>JGI24159J19872_10002566_pt1 | contig 21815 bp, 13 predicted proteins | sample Ectturendosymbi4_FD_19872 | JGI IMG/M metagenome (IMG submission 19872) | reverse complement strand
CATTCGCATCGGTAACTACCCACCGTGTTTGTGCACGTGGCATGTTCACTGCAGTCATTGTCGGTCGACTTGGCGCACTCGTCAAGGTCTGAAATATGGTTTCAGAGGAGGATCACATACTGTACGTTATGCCAGATAAAATGCCGACAACTCTGAGAATTACTTCTCTATTTCTCGCAGATTAATTTGCAAAACCGGTGAGCGCAGCTGATATTGGCAGACAGGCACAGAACTGTTTATCGAGGGTACCGCCTCTGAAGCATTCACAGCTTGTTTGCCCTTTGCTTCATTCTACACTAGCTGTTTGCTTCAGCGAGTGAGAAAATGCTTTCCTTTCTGATTTTCGGTTAAAAATTTGCCCATTAAATGTTATCTTTGAACCACATGGGTATGTTGACGGACCGAAAATTCAACAATGAACTTTAACGCAAATAATAACAAAACGAAAAGAAGTTTCTTTCACAAAAACTGTTCGTAGAAAAGGAATGCGCATTAGCGAAAAGCTGCAACCAAAAATTCACAAACTAAGAGATGCTTGATGGAGCCAGGCCTCTTACCCACGCACGAGGGTGGATCACCAGATGGAACGCCATTGTCACGACACGACAGCACCTTTGAACCAACTATCTTGTAGCCAGGATTGCAGTTGTATACGACGTCGATACCGACGGGCCAGACGCTTAGGGTGCTTGGTGAGGAGTAACCGTTGCTGATGGAGGCTGGCTGGCCGCAGTCAACAGCTAGAAGAGAATCAAACTTTTGCTTTACTCTCTTAAGGTGATGCCATTTTCGGGTAGTTTACAGATCGCTGGTGTAACATCTACCTCAGTATATTTGTTTGCATTTTGTAGTAAGAAAAAATATATTTGTAGCAAGAAAAATTCATGTGGTTTGGCAAGAATAGTAACACAACATCTAAAAATAGCATTTTTGACTGTCTTCAGATGAACATCATGCCATTAAGCATGGCTTCCTGTGAACTTTCATTGACCCACTGGCAGTAAGAACCGCTATTTTAATCAGACAAGAAGCAAAACGTCATTTTTAACCATTTACCAATTTGCAGTTTACTAATATTCTTCACAAACAGGTTGATAAATATTTTGTGGCCAAGGCTTCGCGGTGCGCCGATGCGATGGTCCCCGTAAAAAATCAAACGCTTGTATCTGGTTAAACCAGGAAGCGCTGCTGTAGTTAGCTACAAAAAGTAAACCACTTCTTTTCTTTTCGTATGCTTTCAGTCAACAGAAATGAGGGAAAATTTCGTTCGAACTGAAGTTGCTGCATGTTCATTGTTTCTGCACTTGTTCGATGACCGTTTCCGACGTTGTGTCCTGCTTAACGTTTTTAAAGATATGACCACAGTTAAAACAAAGTCGTCAGCGGCATGGGATATTTAATCTCCAAACATGTGATATCACCTTACAGTTTCATCAACAACACCTCCCAGAAATACGCAAAGTGTCTCGCGATCGGCTAGATTCGCCTATGACCTGAACCGGACGAGGTCATTAGGACGTTTACATCTGCCACCGACGGTTGAAGAAAATTTGTAAATAACTGCAGAAGTTGCACACTATGCCACAGCATGAAACGTGCCGCATTCTCAAGCCCTACCTGTGCACGTAAACCCATTGCCGGTATAACCGCGATTGCACTGGCAACTGTAGCTTCCAATCGAGTTGGTGCAGGTGGCCTGGCTGTTGCAGAGGTTTTGCATGCACTCGTCAACGTCTGTGAAGAAACAGCATCGGATCGTAGTACATTTGAAACACCAAAGCAGTCAAAATTCTTGTTTTCCGAAACTTACCAACGCACGAGGGTGAGGAATGGTCCCATTGCCCGTTAACCTGGCAAGTAAGCACAGCGGTTCCGCTTATGACGTAACCAGACTGGCAACTGTAAGTTATGCTGTCGCTGAAGACGTATTCGTCTTTGATTGGTGAGTAGGAAGCTCGGGGTATATTGTCCGCTGCGACGCAAACAGCTCCTGCCACAAAAAAACAATATCAGGCCTTTTTCGAATAACAACAGCGCCATGTTTTCACAAGTTGAAGGACTTTGATCAGAAAGGCAAGCTAACCAGTTACGTTGACCAACCGCTTCAGCAAACAACTGCAAAGAAATGCTCCGCCAGCAGATGCTTATAACAATACGACAAACATTTCAATGATCATCGAACTTACGTCGACAATACGCGCCTTCCTCGACATAACCGGTGTCGCACTTGCACGTAAACGAACCGACAGTGTTCGAGCATGTGGAATGCGATGGACATGGCGCGCTGGCATGATCGAGGCATTCGTCTATGTCTGAAAAGGTAAATGCAACACGCTAGCGTTCGTCGTGTTCGGTGGCGTTTAGCATATGCAACGTTATCCACAGTCGGATGAGAAAAACCAAACGCGGAACAAAACGAAGACGGGTGATATTAAAGAAGGTAAAGAGCAGCTGGTCCGTCGAGTGTTCCGATGTGCTTTCGGCCGGGGATCAGCTTTCAGCGATTTTCAGTATTGCTGGTGGTCATCACCGCCTATGCGACAATCGAATTCACTTTCTTGACGGGAGTACAAAGCAGGATGTTTAACATGAAGCTGCGGCCGACCATTCAAACATCCGTCTTCAAACAAGTAAAAACTACAGGAAACACATTTTCGCCGGGTGGCGAACTTACCAGCGCAAGTTGGGACAGGAGCAGACCACAGTCCGGTGCGCAGGCATGTTAGCGAAGCAGCGCCGACCAACGAAAATCCTTTTTCGCAGTCGAAGCTGACCGTGGTTCCCGTGTTGTATTTCTGGCCAACGGGTATTGCTGGACTGATCAGTCCTCTGCTCGGAGCTCTCAGCCGATCGCACTGCACCGCTGAAAAAGCAAAAAAAGGCGCTTATGTTCGTGCTTTGCTGAGCGGTGAACAAACAGCTCATCGACTGAAAAAACAAGGGTAGGTTTTAAGTGAAAAACGTTTGGACAAATATTGGCGTGAACTATTGACCATTTTGCGGTTTAGCTGGCAAGAAAATTCAAATCTTTGGGAAAAAAAGCAGGTTTTGGAAGCAACAAACCTTCGCAAGTTTTTCCGTTCCCAGTGTACCCGAAGTTGCATGTGCATTCGTAGGATCCAACGGAGTTTTCACATCTGGCGTTTTCCGCGCACGTGTCGGGCGATGAGCACTCGTTCACGTCTACGTGAATCAAACGGTTTCGGTCAGAAACAAAAACTAATCCTTATGCGGACTGAAAAATGATGTTTTTAACAGTTAAGCAGTTTCGCACTTGCAATAATGTTACAGAAAAAAAAGTATATCGCACAACACAGCTGTTGATCGTATGACGAAATGCTGTCTTAGCACATACCGCGAATGCGTTTTCCAGAGATACATTTAGATTTTTTTTTAGATTAAAATGTTTGTTCGCTGAACGAATACTTAGACAGAGGAGAACTTCGTCTTTAGAGAAACTGTGCTGGGTGTTATGAGGGATCAAGCAAATTTATTTATGAAACGTTGAATACCAATGACCAGTGGTCACGTGATGTTTGCTCTCTCGGTGACGCGTGGCAGTGACAGTATCTTTTGTAAATGCCTGGAGAAGCTAGCAGCAAAAACTTGCAACTCTGGTCGCTCTTCTTACCGTCGCAACTCGGCGGTTGCGAGCTCCACACTCCATCCGAACCGCACGTGCTGGTATTCGATCCTTGCAAAACGTAACCGCTGTCGCACGAGTAGGTAATGACGTCACCCACCAAGTGCGGCACCGAGCTAGACGACGTCACTCTCCCGTTACGGATGGAAGTTCGTTCGACGCAGCTTCGTTCTGCGAAACGCGGCGTCCATTTTTAGCGAAAAGCGAGCAAAGGCGGCGAAATCAATATGCGGAGCACTTACTTTCGCAGAAGCTTCCAGAGCCGACATAGCCCTCGTTGCAGGTGCACGTAAAAGATCCCGGCAAGTTGGTGCATGTCGCTTCTTTTGCACACGCACTATTGAACTCCATTCCACATTCATTGATGTCTGGAAATATTGAAAAGAAAATACGTTTGCAAATTTGAATTTGCGGAAAGTGTTTTTCTTGTTTATCAGACTTGCTGGTTAAACGTTTGGGTAAAGCAATGTTGATTGGGATTTCTAGCCTGTTGCTTTAACAATGTTTTGTTTTGTGCAGGAACGTAAGGTTCATCAAATAAATCATCAAACCTCCAAGGTGTGCATCACATTAAACAACACCTTTCAACCACAACTCTCAAAACAAAGGAACCTGTTCTGTTTAAGTGGCTCGCTTTCGAAGTTAAGATTCAACACACGGGCGATAAATCCAGCATCAAATCTGCAAATTTCAATGCTGGTATTTAAAATTTGCAGACGTATCACACGAAGCTGGGAAAAACTGTTGAACTTTTAAGCAGAGCAACATTTACAAACATGCTGTGCAATTTTCTCGCAAGTGCACAGCTCGTAGGAAAGGTATGGGAGGAGGCTCAGTAATTAGTTGTTTCATCTCCGCTGACGAATAGCACAGAGTCATGAAACATTTGTTTGACTTTCTTCAGTTAAGAATGCAACGTAACGACAAGCAGCACAACATCGCGGAGTTCTGCTTCGGCGCACAGTTCCATACCCTGACAAGTGGGCGGCTGATGCGACCAAGAACCTTGTTGCAAGCAGAAGGCGACGGAGTGCCCTATCAATGTGTAACCACTCGAGCATTCGTAGACAATCCTGTTCGTCGCGAAGTAAGTTTCTTTGGCGTCGACGATTCTGCCATTGTCCGGTGCGGTCCGAGTCTCACACGTGACCCCTGCAATGGAGTGGCATGGTGGTAAAGCATGTCAAGCAATTAAATAAATACCTTCAGCGTACCTGTAACTATTCAACTTGTGATTGTCATCTTTTGTGAAACTATCATGCGGAACAAGCAAAATGTCTAATAAGTTGTTCAAGAAAAAGCCGATGGAAACGTTGAAAACAAGATCGTCAACGCATAAGGACAGCCAGAGCAGATACTTGTGTGCAAAAATGGGACCTTACTTGTGCAAACGTTTCTCACAGATCGATATCCGATGTTGCAGAAGCAGCTGTAGCTTCCGATCGTGTTAAGGCATCTCGCATTGTCGCCGCACCGCTCGGTGGGATTGGTACATTCGTCGACGTCTGCGTGAAAGTTATGTTTGAGTGACTTTTACGCATAAGTGACTTTCAGCAGTGATACACGTAACTTTTTGGAAAGGTTGAAGTGCCTTAGAAAATTTTATGTTGAAATCTGGATAAAAGTGCCAACGTCCGCCGTAACATATAGTCAGTGCGTAAAAAAGATCTAGTGATAAATCTCCAGGAACTGAAGGCACAACGTCTCTAACAACAGCCTTTGGAAGCTAGCTTTGTTTGAATAACAACTAATGATTCCCACGTAGTAGGCGAAATGTTTACTCTGATAAGATTGTNATGTCTGATTCCTGGCTGTGAAAATATTCCTTTCCATAGAAAGTAACCAGCCTTTAGCGATAATTCCTTTTAACCAGGACATCAAAGGGAACAAGAGAGAATACGGCTGGCGCATTAATGGCAGTCTTTTCAGCTAGCATGAACAGCACTGTTACCAACTTACAGAACAAAATAGAAAAACGAACGAAAGCCGAGAACAGTAACCGAGGCAATGTAGAAGCTGAAACCACGTCATTTGCCAACGGTTGCGCGTAAACAGAAACATGTTGAGTTTTACGCCATTTGTACAACAGTGACTAACCTGAACAAGAAGGCTCAGTACCCGACCACCTTCCTTGGCTCTCGCACACGAGAGTACCGTCACCGCTGATGACGTAACCTGCAGCGCATGTGAAAGTCGCCTCGCTTCCTACGAACCTTCCATTGCTGAGCGTCAGAGTGACTTTGCTCGGCTTGCGCAGCGGTCGGCACTGAATCTCTGCGAAAGGTAGCAGCGCTAATTTGACAGGCGCGCTGAGCGAGTGCGGAAGAGTGCATCGTTGTCAGCAAAGCTTTCAAAGTTGGTCGAAGCAAAAATTGCTCCCCTTGTTGGCAAATACATATTCTGCTTTCAATAATCCGCAGAAAACAGGAATGCCCCGGAAACTGTTTGAAATGAATTTTGTTTGGCAGTGAACGTTAAACCCATGGCCAGGAGCAAGAAAAAGTGGGCTTGTACAAACGGTTTCAAAAATATTTACTGCAGTAATATCGAGTTGATCTTGCAAAGGCTTAGCTCAGACGTGAGGCTTTGCTTAGAGAAAGCTGCCTAAATTCAAACGCGCGAAATACTTTTTCAGAACGCGACAACAAATGTTCTCCTGACTCATACTGAAACAACGAATTCTTGCATTGAGTTTATACAGCCAAAGCAACCAATCAGGCGTGTCGATGCTGCCAATAAGTCAAGCAGCAACGCAAATAAAAGCTCACATTTATGTGCTTTACCTATTTATGGCTTTGACACTTCGAAAAACGTGTGCAAGAATTGCATGTTGCAAACCGCACCATGCCAAACTATTGAGCAACCCGTGATCGGAAAGCATTTTCCTAAAGGCCTAACGCTCATGAAAATCAATTTGAGAATTGCATTTTTTCAAAATGGTCTCGTGGTCTGCGCAATGCATTGATCTCGTCAGCATGTCTCGTTATTTCAACAGGAGACCGCGCAAGTTTGTAGAAAAATGCAGTTCTGCAACCACTCTGCCATAAGTACCTTCGCAAACGCCACCGACATTCACGTAGCCGCTGTTACACCTGCACTCGTATCCACCCACGGTGTTGATGCATTCGGCATTGGCGTCGCATAAGGAATTGAGAGGGTCGGAGCATTCGTTCTTATCTGCAAAACATACGCTTGCAATTCGTTCTTGATCTTTTGAAACAAAAATCTTTCGTTTAGTGGCCAAGCATTCTAAGAACAATGATATTAGGATTCTCGGATGGAAATTAAAGGGCAAAGTATTGCTGTTGTTATTTGTACATCAATATCCACTACCTCGTATAGGTGCAACATGTACCTAACCTTGCACGGACGCAGCCCAATTCAACTCAGTTCGCTCAGTTTAATTTTTCAGTAGCTATATCCACTAGCTCCTTGGAAACATTTAACAAAAAAACGCTATTAATCCGTGTAGGAAATAATAGGTTAAGCAGAAAAATTGGCTCTTGTTTCCTATTGGCAGACTACGCAATGCATATTCCTTACCATTTCTTGGGTTTCAGCATATTCGCATAGTAATCAACAACGCATTTGATGTATACCCTATAGGCATCAACAAATCAACAGCGTTGCAAAACTTAAGTCATCTTAAAAATTACCTCTCAGTAGACTATTGATAATCTTTTCAGCTTGTAGCCAGAATTTTATCGCAGGCGTTAACCTCACCTTCGCATGTAGGAAGGGGAGATGACCAGGTGCCGGATGCCAGACATGTGAGCGTTCCGTTGCCCAGCAACCGATAGCCACTGTTGCATTTGTACTGTACTCGGCTGCCCTTGACAAAACGACCGATGGGACGCAAAGTGATTCTGCCGTTGGTGATCGTTCCAGGGTCCCCGCAGTCAATCACTTGATGAAATCGCGTTGAACGAATCGATTAAAGTCAGGACTTGAACAGATTTTTTGTCGGAAATTTTAGCAGCAGATTACATTTTAGATAGCATTTTCACAAACCCGTTGATTGCATATGCAACATAAAACAACATATCGTGTGATGAGTACATTGCATAGCTAGTAGCGTCTTAGTTGGTGGTCAGCACAGTTAAGATGCTGGGCAAGAGCGAACGGGAACAGCGCACATTTTCACCCCCAGGAATAATAAACTTACAAGTGCACGTAAGACCATCGCCTGAATAGAGATCCAAACAAGTGCAGGTGTAACCTCCATTCGTGTTCTGGCAAAATGCATTACTGTCGCAAGGCGACGACTCCGTGCATTCATTGACGTCTGCAAAAAAAAACCTCTGTTTTTGCACGCTCTCGTATTCATTCTTAACGCAAGGAAGTGCAGGAAAAAAATCACTTCAAGCATAATGTTTGAAATTAATTTTCACACAAAGCAGCTGATGAACAAACACATACTATTAAAGGCAGCTGGAAATCGCAATAGGGGTGGGAATGAAGGCAAATGCAGAAGAGATTTGCAAAGCTATCGTTTTATAGACTTAACAACCTAAAACCTGAAAAGCTGCGCAAATTGTCTTTGGTCTGTTTCAGCCTAAGCGGAAAGAGAAGCAAGAACAAACTACAAAGCAAACTTTTGAGATTGTCTGTTTTGGGAATTTCCAAGAAATGAAGCTTTGTGCTTAGTGGATTGATCACGCACCTAAACATATAGGAGGTTGGACGTCCCAGAAGCCGGATTCTTGGCATGTGAGAATGCTTGATCCTCGTATGGCAAAACCATTATTACAGATGAATGACAAGGTATTGCCAACAACGTACTGTTCTTTCTGACCAGCTGTTATCTGTCCGTTCGATGGAGCGTTGATTGTGCGGCACGATATGACTGCAAGGTACGCGTAGGTTAAAAAAAACTCGCAAGTTATCTGCTGAGTTGGATAAAATATGTTGCACATAAGTTTAAATCAGTAACAACGTTGTGATACATCTGGCTGTAGTAAAAGAAAGTTAGCTTATTCAAAAAACATCAACAGTTCTCAATCGTTGCGTCATGCCATCATGAATCAATTACATACTCAGAGTTTCAGTTACACGGCATCGAGCTCTTTCATCAGAACGCTTGAAATTACACAGTAAACACAAACGCTTTCGCTATATGACGTTTTACAAGTATATACAACAACTTGTCAACAACGGAGGCTATTTGAAGAGATACCACTACAGTATAGAAGAACGAGAACAAAAATCTTATCGGGAAGAGTTGAAACCAAGGAAAAATTAGTTTTGTTGCAAGAGATTCTTCTGGTATGCATCTCTTAGCAGTACACTGCACCAGGATTAGTTGACCTGCTCACTTTACTTTAACCATCGTTTGGGCCACAGATTCATACGCTGAGTTCCACATGAAGGGTATATTACAATAACAGGATTGAATAAAATACGATAGGGCCAAAAAGACCATTAAAAACTTCAAACAAGTCCACAAAGCATTGCAGACAACATTTACTCACGGGTGCACTTTCTTCCATTACCCCTGTACCCGGTTCTACACGAACACCGGTAGCTTCCCGCCACGTTTTCACAGTCGGCACTGTCATCGCAAGGCGTGTTATTCGGGTCGGAGCACTCATTGATGTCTGGAAATATAGTAGCAAGCGCGATCACATTCAGGTCAAAAGTCTCTTTATTATGTCTTATATTCATCTCGCAACTGCAACTGGCGACTCGACCCGTCTCTCAAGAGCAATTGCGCAATTAGAAGATAAAACATACAACGGAACAGTGTTTGGCAAATACGTCCACTGTGAGCACAGAGATTTGTCGTTATGAAAATAACCCAACTCTATTTCCATAAATCTAAGTTTACTCCTGTTCTTTGAGTTTGTAAACTCAGAAATCAGTTAACAGTACATTTCTTTCGTGGCGAAATTGTTTGAAAGTTTGAAACATTTTATAGATGTTCTAAAATCAGACAGCCTGCAATTTTTGCAACCACAACGTTGTTTTCATATATATTTCTGTCTCCGTGGCAGATGACGTACCAACGCAGGAAGGCTCTTCTGTAGACCATAGTCCTGTACTCATGCAAGTGATGTTTTGATTTCCGGAGATCTGGTATCCGGACCTGCACAGGAATGTGACGGTGCTTCCTTGATCGTAGTGAGAATAAATGAAGTTGCCCTGGACGAAGCCATTGTCCGGAACTTTCGGGGTGAGACATCGGCGGGCTGTTTCACAAGACAATAACACAAGTTTGCGTTAATTAATCGCGGACGTTGTATGTATTGGATTTGTTGAGGCTAATACTGTATAATAGAATCGTGCACAGCATTAATAGCCCAAGTAAGTTTCTGTACTTAAAACTATCCGTTGCCAAAAACTCTTTTCGGGGTTAGCCAACTGATGGCTAACCACCCCGAAAAGTTACACATATAAAGACTTGGTGCAAACCATAAGCTTTCACAATCGCAACAACCGCCGAAGGGCGTAGCATGATAAAGCGATATGCAGAAAATATACGATTAAGTTACTGCACTTCTAAAAAATAAAAAATATGCAAATATTATTACACGAATAATTTAAATGTTTTTATTCTATTGTAAAATAAATTTTTTCTCGGGAAGTTGAACACTTCGTGTACCAATCAGTTTGCTGTTGGTTGCGCCGATCCTGTGTGATCTTTATTATAATGGCAAATTTGATTACTCAAGGATCAAAGATCCCAGTACAGGCATTAGACCTTGCTCTTGATTATATGTGGAAAAAAACATTTTGAAATTACGAGTGAAAGCAACAGCTTTTGTCCAAGATTTTTTCCGGAAAAGCAGTGCACTGCAACCCAACACACACGCGTGTGAGTGTTAAGGATGTGAGAAAACTCGAAAAACCTAAGCAACGAAGAAGCAAACAGCTGTTTGACTTACACTCAGCCTCCCTTTGTTTTTACAACACTGTATGTCTTCACTGCTTTAATGCAACGCTACAGTTGTACGCTCCTTTCCTATGTGGTAAACACTTACGACTGCAGAAGATGCCGTCTCCGGTGTAACCTTCGTTGCAGGCGCACTCGTAACTTCCATCCGTGTTTGTGCATCCAGCGTTTCTGTGGCAGTTGTTCAGTGTGCTGTCAGTGCACTCGTCCACATCTGCGAGTTGCAGGCCAAGGTTGAAATAAAAGACATTCTCTATGGCTAAGCAACAAAATTAAGAAAGCGAGGAAAAAGGTAACCATTTCTGAACCAGTAACAAAAAGATCACATGCCGGTTCTTACCAGAACATGTCGGGACGGGATGAGACCATTGGCCGCTTTCTTGACACGTGAGTCGATTTCGGCCAACCAGCGAGTAGCCAGGATTACAGCGGTACGTGATAGTGTTTCCAACGCCAAGTGATGTTTTGAAAAATGAGCTTACTGCGCCATTATCAGGTGTGCGAAGGGTCGGGCATTCGACTTCTGCATATTAAAAAAACGTAGCAACGAGGAAAAAATACTGCTGAAAAGGATTTGTCAACAACAGTAAAAAATGAGCGATTTATGTCGATTGTCTTTACATAAAAAAAATTGGATCAGTCGAAAATACAGTAAATATTACAACCAACGATAGAACAGCAAGAGAGCAACGTACTGAAGCAAGAGGTGCCATTGCCGCTGTATCCGTTGTTGCATGTGCATACGAAAGTTCCTTTGCTGTTCGTGCAAGATGCGTTCTCGTCGCAAGGACTGTCCGCGCACTCGTCAATGTCTGTCGGAACAAATGCACGAAAGTTTTAGAAACTAGCGGTTAATAAAGCATCCGTTCTTACCAAGTTGGCAAAAAAGCAACCGGACTTGTGAAAAACAGTTTGATCATGAAAGTAGAAACAAATTAAAACCACGAATTATCTGAGTTTATATTCAACAGAATAACATAAACGTCGTTAGAAAAAAAGCTATTCCGAAGGATTCCTCCTGAAAGGTCATAAATCTGTATGGTTACCCACAAAGCACAGCATGTTGAGGTTAGATGAACTACCGTTTATGGAAAAGTAGTAGTCTTTTTGTAACTTGCACCAACCCAAAAGCTTTCTGACATTCACGTACCCACGCATGTTGGAGGGAATTCTGACCAGCGTCCAGTTTCTAAGCACTCCGTAGTCCTTGAACCAACCAAACTGTACCCGGCAGCGCATCTGTATTCTGCCACGTCACCAGTTACGTAACGGTTCTTTTCCGTCACCAACGCGACGTTGAGCCCGGCAGGTTGAAGAATGCAAACGGTTTCTGCGAAGCAAACAAGATGAGCTTGATTAGAGCTGGCAAGACACAGGAGAATGAGCCTTTTAACGAGCTCATGATGTTCTCACAAATTGCTGCGTGTGCAAGGGTGGCTATCTGGGAGCTTTTATCGATACAAGTGGGTTAATCACAATAAAAACTGACCACAGGGCTGAAAAACAGATGGCATGGACAAGCTGCCATCATCGTGAAAAATTACCAGGGTGTTGACAGATTCAGCATTTGGAAAGTTAAGCCAGTGGGACTAAGTTAACTGTTAAACCGCAAGTACACGGCCCACTGTTTTGCAAGCATGCCATTTAACCACTACCACCACCTGACATCGTGTGAACCACTATCGGTTTTCAAGTAAACTAATTCAAAGTGCTGAATAAGCTTCCATATGCAGTTAATGAAAACTGCGGAACAAAAACGCTAAGTTTATTGTCCGGACGCGACGAGCGTCCGCGGCGGGACTGTTCATGGAGGATGTAAAAATCCATTCCTCAAAAGGCTTTCCTGTCCGCAGAGTGTGGAAATGTACTCTGCTGGGCTGTTTAACGCTTGTGCAAGCTTCTGCCATCCTAAACAAACGCTTCAAAATGCTGCAGAAACTACCACAGAGTACAAAAAGGAATCTGTATGATCAGTCTTGAAGCACCTGTGCATGAAAATCCGTTTCCTTCATAACCCGCCCGGCAGGTACAGTGGTAAGTGCCGACAGCGTTCTGGCATGCAGCGTTGGGGTCACAACGATTGGCTCCTGTCGCGCATTCATTGACATCTGCACAAAAGAACGCGACATCAGAGGGTAGCAAATAAAATTAGCGAAAATTACGAATTCTTCTGCAGATTTGGCATCAGTCAACTTTGCGAAGACAGAAAGCAACAAACCTGGAACTGACAGATTATTTCCTCGTCACAAGGAAATATGTATTCGCTCAAACGTGGCGTTTTAGGTTGAATTCTACAAACTGTGATGGAAACTCACATGTTCTCGGAAATGGTGGAACAGTTGTGCGAGTTGGGTCTCATCGTTTTTCAGCATGAATGCGGATACACTCAGCAACACGTTGCGAAGCAAATAAAGGTTCAACTGAATACTTACTTGTTACAACCACTCAAAAAGCTCTTGTAAATCCATTTTAAAAGCAGCAACGAGCCCATACCTTGGCAAACTGGCTCGTTTGCGGACCATGTACCATCGTTCTGGCAAACTATAGTTCCCTCTCCTCGCAAAACGAAGCCATTATTGCATGAGAAGCTAGCCTCGCTTCCAGCCACGTTACGGTTGCTCAGAGTTATCGAACCGTAGCGGGGTCGGTTCAAACGCCGCGAGCAGGTTGTTTCTGCGTAAAAGTTACAGAATGGTCATTTAAGTTAGCAGAAAGCATGGAGCCAATCGATTGTTGACTTCCATTCGATTTTTCTCAACGCTATTCTATTTTCCGTTGAATGAAATATTTCAATTTTTGACAAGTATTTAAGAAAGCTAATTATGTTGCACAATGTGCATCTTTCATAAAAGCATACAACTTGCACTTATTTAAAAAACACACAGTTTTTTATTTTTAGGGTTTGTTTTTGCTCATAGTCTTGGGTGTGGTATGGGTAAGCCTTTGCCCAACTCGGTTAAGTTTTCGTGCACAAAGTAAGACTGCGTAGTTTTTAGTTCGTTGTAAAGCATCGCAAATGCTGCACGTTTTCATAAAAATACGTTTTATGAGCATCTCAGGTAAGCTTTTGCTCACAGATCTGACTGCTGCAAAACTGTGACAAAAGCTGGACGAAATGCGTTTCGTTTCCGCTACACAAGATGCGCCTCTTTATTGATGACCTTTTTCACACTGCAACAAAATACCCTGAACTTAAACAGCAAACAGAGCAAAGCCTCATGTACCTCTAGAGTACAGAAGAACAGACAACGTTGACTTACTTTGACAGAATCTCCCGTTTCCAGTGTACCCATCGTTGCAGGCGCAAGTGAAGCTGCCCACGGTGTTCTGGCAAGACGCGTTGACGTCACACGGTGGCGCTGCCTTGTCTTGGCACTCATCGATATCTGTATTCGTCGTTACATGCTCACAAGTTATGGCGCCACCACACTAACATACTTCTACACTCAAAACGTGTTGCAGAACCAACCACCCCAGTGGAATGTGCTTTGTTGCTCCTTCAAGAATGATCCTGCTCAATGGCGTAACTAGGGGTTTGAGCCAGGGTAGAAAAACTTAGCTGAAGGTGGGCATTTGCCACTATATGGGTCCGCTAGCCAACATTTAAAAAAGAGTTGAAAAAAGTGAATCCGGATGTGGATGTCTACTCTATATTAAACCTGTAATCACCGGAAAACAGTCAGAAAAACGCAAAAAGCAACCTGCTGAAAACCAAAAGAATACTAAATACCGAAATGAGCTAAGTGCGGGCCCAGTTTTTACATTTAGCTTGCCAGGGGAGACGGTTCTCACCCTGTCGCCCTTATCAGTTACGCCACTGATCTTGCTACAGCAGTCAACCACTAAGCGATAAATCATCGTGTCAATGCGCCGAAAATAAGCTCTACAATTTGAACCATCTGTCTCGCTTTGACAAATTACCTCGACACGTCGGTTTTGCGTTTGACCACGTTCCCGCTGCTGAACACGTGATGGTGTCAGAGCCGACCAACGTGAAGCCACTGTTGCATTTGTACTGAACCTGGGAGCCCTTAACGAAATCTCCAATGGGTCGCAGAATGATCCTGCCGTTGTCAACTTCTCCCGGGTTGCCGCAATCCACCACTGCGAGACAACACTTTGCAGCGATATACGCTCAATAGTGCTTACGCAAAGTTTAAACAGGGTAAAAAAGTTTCACGTCGCGTTTTTTCGTGGAAACAAGCTGCGTGCACGTACGCGTGTACTTACGTGTGCAGGTAGTTCCATTGCCGGTGTAGCGGTCGAAACACGTGCAAGCGTAGCTTCCGATCAGGTTTTGGCAGAAAGCGTTACTGTCGCACCTGCCGCTCTCAGCGCATTCGTTAATATCTGAGATGTACAGATCGTCAGGAGTGTTAACCACGGTCTCGCATGGTACTTGCAGTACTCGGAAATAAGGTTAAAATCTGGAGGCTATAGCTGAGAGACTGCAAGCCAGAGCGCTATGCCCGCTGTGATTTCTTTTTACCAGAGAGCACGTTACCTGAAGACCTCTTACCGAGGCCCAGCCGTTGACAAAGTAGCCCAGCCTATGGGAGAAAAAATAACTAAATCTTCAGACTAACGCGTAATAAGAAAAGCAAGATGATTGGCAGATCACCGCAAGCAACGCAAAAATTATTTCAAGACAACTTGGAGAAATGCGAAGCGTTTAAATATAATTTTACACTTTTGATTCTGAGTTTCAGCTCATTCTAGTGTCCATATAGAAACACTATTTGCAGATATGATTTGAGGATTGACTTTAGACAAAAAAAAACAACTTTCAAGGCCACTTGTTTTGCCTGATCAACGCAAAGCAAAGAGAACGTTGGGTTGAAACTCCGTGAAATGTCCCCGCCATTGCTAAAGCCCGCAAACCCGACTCACCTACGCACACTGGGGCGATGTGCGACCACAGTCCCGTGTCTCTGCAGGTCAGCGTAGACGCTCCTCGGAGTGCGAAANCGTTATCACAAGTGAACTTTAAAACGTCACCAATTACGTATGGTGACGTNCTTTCTGACGTCAGAGACCCGCGGCTTGGCGCAGAGATATCTTGGCAGGTTATCACTGAAAAGCAGTAAAATTTGCAGTGCNTTTTGAAAAATGTTTTAGTTGTTACCAGATGGCACAAAACACATCATGAGCTGCACATTTTACATCTCTTGATCTGGTAACTGTGAAGTAAGTTCCATTCACAACAAAAATCGGTCACTGTAGCTATAATGGAGGATGCACACCTCGCGTCTTCGGTAAGCAACCTGAGTTCCCATGTTCAGGTTGAAAGCTCCACGTCTTGAAGGACTCTGCTGCTATGCTACGAGGATGCTATTGTCTCTCATAGTGCTACGAAGTGCTAACAAAAGACTAGACGCACATTTTCGAATGGCCACAGTTTTGAACACGCGGATGAACATTCTGCCGCACTTGTTTAGTTGCGGTGAAATAGCGTTACGTACAAACACTGTTTGCTGGATTCGACGCGTCGCAACAGAATCGTTGTATAACACTACACGAAAATTGACACTTTTTCATAGTCGTTGGCTTTAATTATTTATTTTCTCCCATTATCAGTCATCAGTCCCTTACCACACACTAATACATCCTCACAATATTGATTTAGAGTGAGAGTTAACCTCCCCTCACCAAATATCATCGCCCTCCTCCACAACAAAAGTAGTTTATTCCAACGCAAAAAAATGCGAATTGATATAAGGCCTTTGACGCCGAATCTCAACGAATATGAGTTTTTCGAAAGAGTTTCCTAATCTTCTCGCTGAAGTAACCAATGTGCGCTCCTAAAGAGACTTTTCGCGTGTTGCCAGCACGGTGAACAGCTGCAACGCTCTCGAAAAATTGCAAGAAAGGCTTACATTCGCAGGTCTTTCCGATGCTTCGGTATCCACTGTTGCAGGTGCAGGTGAACGTGCCGACCGCGTTGTTGCACGAAGCGTTCGGACCGCACGGACTGTTCGCNGGATCAGCGCATTCGTCAAAATCTGCGCAGAAGAACAGCAATTGCAGCAAAAGTAACAGGAGNATGAAGAGGAGGAAGATGGCGGTAAGTTGAACTCGAGAAAATGCTCAAATTGCAAAACTGGCAAAGATGTGCGCCACAGAATTTCCGCTCACGGAAAGGTTGCATTCTGCACCTGTGCAAGTGGGCTCCGCGTGCGACCAAGTCTCGTCGGATGTACAAGTAACTGTTGCCGCTCCCTCCAGTTGATATCCTGGCGCGCAAAGGAAAGAAACGGTTTTCCCGACGTCGTAGTGGCTGAAGATGACGCCTCCCACAACACGACCGTTGGGGGGAATTGTCGGACTGGTGCATCGTTTTTCTGCAAACACAATAAACGTCATCAACAGCGAGTACCTCAGCCGCTTGCCAGCATTAAGCTGTTAACGTGTGCACTGTCTGCGCAGAGTGTCTTGTTATTACTTGAAATGTTAGTGTGAATGTTCTCAAGTTAGCAGCATGTGGTATGCAGCGAAAGAAATATCGTAACGTAACCTGTACATAAAAATGCAAAAAATCATTTGGGCAGCAAACCAAGTTTGGCGAATCTGCGCGCACGTCTCTCTGAAAGCTCGCCAGCTTCCATGAGCTCACGAAGCAAGACGATTTTCATCTTTAGCCCTGTTTGATTCCGCCAGTTTGATTCAAGCAAGGCTGGCGANAAAGCGAACAATGAAGGCGCCTACGGAGCAATCCGACAAAACCTACTTTCGCAAATTCTTCCGTCGCCCTTGTATCCTTCCTCGCACGTGCACACGAAGCTCCCGACGGTGTTCTGGCACTCGGCTTTGAACGAGCAACGGGACAGCGGCGATCCAGCGCATTCGTTGATATCTGGCAGGAGTTTCGAAAACGAATTCCGCTCAAAAGCATTTGCACACAAAATTAAATCACACCCTACCCGGATGGGGTTGTTTGCGCTTATGCCAATGTCATGGGCAAAAGGTCAAGTATTCCTGACTTTCTCGTTGTATAGTTTTTGCATCGCCAATGGAAAGCTGGCGCGAAACAGGTTCAAGGAACGTTTCACATCGCAACTCGTAGCAACAACAACGGAGGCAAAACACAACTATCGTCGACGCAAACCGGCACATTTGCAAAGCGACCAAATGCCAGACTATACTTCCAACCGAAACTGTATATAGTAATGGTGGGCAAACTACGGTTCGCGAGCCGCATGCAGCTGGCCGACATGTTTTTTATGACTGTTCTAGCGGAATAGCAATATCTCACATTGATAGCGAATTGCCGCCTCATATTTAATATTTGTTTCATTTATCATTGTGCTTACACGAATTGGTAAGGTTAGCTGCCAAGGAATCTAAACGATTTGATGTTGGTCATTTTATGTGGAACTTGCATTGTTTAACGAACTGTATTTGACAATGCGAACTGATTTTGCGGCTCACTTGTGTTTTTGGTTTTCTGCCAATGACTTTTCTCTTAGAACAAATTTGCCCACCCCTGGTATATAGCAAGAAACGTTTTATGCACAATGCACGCATCGAACCGAACAGCAGCATGTAAATGTTACGCTGACGTAGGACTTACCGACGCATGACGGGGGTTCGTGTGACCACTGTCCAGACTGGGTGCACGTCGTGGTGGCGGAGCCCACTAAAAAGTAGCCAGGGTTGCACTGGTATCGAACTGCTGTGCCCAGGACGTTTCCGGTGACCGCGATGTGCGTCACACTGCCGTCGACGAATTCCGGAAGCTCCGCGCAAGTGATTACTGAAACAAAAAATAAGTTAGGGTACGATTACAAACATCGTGCCTTGTTGCCGGTCAGAAATATGAACACGGCTACTTGATGCGTTAAATTGAGAAGGAAACAAGAGTTGTGTTTTGTTTAATTTAACTTTTTTCAAAGATGTGAACTTCTTTGAAAAGAGATGCGCTATTTCCCAGAAATAAGTCCCATAGCGATCTCTGTTTGTATTTCAAGTTCAGTCCAACTGTGTCATGAAAATATTACAAGACCAAATGATGGTCGCGACGACATCACGTAATCATTCAGACTTATACGAAGTCACCACAAACAAAAAGCACATTCCAGTCTCCACTACATGTACATAAAATGAACAAGCAGCAACAAAGGGATCTCGACTGGTGATCTCTCGCTACTTGAAACTGCGGGTGGCTTAACGAGTTGTCTGTTCGGACGTCTTGACGACCCAGTTTGACAACAACAACCAAACGTTTTTATCGAAGACAATTTCATGGAGTTAATTGATCGAAGAGATTGTGACATCAAACACGTGAGATGCACGTGATAATAACGTCGGGAGTACTTTTTGCAACTCGCTAGCACCAGAACAATTAGCGACAGAGCATACGTTCGCAGTTGACTCCATCGCCACTGAATCCGATCTTGCACTGACAAGAATAGCTTCCTCTGCTGTTGGTGCACGTTGCATTCTCGTGGCACGGATTCACGTCTTGGCATTCGTTGATATCTGTCGAGCGACAAAAACCGCGTGTTGACCGACATGTTCTTTTTCGTTTACAAAATATAAACGACCGGAAGGCTTCTGCTGACAGCGTACTTCTCTTCAAGTTATTCAGAGACAGACACTGCTGATGGTTAAGCAACGCACAATGCATGCCTTGGCGGCGAATAGTGTTAGTGACCTCCCGTACCGCGTGTGTGAACTACGGAGGCAGTAGTGTACAAGCGAAGGACTGAAGATGAAAGATATCAACGAAACGTTCTTTTCGTTTCGAGAGAAGAGCTAAATCTGCCGCCTTAGTGGTAAAGTGAGTTGAGTACGCGCTAAGAATTGACGCTCTGTTAGTTCAGGAAAACCTTTAAAGTTTACCTTTGCACGTTGGTGGGTTGTCGGACCAACTGCCTCCGCTTTCACATGTCAGTTGCCCGTTGGACGTGAGCATGTATCCATCATCGCACGCGTACGTGACTACGTCGTTCGGTAGGTAAGGGCCGGTTTTGCTGGAGCTGATTGACCCGTGAACCGGGCTTGACAAGGTTGGACATTGGATTTCTGCAAAAAAGGATATAAACATAAATGCAAAAGCCGCGGAAAATTAAATACCTCAAACCTGGAATTCTTAAATGATATAGCACGAGCATGTGAAGCTTTCTGTTTGCAAGTAATTTTACGCATGGTAAGACCTCAAAAAGTTACGTCAAACTGGGACACTGGGACAGTAGAAAATGCTACAAGGGAGACCTCGACATGCACACAATTCATCTTCGACCGTACTGCGCAGTGTTTTTGCAAATCGCTTCCCAAAGTGTTTCAATATCAACATTGTAGCGTTAATGTTTCAAATCTCGTCGATTTCTTGCAAATTGTAGGCCTACTCTACAGGAACATCTTCATGGCATCTGGCGGTGAGATATGAGTGTGTGAGTTACTAATTTCAGGGAACCGTTCTAATCTCCATACAGTGTTGCTCTATTGATGGCATAAAGTTTATTTTTGCTGAAGACGTTGGGTAAACAACTAGGCAAACAAAGACTGTCTAACTCGCAACTTCCTGTGAACTAATTTTAGGGAATTTAAAGTAAAATTGGTGTTGAAAATTAGCGGTGCCGTTTGCAAGCGTCTGCTTGCTGTGACAAGACCTCGCTTACCGGAGCAGAAGAATCCGTTGCCGGCGAAACCTTCGTTGCAAGTGCAAATGAAGCCACCGGCTATGTTGGAGCAATTCGCTTGGGCGTGACAGGGACTCATCATCTTATCCGCGCATTCATCGAAATCTGTGCAACAATGCAGAGATGCGTGAGGGGCGCTAAATACATGAAATTCATTTCATTTCGATCCCAATTGCAAATGTTCAGGATGGACGAACAAGAGCGCCATACGCGTAATTCCTATAAAAGAAATTTTAACCAAAATGTTTCGACTTTCGCGGTTTAGCAACCTTGACATTGCGGAGCTGACGCTGACCAAGTTCCGTCCTCCCTACAGGTCAAGACACGACTCCCGGATATTTCGTAACTTCGCTGGCACTGGAAGCTGATGATGTCATCCACGTAATATTGCTCCTTCACCACGGTGGCAATTCTGCCATTGGTGGGCGCGCTCAGCACAGGGCATGTTGTTCCTGTCGCAAGTAAAATGTGTCAGTAACAGTTCATCACGTGCCGCATTTTTGAAGTATGCGATAGTTTTATTTGAACTTACTAGCTTTGTGAAATGAGCAAATGAGAGTATATACGCACTTTGATGGCTAAATTTAAGTTAACCAAATTTAAACTCTTCGCACGAGAATCGCACGCAAGTTGAATGAGAATTTTTTTATTAGTAGCGCTGTTCTACACTGTGAGACTTTTTTCCTCTGTTACTTTGCTCTACATTGAGACATTTTCGAAAACAACATAGGAAAAATAACGACAGCTTCTGCGAAAAAACGCCAACCGAGAACCTAAGCATATCGTTGAAGGCATTGTTCAGTACGCTTGCTACTTGCAAACACTGCTGCCTGCAACTATACATCCATCTACATTTCGATCACATACTTATGCAAGCGTTGGACTCTTTGCGATAACCTCTGTTGCAGATGCAAGTGAACGTTCCTCTTTGGTTGGCGCAGGCTGCATTGGCGCCACACGGGTTGTCTCGGCATTCGTCGACGTCTTCACAAAAACAGAAAGAGTGTGTGTAAAAGTGAAACGCTAAAAGACCCGCATGCACTTTTTCTTCGGAAGATCACTTCACTTACCGGTACACCTGGCCTGCAGTCCGGACCAGACACCACTGTTCAAGCACTCGATCGTTTTGGAGCCTTGCAGCGTGAAGCCTTTGTCGCAAGCGTACGTGATGACGTCCCCAACCGTGTACACGTCACGCGCTCCTCCCACGATCGATAAAGATTGAGAGAGTGAAGGCGTCACACAGGTGATCACTGCATGCAATGCAGGAGCAGTGGTTTTTTAATCATCGCTCAGAGGTTTGCTTATGTATGTATACAAAACTGAACTAGTTTTAGATTAGATCAGTACTTGCCAACCGGGTATAGTACACTCGCGGATGTATCAGATATTTCCAGGGTGCACATGTGACTGGTGTACAGGGGTGTGTCAGGTGCGTAGTCATCAAAAGCAGTTCCAGAGCTTCACATATGATCTACTTTCCTCACGCTTGAGTTTTGTGTAAGGTAAATGTAACAAACACGCTTTTTCTCTGTTATTGTTCCGTAATAACTAATAAGCTCCCTAATTTACCTAGCCGTTAACTGCTGGACTACGCTAAGACAGAAGTCATCTTTGAGAAGTGTTTTTTATTTATTTT
>JGI24159J19872_10002564_pt1 | contig 21817 bp, 14 predicted proteins | sample Ectturendosymbi4_FD_19872 | JGI IMG/M metagenome (IMG submission 19872) | reverse complement strand
ACTCAGGACCACCAGAACTGTTGCGCAGTGAAATCTCATTCTCGCGCACTTGCAACATTCCAAAGCAATGGAAAAGCATGCAAACAAGAAGCTATTTGAATTGAATGTTATTTTGTTCGTATTGTGACAAGATTCTATATTTATTATAAAATTCACAAAGTTTGTAATTCATTGAAAACTGCGCTTACTCAGCCCTAAAATAACCACCATGCTCCCTAAAACAAATATTTGCTCAGTGCAAAATTATTTGAAGGAACACTGATCGTCAGCAATTCGAAAACGATAAACAAAATGTCGACGTTGCCCTCCCCCCTGGAAAAAGTTCTACGGACGCCCATGAATGATCGTGCTTTCTCGCTTTCGCTTTTACGTTACTTTCGTGTTTTCACTCATTACGATTGTTTGTTTCTTTCCGTTCACTTAATTTCGGTTGCAAAATAAACAGAATCAACCCGTTGCAATTGTTATTCTTTCATCAAAATTACCTGCAATAACACATGTTATACACAAATTACTATGGGTGTTGCAGACTATTCCAAACGACAATTAAAAACTGTGAGGTTCCCCATTTGCAGAGCACTGATCTAAACCGCATCCAAGTGACCACGCTCACTTGCTGCAACATACAATCAAACAGCACTACTGCCCTTTGCTGGCTACTGCCACCGGTGATTGTGCTGTAACAAACGTAACCTACAATGAGAATAAGTATTATGCCGTCACCTGAACTGTTTATCTCGAGTCCTCGACGTACCTGAACCGACGCCAGTGACTACGTCAGATCGCTGTTATGTGCCACATTGCTTACTGGTTCCGTAGCGGTGCAGTGTTAAAGTTTGACCAGTTGTATCACTCAAGCTTCTCAACCAAGCTTAGACTTGTTCCCTCGCAAATGTACGTATGCGAAAGTGATTGATTTACGCATTGTGGTCCTGTGAAACTTGGCTTCATTGCAAATCGATATCGCATCCCCTCCCACAAAATTAGCCTGTGTCCGCTACTGTCTGCGGCATGCTTGCTTCCGGTATCTCGACCATGGCAGCAGCAATATTTTAGCACACCAGTCTGTTGGTTGGGCTTACCAGTCATATAAAAATCGGCGAGCGTGAGTTGCGACGATTGAATTGCCTTGTTGTGCAGTTGAGGCTTGGAGAGCTGAAAAACATTGAATATAATAACCACGTCATTTTGAAAGTGTATAGATTTACATCTACATAGACGTGTGGAATACGCCTCAAAGCATGAGTCTTCACGTTAGGTGCATGCTTTATCAATATCTGATGTAAAACGCTGAAACACATGCTCTCAACGATGCCGATGCCCACGCCTGTTAGTGAATTTTCTCTGTGGCATTTTCTCTTTTTCACTTGAAAATATATTCACAAAAATGTTTGACCACCTTCGCATCAAACCAATGCCAATACGCCCGATTCTCAACAACATATCATAACGCCGCGCGAACAACACACCTCACACGTCTTAAAATTAGATACCCAGAAGCCAAGGTCATTTTGTAACACGGCACAACACGTTACCAAAGAAACAAAAGATCGGACTGCAGGTCATCACACAACGTTAAATGCTTCATTTTCGCGAAGCTGTTGACACGCGGCATGAGCGATTGGCAACTGCGAAATGAGCAAGTGTGGGCAGCAGAGCACAGGTTGAGTCTCACACTCGCTTGCTGTTTCACCTCTGCCAGCACCGCCGCCTGGAGAAAATAATTCGCGCTTTCAACGGCGTCGTATCGGGTGAGGTTGGGCGAAATTTCGCTCATTCTGGCGCGGATTCCTTCAAGATCGTCGTACGGTAGCGTGATGTTGGCGATCTGCAGCAACAAATATTTGGACAAGTTCTTACGTTTCATCATCATGAACAAGAGCCACGACACTGTTTTTAATATTTTTACCTTGCTAAGTTTGAACCTCTAATACATACACTATCAACACAGTGGCGGATCCAGACCAGGCGTTTGGGGGGCAGTCAACTAGGGGGCGCCGAAAAGTCTTCACTTGTTTAATTATCCCAGGTTCTCTGTGACAGTAGTTTGGCATCACAAAGGCGGTTACCTTTTGTAGGTCAATAGAAAGTGGCAATTCATGGAACCACAGCAGTTAAAATTGCCTTATATCATTAATTCACAAAACTTTTTAAACGAGTCCGAAAAGATGGTCCCCATTTTTCACACGTTACACATAACTGAGAACACTGTTAGTCTGCAACAAGTGTTTGAAAGAACACCCTGAAGCAGTGGTCCCCAACCTTTTTGTAACCGTGAACCGGTCAGTACTTGACAATTTTACCGCGGCCCGGGAGTACCTTATGATGGTTGTTATTTTTCAACAGCTGAAATGAAGTTAACAGTTTGAATCATCAGACAAGACTGCTGCAGATAGCCTACAGCTTTGCTCCATCTCCAACACCCACTTTATGCTGCAAGGTTCTCACTCTATGCACGCAACAGTGCTTCCATGGGAAGAATCGACCTATCACATACCCAGATAGCCAGTGGTCTCGCCACAGGAATACATTTTGCAATTCTTCGGCCCGGTACCCATTGATCCTGGCCTGTAGGTTGGGGAACACGGTCCCAAAGCATGCTGCGCGCTAGTGTTTGACACTGTTTTGTAAATCCGTAGATCAGAAAACAATAATGTCTGAAACGTACTCCCAACCTACTAGGAAGTAGAATGGTTCTTCTTACACTGCGTAGTGACAACTCAAGCCCCAAGCTAGAAGCTTAAGAAACAGCGAAATGGCGATCACAATTCCAGATGAAGGTATTAGTTACATGTACATGGAACGTATGTTTATTGCTGAAGCGACAATTCCTAAACAAAAACTAAATGAAAGACTTGCTACATTACTCCCATTTCAGGTAGCTCTTCTGCTTATCGTGAAAAATGATCTCATAATCGCATGGATTCACACTGGGCCCATAGGCGTGGCGACGCGGGGCCATGTCCCCAAATTTTTAGCATATATAGCCATTTTGTGCTTTGGGAGGCGGTATCCCAAACAAAAATAGCGTTATTCGCCTAATATTAAACATTTTCCCCAAAAAAAAAATTTGGGCTGGCTACGCCACTGACTGGACCTAAAAGCATATTGCCCTAAAAACATTTAACGCCACTAATGTAGGTGAAATTTGAACGAAGCGTTCAATACCGTTTCAACAGGGACGCCGGAGAGCAGGCGCACTGCACTTATGCCTTTCCGAAAAGGGGGAAACGGAGGTGCCTTTTCATATCAGCATCATAGGTAGTTTCATGGTTTATCCAGATCGGCTTGAAACAGATTTATTAAATCTATTCGCGCACCCAGAAAGTTCAGAGTAGTTTTCTATAATTTCTGTGAGTATTTTTGAAGTCAACATTGCAGCTGAACAGAAAAAAGCATAATTGCCAATGATTTCTTGTTTTTATAAGTTTCCATTGCCCTCCACTCTTTTACTGTCCTCCCTACCGCCCGTGGTTTCATATATTTGAACATTGGGTTGTTGATGTGAAGAAAAAACATCAATCCTACTTGTCCAGATTGTAAAAAATGATGTAACTTCAAAAGAAGTGGGGCAGGCGGGATGAAATTCCCAAATTCACAGTTAATACCTCCAAACTCAAGCTCTAGTCTCCCCAGTGGATGTCATTTTCCAATTTATTGTGTACTACTACTGTATTAACCCTCCCCAAACAAGTTTAAATCCACCGTCAATACTTCTGATCCGCCACCAAACACAGGTGGGAATCAATATATAACCAATTTAAAACCACAAATCTTAGCCAACACTACAGTCACCAATAAAGTAAAAATTTGCACCGGAAGGTTGGTGTTCTGCTAAAATTTATGTGATTTACGTGGAATGATCTAACCCAGTGGTTCTCAACCGGGGGGCATCAATAAATTTCCAGGGGGGTGCGAGCCCTTACGCGCTCTACACCTTGAAAAGTTTGATCAGTAAATTTACCAAATAAAACGTTTCCTTTTCGGCTTATTTAAAGGGGGGCTTGAAACAAATCACTTAAGGGATGCGTTGTAGAAAAAAGGTTAAGAACCACTGATCCAACGAAGAAGCTACGCAGCTGTCTGCTTCAGAGACGCCAGCGTACAGTACTTCGATAAACAAAACTTTGATCAGGCTCTACAGGCGGTCAAACGTTGGCTAGTTTCTAATGTGTTTTTATGTTTTACCGCCAGTGTAGCCTGATTAAAGTTGTGTTCAATAAGCTAGGCATTTTTGCTGTCGGTTGCAGCTCCCTAACCATGCCAAATTTGTCTTCTCGTAGCCGGCGTGAGCTGTCCACCGGTTTGCAATTGCAACAAAAGGATCAAAACCACGGGACCATCAGTCACTGTTGCCGGGCGAGTAACCAGAAGGGAGAAAGGCGCAATACTTTTGATTGCAAAGTGCAAATATTGAACCGTTGAGAAAACAATTCATTCATTCCACCAAGCTGGAGATAGCTGGTATTTTTCAAAGGCTTCTGCATTAGAACTGAGTACCATGGTTTGTTGAGGCGCGCCCTGCTACCACGTGGTAATTCAATGTAACGCTGCGTTATCCCCATTGGAAAAGTGCGGTGTTCCACAATTGCATTGTTAGGTCATAAATACTTGAAATACTGGAGCACGCTCAATGCATTTTTGTCAGATAATGGCAAGCTGTTTGCTGACAAACATATGTTGCTATACACTATATTATGGTTCAGCCAGCAGCATTATTTGCGACAAGGAACTCATCCACTAACCTTTCTGTTAGAAAACTACGATGCAAATCTACTTCGGAATCACGGACTGCACTGGCAACAGTCCCGAAACTGGATTTTGGCTTTGCAGGATTTCAAACATTTGCGTCAGTTATATGTTCTCCAAATTGCATTCCTGTTTTTATTACTGCTTTTCCTTTAATGGATGCCATCATGCATTACAAAATGAACTTGTAACAAAAACAGACCAATTTTGCACAGTCCAGCGACAAGTCCAGAACTGTGCTAACTAAAGCGATCGCGTTTGTGATTGCTGGGCAGTTCCCAATAGAACAGCACTATTTTTACGAAAGAATAACATTGTTGATTCTAATCGGTAAGAGACTTTGTCAAAGTCCGGCGCGTAAATCTTGAAGTACAACGAAGTGTGAAGTATTGTTTAGTTTAGACTTGAAGCATTTTAAGCTCTGGTTCGACTTCGTCAAGCACCAAAAAGGGGTGCATTTACATCAGAGGGGCGCTGTTTTCACGGAGCGCCACAGACGTTTGAGGGGAAGTTGCCTCAAACCGCTCTGTCCCCTGGATCCGCCACTGATCAACATGTACATTTGAATCACGCAAAGTCGACCTCCAACGCAGTTTTTCAGCTTTCACATTGACTCATCTCTGCACAGTATACCGCGCTCAATGACATATCACCTCCGATAAAGCTCGTAAGATTTTCCAGTCTTCTCTGGCGCCACCCGGAGGGGAGACGGCAGCCTGGGTTTGCTGAGAGCGCCCTTCAGTGTTAACATAGGTCGCCGCCTTTTCAGTGTAGGCTGCTCCTGGTAGAATGACGTCAGCGAAAGGTGCAGACACATCTCCATGGCTGCCTGTAACATAGGCAGGAATGTTTCATCTTACAAGTGATGGTGAACATTATCAAATCAAGAGTAATCAAGAGTAGGAAAACAAAAGATCGAATCAAAAAAAGAAAATGCCGTGAGCGCTCGGCCTTTTACCCAAAAACTTTTGTTTTAAATCGCTTTTCAAATAAACAAAAATGGCAGCTTGCCCTGCATCGAAGAATGGCTAGGAACATATGGTGAATTCGCTAAAACAGGACAGTTCGCCAAAAGAAGCGCACGGTGACAATAATACTGTGACTGGTTTTCAGAGTCAGGTCTGCAGAACTCAACAAGCGAAACGTGGAACCGACCTATGTAAACGACAAAGCAACCCTTGGGCAGATTTTCCCGGTTGACTACTCCTGCGTCCGCACCGAGAAGGAAAAGAACGGAAGGAGGGTTTTTCCTCACGTGATCGATGCCGGGTTTGTATCCAAGGTCCAGCGCGGCAACTTGACTTGCGACCTGCACCACACCAAGTCAGGCGCAGTAAACGAGCAGTTGACATCAGCGACGGTACTTAGTAATGTTATTGAAGGTTACCACTGTGGTCGCGCAAAGTAAGCTTCGATGAAGTTTGATTCGACAGCCGCAACAAATCAACAGTAATATGCGACGTAAACAAAATGCACTGCGAATTCTTGTTGTATCGTGTATTGTTCAGCGGGGCAGATTAACCTGCGGTGTTTGTAAGAACTCACACTGCAGGTGAGAGTGCTTCAGTCTGAGTGAGTTGCATTTTTTCTGCGGAAAATCCCCACCGAAATCCAACCCGCATCTCTGAGATTTTCAACCTGTTGCGAATGCTACACCGCGTGCCCGAGCCGTTGATTGCTAAGAAATAAGCACGGAAACGCTGCTGTTAGTCAGAACTAGAGGTTGTGATCACGGAAATACGCTGTTTATTTCTGGAGTACAAACAATTGACAAAAGTCTTTCTTACTGACTGTTCCTTAGGTATTAAAAGCTACATTTATTAAAATTAATAAGACAAATGTTGTTTTTACTTTTTACAGCTGAGTACTGATCTGCAGGGAAAATCTAAACATTCTCATATACAGAAATAAAACGCTACTGCTGATATGGCCAAATGGCATTACAATTACTGTTAGTCTCGATGGCAGAATTTTGTTAGCACGAGTATAAACCGAAAAAACTAGTTTGCACTGCATTATAACTTGAACCAAGACACTTCGCTAACGCTGTGCAGCGAACCCCACAAGTTGTGCTCGGCACTAAGAACTCTACGCTTATATTGTCAGATTCAGTTCACACCAGGTGAGTCTCGATAAAAGCGGCAATTTACTGGAAGTATCCAAACCGGGGTGAAATTTTGCATGTTGCCAAACAAGTCAATAAGCGCGGACTGACGTACCCACCGGGTTAGAGCGAGTACCCGCAACGTGCCTGGGTTCAAAATTTTTCGGGTCATGCGCAGACTTTGTTTTCTTTTCAAAGTGGAGACAATCGTAAGATGTAACTGTCTCCTGATAGTCCAAATCTGCACTGTGAGCCAGCCTGCTGAAACTTTCACTGTTTGTAGCCCGGCGATACACCAAGTTTCTATGCAGAGCCATTCGCCCAACTACTTTACGAAGCATTGGTTTATAGCACAAGCTTCAAACTATACATGCTGGCAAACTACTAACCACTCCCTGAACAACGCAGTACACCGCAAAACCATGGACCATATTCCGTCTGCTGCAGGATTGCTACACCATCTACTTTTCAAACTTAGGCACAAAAATACTATTTTTGCATTAGAAACCGCGAAATGGTACCTTTTGTTATCAAACTTACAAGAAAGCTCAAAACAAGTGCAAACGTGTATAATCCAGGATTGGAAAGCAAAAACACGATTCTTACTGCACGAAACATCTAAACGCCTCTTTTTACATGTAACAATGAACTTCAGGATAACATCGTAGAAAAACTAACCGAAATCGAAGCACTTATTTGGCAATGAACGTTTACGGAAAACGAACACTTCAATATTTTCTTAAATAGGCTCAAAGATAACGTCAAATTATTAACGCACGTTGCAGAGCAACATGCATTCCGAACGCACGCATTTATTATTACCCGGTGGAGGACGTTCAACACTCTCCAGCCGTCTTCAGTTTCTTCGCGATTCGTTCTTGACGTAAGAGTAGCTTGGTGTGCGATGGAAGTCACGGCAGCGTGAACGGCATGCCCGTCCTCACGCTTGAACATCTCGCTGCCCACGATTACCATGGGTCGTTTGGCAGAAGCAAGTTTCTGGGTTCAACAATGTTGTTTGTTGTGGAAAAGTTTGACAACAACCAAACAAATGGCGAAGTTCAAGTAATTTCAGATTATTCAAGAGCTGGTCAATAAAATAACCAGTGGAAGCTTAGTCACCACAGTGCTATTCCGGCAAAAAAAGGATAATTATTAATAACTCTTTCATCAACACCAAAAAAGCCTTCAAAAAGCTATACATGTTTTATTTCGAGACGTTTCGGATTATTCTTAATCCATCTTCAGTCAAAAAATAAAGCAACACTTGGCAATGTCAGCAATTCAAAACAACTCAGAACTAGTGTTTACCTAATGGATTCCCTTCAGTTTTCATCACTGAACGATGAAAATAGTCTGACATCAAATAAAGCGCACACGAGAATATATTTAAAGAAACAGCAAGCAGAACGTCATTATTAAAAGTCAAGAACAAGTTTTAACGACCTAACTCGCAACTTACATCTCTCCGGCGCTGCACAAAAAAATTTCTTTTAACGAAATATGTGGTGGCTGTGCAGACCAATCCCTATAACGGAACGTCTGCTGAAGAGCAACCGGTGCAATAATTGACAAACAATTCTGACAACTATGCTAGCAGCCAATGACGGGGTCACCGCTTCTGAGGTTGAGCGAGCACTTTGCGTGCAAAGAACTTTGCTCACACTCTGTTCTCTGATAGGAAAAAGTTCAAGCCGCAATTGCATGCACTCTTTTGAGTTAAAGTACACTTATATTTTCCAAACACATCTCATTCAGCTGCTTTGAATAACAACTCGTGGCAATGAACTCACCATGTGATCTTCTTTTTAGCTGTACAAGGTATTTTTTTAAATCTAAAATCTAGTTTTATTTTTTTATCGAAAATGTGATTCACGTCACATATTTGCATATCAGAACCAAAAACTCCTTAAAATACAGTCCATAAAAGAAAAACGCAACTAATTTATTATATTAAATTCTGTCAACGAACATTGCCAGAAGTTCATCCACCTACGTGATACAAGGCGAGCATTTCTTATCGCAAAATCGGTTACCTTGTTAAATGGGTGCCGACCGTTTGCGATTTGTTTGAGGGTCTCCGCTGAGTCACCAAGATGTTCGTAGGAATAAGTAAGGTCCACTTTGCTTCCGAGCACGGCGACGTCCAGTTCTTTGTGGATCCATCTGCAAAAGTGCCACCGGTAAACAAAGCAAGTGCTGTAGAACTTTTCGGCAAAAAATACGCCTCGGAACGGTTGAACACATAACCGTCTTTCTTAAACAGTTTCCATTAATGAGACAAGGTTTTCAGTTTGATACCTGCACCAATGTGGTCCGCAGAAATATGTGCTAGCCAACCGCTTGCTTGTCAACATGTTGATGGTACAAGTTCATGCTGAAACACGCTCCAAAAAGAATTGCAGAAGGCTTACCCGAAAAATGGAACTTGCCTTCATAATTAAAAACATCAACACAAGATCCCGTGAACAGCACTAGTCCAGCAAAGCTCCAGAGGCTTAGTTTGATAACAGCCTCGCATATTCAATACCAGCTACAGTATTTTATCAGTCTGCTTGGTTTTGAAACAGCACAATACTCTCTCTCTATAGGCAAAGGGTAACGAGAGAGGAAAGGGCATAGAAGTGAGATGTGGCGACTAAAAAAATTCGGAAAATGCGCGTTTCGCACAACACTTACGACTTTCTGATTCTGGCGTTGAAAAGGGGCGCTTCATATCTGGGGTTAGTGCCGATGAGAAGCATCAGATCGGCGTCCTCGACACCAGCAATGGTTGTGTTGAGCAGGTAATTCGACCGCAAATCGGTGCTGAAAGACAAAAATAAATAAATAAACACTGCACATAACACAACTCTCAGTTACTAGCCGATTGTCCATACGTGAAGTGAGAGCTGCGATCAACCAAGCAAATGCAAACCCAAATGCCCCAGTCCCGGTGCGCCTCGACCAGCGGACAGTTTTATGAAAACTACACACGGACATTTCAAAAAAATCCCTTTCATCGACTCGGCAGCGAAAAATGGTGATTGTTTCTCCATTTCATTAAACATCCACGATTAGCGTCTGCAAAAAGTTACAAGACAGTACCCAGAGCCGGCAGCTGCAAATAACTCCTCCGTACACAACCCTTCGCTGTCGATGTGATTCAGCAAATCCTTCAGACAAACGAGTGACTCTGCATCAGCGAAGCCACCGACAATAGCTGAGATGGCTTCGGGCTTCGCTGACATCAACTGAAAATGCGAAGTTTCAGTAGAATCAGGTTGAAATACTTCATCTTTGGAAAGTAAAGTGAAGAAACAGTCATGCACAGAAAGGACAGTATAGCAACCACTATACACATGAGATCTTACGCGCGATGGCACTTGGAAACAAGCAGAGCAAAGTCCCGTACCTTCTCGGCTACAACAGGCAAAGCGTCTTCCCAAACGGCTTGGCGCAAACGACCGCTGCTGTCACGAACCATTGGCTGAGTCAAACGCTGTCGCTTCAGACCATCGTATGCGAACCTGTAGGATTTGACTCATGATAATCCCAAGCGAAAAGAATTATTGTCAATGACAAACTGCCGAGATCGATTGAACTAGCAATTGCTGCGCAGTTTATGGATAAAACTGGCTCCGTCTGGGAAATTGGTTGAACAATCCAGAAAAGCAATTAAAACGGTTAAAAACTCAGTAAGTATACGTTATTTCGTTTTTCCATTTTTGTTTATTTTCTCCGACAATTCACCCATATTTTGATGTTCATCTACGAACAGAGCTACGCTGATATGATCAAGAAAGGCATTTCATTATTGTAATCAATGTTTACGTGCGTGCGTAGGCTTTGATTGATAGCAAAACAATGCCTTGAATCTTCTCTGTTCGTACTGAAACATCCTTAGCTTGAACAATGCCAGGTGCAAAAACACGTCGGACAACCATCTGGGGCAAGAAATGACGTTCCTACCTTGTTTTGTCAGATATCCACTCCTCGTTGATATCTTCATGCAAGCGAGGGAGAATCCTGAGGACGTCTCCTGCTCGCGTCGATACGACAATGTTGCTGCCAACAGCATCCAAAATGTCGATTGACTCCGTTTTTCTGAAACATGAAAATCAGACAGTCATTTGCAAAAAAAACACACAAAACATCTTACGCATTCTGCAACCTTGGACTATTGTTTTTGTTTGTAACGTCACTGTACACTTGGTAGTTTGTTTTGCTTAGTTGTTCCTATTATGGCATTTTCCTTTCCAATGTAAAGCAGGCAGCTGGGGTTGCAATTTTTCAACAAGATTCTCTTAATTGGTGACTTTACTGTTTGTGGGTTTTATTTAATTCTATTTTATACTTCACGCACTTCGCACAGCGGATGATGCCTACCTTGTAGGCGACATATATAGTCTGTAAGATGCTAGTGTCTGATTACTTGCTGGGAAAGGATTCCTTTCGATAGACAGTAAACACAAAACATCTACCTAAAACATATACATTCTTCAAACAAAATGCCAGCAGTGAATTTATAGTCGACTTTAAGTGCATATTGGCAAAACAAGCACTTTGTTGTATTTACACTAGGCAGTAAAAAGCATCCAGTTAACAGAACTAGCCTCTCGATCTACATTATAGGTAATCATATATATATATATAAAGGATTTCTGTATACATCACGTTTAGTCAGGAAGTACTGACCACAACCAGAGATAAAACTAATAAAGGTTTGGTGAGCTCCTAAAGGAGCTCCAAGCGGTGATTCTTGTAACAACTTCTTGTCACAGTATGCCGAACGACATAGAATTTGGAACCTGTTGTTCGTTTTGGAGTCTTGCGATGTTACAACATTGTATCATCCTTTGTACAAATCAGGTGAAACACCTAGGTGCTAGCTTGTTTTTTTTAATAAAAAATGATTCAGCGAAGGCGGGAGCAAACTTTTCAGTGCAAGGGCTCAGTCACATAAAGGGAGCCTATTATATCAATTAAAATAATCACTACTTAACATAGCCGAAATAAAAAGGTTGACTTTCCTGTTTACCTTGAAAAGCCTAAGTTTTCTTCAACATAATTTTGAGATGCTTTTAACTTAATAACAGATCAATTGCTATATTTTGCGGTTTACGCTTTTATAAATTTCCCGAAGTTACCGTATTTAGCTTGAAAGTGACATACCGATTTGTGTTCCGTGCACACCGCAAGTGTTGCTATAACAAAAAAAACATATGCCTTTTAACTCCAACGTCAGTAGAGAAATGCTTTTCAGTCCATTGTTTGATCAAAAATACACTTTTCTTTACTATTTTTTATGCTTTTACGTAGCATTGAACAACTCATTTTGGATGAAGTTTGTCAAACATTAAATCTAATCTGAAGTAAAAAGTTGCATGTTGGCCATGGGAGAAAAAGTCGTAGTTCGCCCATTCCTGTTCTAGATGGTATGAGTGAAGAATGACATCAGTCTGGCTAACCGTCTCTAAATTATTATGACCGAAATTTTATTTTCTTTCGATATCAGTCGTTCCCCAAAACAAGGGCATGGTTTCGGGGTTTCAAAAGCTGTACATAGCTTCTACTTTCCTGGTGTTCCAGAGGGTACATGCGCATAGGTACGGTAAATTTGGGTGTGTTGCAAACCGCCTGAGTGCTCTTTACCCTGTCGGTCGATGTAGTGCATTTTGAGACAATGCGTAAATGCAATATATCGCTAGTAAGCTTATAACTGTCTGAAAGTGTCACCGGTAGATATTCCAGAGATCGGGTGTTTGCCGTAATTTATCGTCATTTGTTACAAAAACTACGTTTCGTCAAGTTTGACACACCCAATTTTTTAGCACCTCGTTTCCCAAGGTCTTGCTGTAAACGCATACGGTTTGGATGTAAGAGCACCAACAGGGCAAATATCAATAACGTTTCCGGACAGTTCAGATTTAAACATCTTCTCCACGTAGGTTCCAATTTGCATATCGTTACCACGACCAGTGGTGCCAAGTTCAGACACGCCAGCAATTTCATCAGCAAACCTAGAAAACAAACAATAACATTTTGTCAAGTAGCCTCGTTGAAAATGCTAACATCCAGTGTGGATACAGATATCAATATTTACAAACATCTGCTTATTATTATTATCATCACCTTACCTGACGCATCTTGTACACTGTATGCATCTCGTCATAATGGTCTTTATAAGAGGACCGATATTTTTATCTTCGACAGCTCTCTTCTGTTCGAGAAAGCGACTTCGATCAGTCCCGAACATCATGGACTGGTCCTTAAAATCAGAAAATATAACGAACCGTTTTATTCCTTTTTCACAATGTTCCCGAAGCTACAACATATAAGGCAACATGAAAGAGCATGCATTAACTTGCGGAGGTATGACCATTCCACCAGATGGTCTGCAGCAAGTGTGAAAAATGTAACAGAAAGCACAAAGACGCCATTCACAGGAAGGTGTTCTATATTGAACTTTCGCTATTTTTTAAATTGACAAAACACGCTTCTTTGATCTGACTCAAGTGGAATAGAAATCTTTTTACGAAGTTCCGTGGCACTGACATTCTTACCTGTAAATCGCACTCCCCACCCTGGTCACAAATGGGACAATCAAGCGGATGATTGGCCAGCAGAAATTCCATTACACCTTCTCGAGCTTTCTTCGAAACATCCGAATCAGGCTTGATCCTCATTCCTTTCATTACAGGCATCGCACACGATGCTTGCGGCTGCACACAAGTACAATCTTAACAATAAAACCCACATCATTGAACAATATCGAACGAAACAAATTTCATTTTCACCCAACTCAGTCTACGAACATACAACTTTCATATTTTCTCTTTTTCTTTTCTATACAGTATACATTTCTATACATAAGATTGTTTCATCAATCGAGATAGATCTTAACACCCTTATATAGAAATAACACTTCACTGATATTTGGTTCAAAAACATAGTGTTTGGGTTCATCTAGCGCAACAAATTATTCTGCTTCTTCAAGTTAAAATCAAAACAATAAACTTTGTCCTTCTTGCGCGTTGTGATTGAAATTACGCCATTTAGTACATTCAAATCTCGAAATGAACATGAAGTCTGAACCGGTTGAAAACTGAGACTGAATTCTGGTTCTGAAAACTGAATTCTGGTCACGACCAAAAAATATTTTACATCACTCGCATTTTTACAGTCTTTCCTATAATACTCACACCAGTGGTAACGGAGGCTCATTTGTCTGCCTATGCCGATGTTCTGCTACATAGCTTTGTGTACAATCATCAACCACAAAAATTTACAAGAGCAAGTGTCTGCTGCGTCTACAATGTTGGCGTTGTTCCATTTGAATAAGAGTTGATGATGTAGTAGGCGAAATATACATTGTTATGAGGTCTTAGTGTGTGAAACTGGCTGTGAAAGGATTCCTTTCGATAGACAGGAATGTTGACGTTGTTTTTTGTCCGTAACGAGCTTTGTTGTGTGTTACGCTTTTAGAAGCCGCAAAGTTGCACTGCCAGGAGTTGTTGACAGGTGATCTATAGTATGTATAAAGAATGCGTAATGGAGATGATTGCTTTTTTTACATGTACAGCTGGGACAATTTGATCTCAGGAGTTAAGTATAGACAGAATCATTTTGAAATATATGAACGCTTGAAAGGTCGCGGTAAAATCGTTCGAATTTGATACAGATTGAGTATTAAATCACCAATGTTCCCGCGTGCAAGAAAAGCTGCTTCGCTTCCCCATTGGTAAGCAGGGATGTACCCTTTCACATCAACACGATTGGCTTTATCGAACTCATTTTGTCAACTTAGCTACTCGCTAAAATGCTCACATGTCTGTTCTTCAATATAAATAAAGAACTAGCGATTTTGATGACACCATCTTAACATTTGGTATTTTATGTATGCTAGCTGGTGCTAAAAACTGTCTTATCGCATGTGCTTACCTACTCCGCTGCGTTTTTGGTCTCAACCCCTTCTATCAGGGACACTTGCATAGTTCCATAATCCTGGTCTCCAGAGCACTTACCATTTCAAAGCCTTGCCCTGACAACGATAGCAGTGCAAGCTGCGGAAATGCTATCTCGTTGCAGAGGTTTTAGTTCTAACAGCAGCCGCAAAGCCTGAAAGTGTTAAAAACTAAAGGCCTAGTCTTACAGAAAATACAAGTGCTGCAGTTGTACCTAGGTTCTAAATTAAAACAAATTTCTCCACTTACAATCAAACTCGTTGTAGTTTTAAGCTAACTCAAAAGTGCTACATCTGCCATAACTTTATACAGTGTGGTCCAACCACAGGCCCGCGAGCTTTCTCAGTGTTGATTCAATGCTGTCTGTATGTTACAGTAGGTAATTTTAATCAGAACAAGCATAACATATTTTGATACAAATGCANAATATTAATGGCGTTAGACTAGANCAGCGGTTGCCGAACTTTTTTGTCTGCTGAACACAGCAAGCTTATTTTTTAGTGGACGAGGAACCCCCGCCAGATCTGCCAAGTAAACATAAATGCTTTTTTTCACCCAAATTGCCGTTATTAAGGTTTCGTACTGTACATAGAATTATGCACAATAAAAGTAACCGTAAAGCTGGATCAAACGACATAGCGGTTGCCACACGTCCAAAGGGTTAAAGAACGTATTAGCAGTTTTTGCTTAAAACTGGAAAGTATAGCTCGTGGAACCCTTTAGATTTGTCTATGGAACCCTAGGGTTCCGCAGAATCCACTTTGGGGAACGCTGGACTAGACTGTAGAGAGCTTCTGGAATTTACTCAGCAACGATAGATTTCCCAAACTGAAAAATTTTGCACCAAAAGTGCACTCGATGTTTGGATGGAAATACACACGTGTGTGAGAGTATGGACGATAATCTCCAACTTGCTGCCACTAGGGCCTACGAGAGGGGGTACAAGAGGTACATCGTAACCGGGACCGGGAGGATGAAAATGCGCTAAGTTTTTCTGTAATCAAGCCCAAAATTGATGGTCGCTTTCTCCAACTGCAGCGCTGGCAGCTGTGACCAATGTTCTCTCTAAAAGATAAGACAGATGCGAAATTGCCTAAATGGTATTTTTAATGAAAATTTGCCCAAGCTTTTTTGCTCCTTAAGACAAATTTCCATTTATGGCCATCTTCATTTATGTTGTAATATTCTGTAAGCATTTGCAGGGTTTATGTACACCGCATCGCCCATACATTCCACGCAGTAAAACTGTAAAAAGTCGCTTATAAGAAGCCCTGTTGTATCTCACAGAAGTTCGGGTATTTAACAAGTTCCAGAGCCACATTTTCCTACGAGATGATACATCGTAAGTAGGCCAGTCAAAATCTAAAAAAAATACATCCGATATAATAACTGCTCACAACCAGCTGATTGCAACTTGTATTTACTACAGCAGTCAATACCGATGACTCAACGTCACATGTGACGTCATACAACCACAGTGTGATTAAATCAGTTCACATGGCTCTTTCAATTGTGGCGCAGTTACCTTCTATCATAAAAAAATTAAGGAAAAAACTACCAGAAGATAAAACTGAACTTTTGTTGCAGTTGATTTCCAATTCCAGCCATAAATAAAGCTCATCCAGGTGAATTGCTTTTACTTTACCATTTCTAAAGTATTTTTTCATGTTACCCGATCACTAATCATACTTTACATGTTATTTTTTTGTAACAAATCAAGATCAATTTGAAAGATTTGGCAAAACTTATATTTACATGCCAAACATGGCATTATACATGCCAAGACTTACACATTCATACAAGATATCTTACATTCAAAATCTTATACTTTAGACTAGAGTTGAAATTCTGTTTGGATAAATCTGTTTCTGCTTAGGCTTTGAGTGTTTCCTTGCATTTAGATCAAAACTGCAGCTATGAAACAAATATTTAAAATCATGGTTCCACTGAAAATAAGAAGCTTTAATCTGATACACAACTAAAGCATTATATCCCTAATATAAAAAAGGTTTGCACTTTTACTTTCATTTGCTGCTAATGATATATACAGTATATATAGTGGAAATTGTAAGCCTGAGCAAAATGTGAATAATGTTCACAGAAGCCAATGAGATACCTGTTGTGGTTGATGAAGTTTGTTTATCTGATTCTGACTGTAAAATAAATTTTTATTAGGCACATCTTCAATCATAGCCTACCTCAGTTTGGTCTCTATATAGTAATGGAACAGTGACCACACCATTTGCACTACGTTTTCGGAAACTTTCCCAACTGTAGACGTGTCATTGTCATTCATTAAAAAATTCCACTCACCATGAACAAAATCCAAAACATAATAAACACCTTAAAGCCTTTTAAAAATAACTGATTGGTTACAAATGTATGCACTGAGACAGGATTGTGATGAAACACCATGCAACACATCTTGTCAATGTGTGCTAACTTCAAAGAGCATGCAACTTTTCAAATGAAATTTCTGCTTTGCTGAAATACCTTGGGGGATTTCTCTATTTCCACCAAACACATTCTGCAGTTTCCAGCAACAGACAGTCGATCATGGTAACAAAACCTTGGTATTTGAATTCCAGCAATTTCACAAGCTTGCAAAACAGTGGTGCCTGTTGGTAAAAAACACATACCACATTTACTTTTCATAAAGCAGAGAAACTGTAAAGCGTCATAACTACACATGATTTATTCTGTCACACAACATCCAAGTGAGTGGCTTCACTCGCACAAACCATACACCAAAACATGCCTGGAAGGACGTGAACAGGTTTATCATTCACAAATACTTCAATCTTCTCTTGAGCATTCTGTTTGCGATTGTGTGTCAGCCACAGACCTACAACACATGAACATGTTATTGCATTCAGTAATAAAACCAAGACTACATTATCAACCATAATTTTGTTCTGTTTTTATACAACCTACATGCTTCTGTACAATTGTACAACCAGATCGCAATGATTTAACTACTGGTATTTTGCAACAGGCGCACATGCACAAGAATCAAAAATGGCTTTGCACTGATGGCACCTTCTCCACAATGAGGGTGGATATGAATTATCATTAAAGACTATATAACTGTGCAACAAATGATTTTTTACAAGTGATTCCTTGCTACAACATACACATCATTTACTGGTTGTCATGAGCTTAGTCAGAAGCAGAAAGCAATTAAAATCATAGATTATTGAAAACTTTTTCTTTGTATTTTGCAGCACACAGATGTGAATAAAAAAGTGAATTTTTAATTGGAGGTTGGGACAAAACTTCTTGAATAGTACGTAGGTGGCTTTAAATCAACAAGAATACACTAATAGCACTCAAACTAGCACTGGCAGTCTAGTTACAGATTGTGATCAACTGTTGAAAATATGTTAGTCATCAAACATCGAAATAAATCAGCTACTGCAAACTGAATCCATTGCACATTATTAGAAAAAGGAAAAGTAGGTCCAAGCTATGCTCCTACAAAAAGTGAAAAAATACTACTCCATTAACCAAAATGTACTTCATGCTTTGCATTGTTGAGAAAAACATAATAATTCAAATGAAACCTTTGTATTGGATAATTTCTACTTGTTTAATTAACAATAGATAATGCTAAATACAAAGTTTCCTAACCCTTAACACGTTTGGCTCTGGGCTGTTTTTAGCTTTAAGACCCACGTTAGCCACTTTTTTACTGTCACTTTGCAACACCATAACTCACCTGCGCCCCAACCACAAAAAAAGTGTTTCACTTAAGTTTTTACTGGAAACAAGGCTAAAATATGAGTCTTTTAAGCCTTTTATTAGATTTCTAGCATTTCAGAAGTTATGGCAAAAAAAATAACTTTGCACAAAAATTACCCAAAAAGATGCTTTACCCTAACTTTTTAACCAGAAACCCTAGAAAGGGCGACAAAACCACTGCAGTGGGTCGTATTTTGTCGGCTTGTAACATGCTGACCAATAAAGCTAGAGACCTAATTGAACCCTCTGAAGAAGCAGAAAGTCTCCTATCTTAGATGTTTAAAAATCCTAGCAGCATTGGGTTAAAACCTTGTGGGGCATTGTGATGTCGTATGGTAACCCTGTGACATCATCAGGACCTGATAAACAATCTCAGGTGGCAATTTACTTGTTTTTTCTTTCAAAATAAACAAGGCAAAAATCTTATCTAGCATTCCTGTGTAATTTTGAATATAAATTTCCATACTTTTTCCAGCCTTGAGCTTTTCTGAATGACATACTCAGGACAAAAGGTCAAACACAGGCACTATAATAGTTGATGAAAGCAAAATTATCCATCTTGAATGAAATATTATGAAAATGCATGTCAAAAGATCAAGACTGGAAAACCATTTTCCTTTTGCATACTAACAAACAAACAAAAATTTCCAGACTTTTCCAGACAGAAAAATTACCAAAATTTTTTCCATACTTTTCAAGACTCCATAGGAGCCCTGAATATGTACTGAGCCTTTGGTTGACCATCTAGCATAAGTGGCTGGCAAGTTATGGCCAAAAAATGACAATTAATTATTGAGTCCCTGGGGAAATCACAAAAAAATGTGTGGTTCATTGCGAAAAGGAAGGGATGTTGTTGCAACCTCATGGTCAACACCCATATGTAAGTGACACAAAGAAACAAAAACAGAGTGATTGCTGCATATGATCTCTACTGTTGCTTCCTTCTAATTACACTTGCCACTCGGGCTTTGATTGCATCAACTCCAAATAATAGCCTTCTTTTCTGCAGCAGGAGTTAAAATCAACTATTACAAAAACTTAGAAATAATTAAACCTATCACTTTCAAAGCCAAATATTTCAGCCTATCAGAACAGTTAGGCTTTGAAAACACAGCCTAACTCCTCTGCAGATTGCATAAGAGAGCTGTTCAAACTCTCAAAAGACTCGGCAAGTCTTCAAGCTTACATTTAAAAAATTTTTTTTTATGGTGTTTGGATTTTTTGTGAGTGATGTCATAAGTGGAGTAGTTTAGGCCTTTTGGGGCCACATCATCTGGCCCTGAGCCCTAACCGCTAGATGGTAGTATTTCACTGAAATTTTTATTGGAAACTAGGCTAAAATCCAAGTCTTTTGATACTTTGGATGACTTGCTGGGGTTTAGGGTTCGAAAGTGATGACCTGAAAACCACAAAATAATTATATAATTAATTCCATAATTAGATAATTGATTCATTTGTTGTCTTTAGGCCATAACTTTCGAACCAGAAACGCTAGGAAGTTGATCAAAGGCTCAAAAGACTCGGATTCTAGCCTAGCCTCCAATCACAACTTGAGCAAAATACTTCCGTCTAACGGTTGGGCCCTAGGCCAAGTAATATGAACCAAAATGGCCAAAAACCTACCTCACTTATGATGACACTCACAAAACATTCGAAACCCAAAACCAGGAATTTTTTTTCTCTGCAGACTCAAAGACTTGCCAAGTCTTTTAAGGGTTTGAACAGCTCTCTAGCACAATCAACTGCCAAGCTATGGAGGTGCAAAAATAACATTAAAGTACGAAATATTCGTAACTCGGCATCGCATATGTTAATCCAAAAATGTATACACTTTCCAGTGTTAAAACTCTTAATGCGCAGTTACAAGTTCCATTTCCAAATAATATTCTTTTTCTGCATAACACATAAAATCTGTTTTAATCATTAATATGGTTGAGTGTGTTGCATGCCAAAAATGATAGATCACTCAACTGCTACTAACAGCTGGTGGTGCCAACACAAGGTAAACCTGTGCTTCAGTCATCAGTAGTGAACCCCAAATGCTGAAACAAAAATACTGTATTTATTCGATTGTAAGCTGTGGCTTATACAGTTTTTTCATCATTTCATGTGGCTTGCATTTTTCAGCTTATTGAAAAGTCTAGCTGATGACAAGTCTTTCCTTGGCTACATTTTGTTGACCAAACTCTCTTTTCGCATTATCTTTCCTCTCTTTAGCATCAGCTGCACAAGTGCTCGCTGTGTCAAAGTTGTGATGAACAGAAGGCAGTTGTACGGGTGAAACATACTTACCAGGGTTGCCAATTAAACATGAAAGTTGTACGGGTGAAACATAATTACCAGGGTTGCCAATTAAACATGAAAGTCCTAGTACACAAAAACATAGCAGAGCTGTTTTTTTCGGTCATAGACTGAAATGTTTATGAAATGACCAAAAATAAAATTGAGGGATTTCGGTCAGAATGTCTCAAAATATAGGCCAATGAACACTGTTACAGAGAGTTTTAGCACAACTGTGAGACAAATGACCAAAAATTCTCAGCTGACCAAAATGTCTCAGCAAAACAATGACCAAAATGTCCCAGCAAAAAAAAAAGTTATCAGATGCTTAGGTAACCTACGTTCAAGTGCAGCTTACATTAATTTTTTAACACCATTTCCTGCGGCTTACAATCGAATAAGTATGTTATCTGAAAACCTGGGATTCTGTGGTGATCTTTCAGTTAATGACCAAATTTTTTTAATGGTAAAAAAGGAATAAAAAGAATTGCACTAATTAAATCAATTCCATCATGACATTTTTTTCAGTCATACAAAAATGTCCTTAAAAAAATGACAAAGTTTTTATGCTATTTCAGACATATGACTGAAATGTCTCAGTGAAAAAAACAGGGCCGCGGAGCCATCATAAAAATGACACTGCTCCAGCTCCAGAGCTTTTCTTTTCATGAGCATGGCTCCAACTCTAGAGCTCTTGGTCTTCAATAGTGTAGCTCTGGCTCTGGAGCTCTCTTTTTTCATAACATGGCTCTAGTTTCTGTTTGTTTTTACAGATTAATATATCAATAGTCTTGGTCATGGCCGTGAAGATTTCCAAGCCAGTATATATCCTCAGAAATAGGGGCTCCTGGTTGAAAGATTAACACTTTGGCGTCTGGCTGGTTTTGGCGATTTTTGCAAAAAAACAGCAGTTTTCGGTTGCCTTACCAACGCCCTAGCTCCTCTGCCGATTGCGCTAGAGAGCTGTTCAACGGCTCAAACGGATCGGCCAGTCTAG
>JGI24159J19872_10002562_pt1 | contig 21818 bp, 15 predicted proteins | sample Ectturendosymbi4_FD_19872 | JGI IMG/M metagenome (IMG submission 19872) | reverse complement strand
TTCTAGCGTTTCTGGTTCAAAAGTTAGGCCAAAAACAGCTAATTGGTAAGGGGCTTTCTCAATACTTTTGGGGGATTTCCCAAATTAATTTTAAGTTTTTTTGGCCCTAATCTTGGAACCAGGAACGTTAGAAACCCGTTCGGACCCTTCAAATTCCGAAATGTAACCAAAAAACAGCTAAACTAAAAAAAAATTGTATGTCGTTTAAATGGCTCCTGCGGGTCTTAAAGGGAGGTCGGGCAAAAATGCTGACGTAAGCAAAAAATAACATAAACATCCTATTATTATATAAGCATTAAAAAAAAACAGGCATCCTAAAGTGAAACGTTTTTTTTTATTGCAAACTACATACCTTCACGAGTCTTTAGAGGGTTTGAACAGCTCTCTAGCTCAATCTGACGGCGAGTTATTGCCTGGGGTGAAATGCCCCCAAGAGTGACTTTTGAGGGAGCAAAATTTTGGTCAATTTTTGGTTTATGAGTCATAATTGTCGCTCCCAATATGCTAGAAAGTCAATCAAAGGCTCTGTAGACGCGGATTTTGAGCTAGTTTTCAACTAAACTTTGAGTCCAAAAAATGGCCCATTGGGACGGCATCCAGGGCCAGGCAAAGATGGCCAAAATGGTGCAAAAACACCCCTACTTGTGACGTTCCCCCCAGAAAAGCTCAAACCCAAAATGAAAAAAATTTTTTTTTGATTTTGACTACAAGACTTGCTGAATCCATAGAGGGTTTGAACAGCTCCCTAGCTCAATTGCCTGGCAAGTTATAGGATTGCAAAGCTCTGCAAGAAAAGTGGCGCACACGGGTCTGAAAGGGTTAACATTATGTGTTTCTGACTTTACGCTCAAGTGTATCAGAGTTTTTGTTGTATATCTGGATATAATCAAAAGAAGCAGTCAACTTAGAGTACTACTGAAGAGTTATTAGTGGACAAAGTGGTGAGAGCCATTTTATTTCGCCTGGCTTCAGCTTGTCAACTTCCTACCCGTGCCCCTGTAACAACTAGGTTGACCCTTCAACAAATAGGTATCTCTATGGAAGCGTGATTGTCCGACTAATTGCTACTGCAACCAGCTAAGAATCCTACATCGCTTTCCTACACTCAGTCCCTACAATTCTATGACCTCACAAAACCTTGATTACAAAATGTTCAAGATGAGATGGAAATGGTCTGTATATTTATCAAATATTGCCTATTTAAAAGTGTTATGCTAAAGAAAATAAGAAAAAATAAGGACACAAATCACATTTGAGGACATTTTTTAGAAATAAAGACAAAACTATTTTCTAAGATGTAGTACTTCAAAGTAAGGACAGTTCTTAGAAATAAGGACAGTGTGGTACCCGTGTTTATTGGCCATTCTGATAATGTCCATTGAGAGCAGTTTAATATCCTCGAAAAATTATCCCCAATTGTAGACTGTCACTAGAGTCAAAACAGCGTTGTGCACCATACTCGAACTCTGATGAATTTCCTAGCAAGCAGGTATGACTCCTAGAGATGTGACCTGATTGATTATAGAGAAACTACATATGTAGGCTGATCTGAATGTATGCAAATTAGCAAAAAAAACAATAAATCAATGGCAAATAGAATAGTATGCTGAATTTCAGTTTATTATTTGAAGCCAAAGATAGGTTGGTATACAGTGCAATGAATCAGTGTTGGACACTGTTCTGACCCATTTCTCACTGCTTGAAAGTGCACCTTATGAAAACTTGTAAAGCCATCACATGCAAGACGTTTCACTGTCTGAGAAAACATATCTAATATCGGTGTGTTGTACTAACTTACCTTGTGTTGGATTAGATATGAAAGTGAAGGCTGTTTTATGACTAGCATCTAATTTATGATCTCTTTTACTGAGTGCTTGTATAGGTGTCTTGTGCACGCATTTTAATCAGTTGTATTTTTGTGCCTTTACCATTGGTCACATTAATTATTTGATTGTCAAAGGGTCTGCAACAGATGGATGTATATCTAATTTGTGCATTTTTAGTATATAATGCCTTACTTTGCTTTCATAGGTCGGCAAAGCTTCTGAAAATAGCAGATTTACTTGAATCAAGGCTGGAGGAATTTGCAGAACTTGAATCACAAGACCAGGTATTTGCATGCAGGGTTAACTCTCCTTGTTTGTATGATGTCCATCAACAGTGAAAAAACGGAAGTGACTGTACAAATTGATGAAGACAACATCTTTGTTGCAAACAATTAGATGATGCACGATTGTTTGCATAAATTTTGTGCTATCAGCATGCATGCTTATGCCTGTAGGTGGGGCAGGTTTCTTCATGCATTTTTGTGACTGAAACCACAAAGTAGCAGAAATGCAATAAAAAGACCAAAACAACAAATAACAAAAAAGATTTTTCTCAATATATAACAAAATGAAAAAACAGTTGAGGACTTTGTAATTCTGCAAATTGGTGTAAATGATACATTTGAGACACAAAGGGTTGGCGATAGACCTTATGTGTCAACTACTCAGCCAGCCATCCTATTGTTGGCAAAAATTAATGCTGTAATTGAAGATTTTTCAAATGGAGAAGAAAAAAGAAGTGACAATGTGCAATAATTTGAACATCAGCAGGCAGATGTTAGAACAACTAAAAAAATGTAGGGTGAAAGGCATGCCTATGTGCAGGGAGGGTGGCGAAGCATTAGGAAACGTGAAGGGTACTACAGAAAGAGGTACTACATATGAAATTATAGAAATTTGGAACCAAAACATGAATGAAGAATAAGCTGGCATATTGACAAGATAACAGGACATTTTTGTAATATTTTCCAAATAAGAAAGATGAAAGAGACTTAAATTTTAGACCAAAGTGTAGGACCAATATAAACCAAAGAAACTGACTCAGGGAAGGCTTCAATCTGGGAAAATGGTATTTTTTGCAGAAAAGCAAGCTTGTTTGATAATTGTGACCTGATGCAGCCTTACAGAAGTTCTGGTCAAAGTGTTCAGGCAGTCCACAGTTATCAAAAAGCTGCATAAAATTGGCAACTGATAACTTAATTAAATCAAGAATGTACGTAAAATAGAGCGTATCCGTTTTAGTCTTATTATAAGTAACAGCTCTTGAAGCTTTATTATGCAATATGATTAGAGTGAAGGTAATTGATGCTGCAATTCCGTACATATTACTCCTATGTGAGCTCATGGCAGTAGTAGTAATTGCGGAGTTTGTTTCGCCGTCTTTTTGGAGTGAAAGATGCTGTAGCACACAAACAAGCTGAACTAACTGGTCGACATAACCTGAGTCAGTTTTGCTCATGTCAGCGTGGTTTCCCACAATTTTATCCTGGAGTGTGCCAAAGTTGGAGTAACAACAAGTGCTTTGAGCGCTTTGCTTCAGACCTTAGTTCAGGGGTTTTCAACCTTTTTCTGCTCATGGCCCATTCAACTGCAAAAGCTATTGGTGGTGGGCTGGTAGCCCATTACAACTAGGAAAGACATTGGTGGTGGCCCAAGGCTTATAATCTCATAGATTCAACACTTCTATAACTTCGGCTTTACATTAATTTGCTGCTGTGCTATAACAATTGCATTTCTATGCCACAGCAATTCTTGTAAATGCAGCTTCAGCTAGCATTGTTAAGTAGGAGATATGTCACAAACGTAACATTCGGGTCGAATTTTTTTGCTATTTGTCTATCTCATTTCATCATAATGACATATTATACAAGTCTCTCATAGTGCTTTCATTCTGAATTATGCCAAGCTCTGTGGCCCACTGAAAAAATCGCCATGGCCTACTGGTTGAAAACTACTGCCCTACAGGCCCATAGCCAGGTTTTAAGATTTGGGGGGCATGATACATTTTTTGGGGGGTAATATGTTTGTTTATTGTATGTTTAAAAGAACTTATTTTATGTCCAACACATTTTTCTAGCGGGGAGAAAAAAATTTAGGGGGCTGAAACTTCCCCTGGTTACAGGCATGCTTTCTAGTGCCATGGCGTTGTTCGCGCTAACAGAGAGACTGCAGAAACGGTTTCGAAAGACTGTCTCCAGAGACGGTGACATCACAAATCTAAATTGTAACCACTGTGGACATTCCTTTATACAATTTTAGTTTGTAACAATGAGGTTACCTTTTAACGCAAGGTGCGGTGATGTTGCGAGTTGGCGTAACGATTCAACAAATTGAAAACAAGCATTTGCAAAATTTATTAATTTTTCGAGTTTTAATCATTTGGGGGTGCACAAAAAAAATTGGGGAGGCGCTGCCCCCGAATCCCCCCCGTGGCTATGGGCCTGCTGACCTAGTGTGTTGCGCATTCCTGGATTACGACCTCTGTTCAGTTGCATGCTGAATTCTTATTTAAGTATAAATAAATACGCATTGCCTTGTGCTCATGCTATGAAAATTGTTTTTCATGAATGAGTATAGTTGTAAAGTTAAGTATGATTGTCACTTCTGCTTTAACAATTAATAAAACTGCTGAAGCCCAACGCCGCTGAAACCTGCTATCGTTCTCCATGCGATTTGATTGGACAACACTAAACGGAGGGCCGGGCGGGCTGGAGGGCCGTGTTGCCAAATGAAAAACATGAATTTTCCGCGGGCTGGCGAGCTGCACAGAAGGGCGGGCCGGCAGGCTGCACTACAGGGCGGGCCAGTGGGCTGCACATTACGCTGGGCTGCGGAAAAGGGCGGGCCGGAGGGATGCCCTTTTCTCCAGCCCGCCGGATCGCCTTTTTGTACAGCCCGCTGGCCCGTCCTTCTGTCTTCTATGCAGCCTGCCAGTCCGCCGACAGTTCACGTTTTTCATTTGGAAACACGGTCCTCCAGCCCGCCCGGCCCGCCGGCCCTCCAATTAGTGTTATCCATTTGATTTTCTTTTTTTGTGTTCCAAATATTGCAGGGAAAACCCCTGTGGCTGGCTCGCTCCGTTGATATTCCTCGAGCTGTCTACAACTTTCGGTTCTTCGCGACATACATACTTCACCACGTAGAAGACTCAACGCAACTGCAAAAACCCGCTCAAGCATTAAACTACGTACAGTGTGTGCCAGCTGGCGTGTGTGGGCTAATAAGGTCAGTGTATGCTTTCATTTTAAGCGTGATTTGTACAGCACGTAATGCTTTTCGTACAAGACCGTGGTTCAGACTAACACGGCCATGATTTTCTTTTGTGCTTTTGCTAAGGTCTATAGGTCACGACAACAATCTTGATCAAAGTAATATGAGTGGGGTTAATTGAAGAAATTAATAAACATTATACACGACTGAAGTAACATTACGAGTCACCGTTTGGCCTGAAGTATTATTCTTAGTTTTTCTCCCGTGTTGGTCTCAGATGTTCCAGCATTGTGGAACTTCCAATTCTGGATTTATAATACAAGTGTACAACTTCATGTTGGTCAGTAGCAGAAAGTGGCAGTTGCTATTGTGACCCAATAAATAAACCCTCCAAATGAAAAAAAACAATATACCAGTTTTTTCATTACCAGCACATCGTTGATGACGTAACATGACAACGGCACTGTGCGATGTGCATCGCATCAGTGGTTTAAGTTAAGATGCAGCCGACGGGATGCAATTGCATAAACGTTAAAAATACGCCAACGTTGCAGTTGGCCCATCGTCAGACTGGTCAGAGAGCAAGGGACGTAAAAAGCAAATACAAGTTGACAGTGGCGATAGTTTGGTGAAACCTGCACTTGCCGCGAAGTGGGACAGATGAAACGTCGCGAAATGAAATCACAAGTTGTCTGGTCGTTCGACACCCACCGATCTAGATCATGAGAGAAACAGACAAACACAAACCGAAACGTAGTTGTACAGGAAGTGAGGCGACCACAAGTTGAAAAATTATTATTAAAAGCAATATTGTTCAGTACTGTGAAGAACGGTTCTCCAAAACCGTATTGAAATGCGTAAGACCTGTCAACATATTTGGTGTTTCCTAAAATATGCTTGCCACAGCACGTTTGTACGAGTGCCAATAATTGGAGTGTTGTTTTCTTTTTATGTCTTTTTCAATGGTCTGTTGTGAAAAATACCAAACTAGAAATGTCAAAATGGAAAACGAATCTTCCAGCAAACTTTTTTGAATTTGCTTCGTTAGCAAACAACTATTGTGTTCATAGAGCAATTGGTGACTTCTCCTTAATACGTGCTTCATAATAATTTTCCAACTCCTGCCATTGTTGCAACTGTAACATTCCGCAGTGTTTACTGCAACGGTTATTAGAAATAAACCCATTGACAGCAACGTGCGTCAGTTTTCCAGCGCAAGAAGCATGGCGTTGGTCTTGATCCTGGAGAACAGCTGTTGCTATTTCAGCATTGCACGAAGTAGGTTATAACCTGTCCCTTGTATATCCATCAGCATCATATTTCCCTTTGTGAATTCAAAACTGTAATGAGCATTGGCACTCGGCCTTCTTATTTAAGACCAATGAAATCTTTGTCGGGAACCGTGACATCATTGTTGATGTACTTCACAAAATCTGCCGCACAGAACGGCTCGACCGTAACATGACTATCATCATATGCAGCGTGTTCTAAACTTATTACAACATTGAACAACTTCCTTAGTTTTAATAAACTAAAATTCACGCATCTACACAAAACACGATAAGAAAACAGGCATAAAAAGACGCCAAGGTCGAGCATTCAACTCAAAACGTCTCGTCCAAACTACAACAACGATAGGTGCGATGTGCAGGCCGTCCTACCGATCGCGTTTCTTCCAGCGAATGATCAACACGTCATGAGCGCCTTGTTAAATTACGCCCACGCGGCAGTGGCAATCACATGAGAAGAATGTCACCAAGAAACACGAAATCAAAGACACGGGCCTCACCCAAGAAATAACTCGGACAGGCAAAACACAAACTTACATCATAGCGTAATAAGCATCCTCCATTAACAAATGTTTTGCCAAATGCTTCTGGAACTTCCTTAGAAAAGCTATCGAAGATATGTTTGGCAACTGAGTGCATTTGTACTTGTTCCTTTACGTGCTCTTCAATAGTTAAATGAACATCTTTAAGTACAGGAAAACTGTCTTTCTTGTATTTCTTAATCACCAATAACTCCTCACCATGACTGTCAGTTTTCGGTTTATAGGCTTCTCTGAAAGCACCTTGGCCAAATGGAGTTGAATCAGTTTCAAAGGCACGAGGTAAATACTTATCCCACCCTGCATCTTGAACATTGTACTTTTGTGAGTGTAATTGCACGGTATGCGTGCATACTTTCTTGCATAATTTGCCAGCAAGCAAAGTGCCTGTGCTCACAGATGGAGAAAAATGCTGTGTTACTGCTACATCTACTAGCCCCAGAGACCCTGTGCACTTGGCAAGAGGATTTACACCTATATGAGGAACAAGATGGGTGTCTTGTCATTGTTGATAAACCTCACAAGGCAAATTTTTACCATGCATTCTGAGCATCCTTTGTGCACTACTGACCTCTGTCACTAGAGAGCACATCACATGAAGTTTTGGGCTGCTGGAAGTATTCTTCGCGCGCACATTCCACATTTTTCAAAGACAATTCAGTGTACCTACCAAATGGAACCGAAACTCGGATGTCCACTGGTGCATACCTTTTAGCCCGACCAACTGGTTCTGGTGACATTCGTTGAACTGTGGGTGCGGCATTGGCAGCGATGTAATTTTTACTCTCTTTGCCTCTTACCCACACGCTCCTCAAACTCATTCCAAGACTCTTTACGTCCAAAATCATGATATAAAATAAGTTTGTCAAACTATTTCAATTGTTCTGCAAAAATGGTTTTGGCATTCATAATCCAAAACTTCTTGCGGAAAAATAATTTCTCTGTGCACCAGCCAAACTTGGAGTAGTTCAGCAAAAGTTGTACGGCGCACTCGGTAGAGAAGGGATCTCAACTCAAACTGCTCCGAGGGCCAAACGAGGACTTAAAAAGTAACCCGAGGGCCGCATTATGACCCTGACGCAACAATGACGGCACCTGAACCTCATAGAAACAGCTTTACATTTTATTTCCGGCGAAAAGTATCACGAGTTATTGGCAAATCATTTCTATCCGTCTCTATATTCGTTTGAAAGGAACTCGTTCACTCGCTAGCCGAGCACTTTTAAACATCGGCGAACAAACCAAATAGCGTAAATGCTAATCATTTGAAAATCCCCAAAAATCATTGCAGGCCGCACAAAACGGCCTGGCGGGCCGTGTGTTTGAAACCCTGCATTAGAGCTTCGCAGCCCACTGGTTGAGAAGCGCTGCCGTAGATAATGATTTAGGGCAAACGACAGTCAGAAAGACGGAAGGTGTGACCAGGTCAGCGCAAACGCCTTGTTTTGAGAAAACTGAACAGGGAAAAACATCCGGTCAAGGTAACCTCATACCTGATCCTGTCTCTCCAATAAGACGCCACAACTACAGTATTGCCGAGGCACCGCATTTCAAAACTGTTTAGTTCTCCATCCTGCTGCATGTATGTTGGCCAAGTTTTCATAGTTTTAAAGCAGAGCACTTCAGTACCGAAGCCTTGTAGCTTTTGGTGCGCAATATAAGATGTGGATTGCGCTCTGGAATTGAGTCGGCGCAGTTGCTTTTCCGGTTCTAGACTAAGTCTCTTTCTCAAGAGAACAGTCGTTGGACACAAATGCTTGTGGCGTATTACTGCGTGTCAACTGGTGCTTTGCAAGGATCTTTTTGTTGCTGATGACCAGAGAAATGGCCTCACAAGCAGCAGAAAAAATGGCCCATTCGGTGGCTGAAGGTCCGCTTCTCGGTGTCAAGCTAAACTAAAGCATCATCATACGGTGACAGTGGTGCACGTACAACGATATGCCGAGTTCTTGTTTTGGCACATAACCTTGCAAGGTCTGAGAATCTGCCATCTGTGTGGATGCGCAGAAAAATCCATCATTGATGGTATTTTGTCATAATCGTGGAATGTATCGTGGAGAACAGCAGATAAGATTCCAAACAGGGTTGGGGCCAGGACACAGCCTTGCTTTATGCCATTTTTCAGCCTAAAAAGAGCTGACGGAGCAATTTCAAATAAGTTACAGGAGTGTCAACTTGATTTGTTTCCAGTTCCTGGTCGAGCGCAACCGTCTTACTAAAAACGAAAGATGCTGGGCATGTTGTGGTCAGCGAAATATCCAGTTATCCAGACGGGGAATTTTGAGATATTTTTGTCGTCTAAGGTAACCATTTAAGATCACTTTTCGACCTTCGCTCATTACGGATTAACCAATACAGGTCAGGTGGAAGGAAAATTTCCTTATTGTCTAGGGGCGCCTAGCTTAAGGCGGGCGGTAGCAGACTAGTGAGGCACGAGGTCTCTCCCACTGTGATTCGCACCCTGGGGGTCACGCATCTGTGGTGCTGCTGCAACAGCTGGGGGCTCCAAACCTTCGTGCACTTGCAGCGAGATCGGGACTACGCTGATTCTGGGGATCCGATCCGGAGTGCACGTGCAGTGCGGTTGGAATCTGCTGTTGCTGGACCAGGAAACATCTGGGGACCACCAATCTATGGTGGAACTCCAGCATGTTTGTTTCTTCTCAAAATTTGTCAGTTTCCACCCAAAAATTCGTCTTAGTGTTGAAGCTAGAAAAGCAGATATGTCTCAATTCGCCGCTGCTTGCTTCTCAGCAAGCCAGAAGACATAATAAAAATCTTATTCATATAGATCGTCGTAAATGCACAGAAACTGATTTGCTTCCGCAGTCCGTGGAATCTGCCAATGTACCTGCTAACCTGGAAGATAGCACCGGCTATTGCTTTTGGCAACACTTGCGTTGCGAAGCCTTCTGAGCTGACCAGCCTGACTGCGTGGAAACTTTGTGAAGTTCTCCAAGATGCTGAGCTTCCCACAGGTGTTGTGAACATTTTGTTTGGATATGGTCCTTCCGTGGGAGAGGTGGGTGATGTTTCCCCTTCAAGCAACGCGTTTTCAAAATGAATGATTGTGCCGTGTTGATTAAATCACACCTGCTCGGCGGAATGCAACCAGCTGCAGTTATAATTTTTTTCGTTCAAGTTGACAACTGTTTTTAGGTTGCTTTATCATTGCAAGGAGGTTGATCTCCATTCACACTTAAAATCTTTTAGGATTTAGGAAATAAAGTGATAGAATCCTGCTTCACTTGTGTTTGCAAACTTGAAGACGATAAAATTTGATCACAGTCACATGGAAATGTTAAAACTTTACCCAATTATTTTGAATCCATGTTTTTTACTGTTTAATGTCTTCAAGTGAAAAAATATGTTCGATTTTGTGTTCCTGATTCAGTAGTTCGAGGTACGTCGATTTCATTCTCTGTGCTGTGATATTGTGCTCCAGGAACAAAGCAATTTTGGAAGTCGTATGACAAACACCCAAAGAAAAGCCAATGATTGAAATCAAATTACACGTTTCAAAAGTTGTGTTGAGATACGTACTATACAATTTCATTTAAATCCTTGAATTTCGCGTTGCTGTTTGTTATACCAGTCTTGCTCGCTGATTTCGCCAAAATCACTGATGGCTCAGTGACTTTGCTTATGAGATTTAGAAGTTCCGCTTGGGGGTATTCAGCAATTGATTTAGAAATCTGTATCGTATATTTTTTAAACAATATCAAGTTGCCTGTAACGAGCATTTGTTTTTTTTGATTGTGTTCACAAAACAGTCAAAAAAGATACAGTTTTGTTTTCAATATTCAAAAACTAAAGCTTCTTGTGATATTCAGATTGGACAATCCTTTCTGAAACCTTCTCGTCGCAAAATTGCTGCACGATTTCTATGCTTAAATGCAATCGTCAATTTGGTTTCGTATTTTCAAAATTTTATAGTTACCCGTCGAATTTTCTGGTGGCCGCCTCGAATCAATCAAGGAACACCTATTGCAGAAAAGGCTTCCCAGATCCGCTTTTGCAACTTTTGTCTCTGCTTGTGATAAGGATCGTCATAACGAAGCATTGGTGATTGACAGGCGATTGTCAAGCACCCCGACGTGCCACTGATATCCTTCACCGGAAGTACGCTGGTCGGAACTCGAATTAGCGCCGTTTCTGCCCCCTTCTGCAAGAAGCTGTCCTTGGAGCTTGGTGGTAAAAACGCGGCCGTCATTTTCGAGGACGCTGAGTTTGACGAATGTGTCGCTACAACGATTAGATCGGGCTTTAGCAATCAGGTTCGAAATTGTTTAAGTGTGAATTGTAATTGTTAGGACGATGTTTTGTTGTATCTTCCCTGCGTTGGTTTTAGCCAGAATTAGAAACTTGGTATCACTTGCAGCAGGTAATTAATCGATGTGTGTATTGGCATCGAGATCCTGTATGCTTTGATGTAGAGTAGTTGTCACCAGTTAGCCTTCAGTTCTTTTCGAAGTTTGAAACACGACTGCGCAGCGCTTGTGCGGTTTTGTTGTTTCAGTTGTTGTGACAGCATTGTGTTTAAGTACGAATTGGACACACGGCAGGCACGCGACGCGATGCTTTTGGTCTTTACTTGCAGGGAGAAATCTGTCTGTGCACGAGTCGCGTTTTTGTTCAATCCACTATTTTCGATAAGTTCGTGAAGAGATTCGTCGAAATGGCGCGGGCGATAAAGGTCGGCGATCCCAGCGATCCTGAGGTGAAAATGGGAGCTTTGGTTAGCAAGCAACATTATGACAAGGTACGATTCGTCCAACTGCTACGTCCATACGAGTCGAGCTATCGGTGATTATCGCATACTTTCAGCTTGTGTACTTCAAATGTTGTTCACTTACGCTTTCGTGTTGTTCACGTGTGATTTCGTCGGTCTCTCGGCTAAACACCCGGAGTTTTTCCAGGAGTCTTATTTTGAATATCAGCTGGAAGCTGAGCGGGTGGCCTGTCGAAAAATACACGACTGTTTTCGACGAAGCCTTCATGCTGTGTCGCATCGAAGTCGCTTTTTGTTTGTGGCGAAGATTGCCACAACGTTTCGACTTGATCACTCAGGTGGCAGTAACAACAACAAAGAGGACAAAAGTCAAACAAACTGCGTGCTGTGGATTTGTTGTCAGCAAAGGCTTTGCGCCAATTTATAGTCAGATTTAATTAAACTCAAACTATATGTCTGTTGATTTAGTTAAACTATATGCAGCAGCGATGAAGCTGCTTGGGTATTTAGATCGACGTTGAACAATGCGGTGGATTTCCAAGTCCAGATATCACGATTCGAAGATTTTTTGACTCGGTTGGTTGCCGACTTACTTGCAATTTGGTGATCTGGTACATGAGCAGGGGCGTAACGAAGGGGGGCACAAAATCCTGGGAGCCAAATCACTATGGGGGCGTCGAAAAGTCCTAACAGTGTCACAAGCACTTTCTTCAATACAGTCAATTTGCTTCCGAAAAAGCTCAGGTTCAAATATGGGGACGCCAAACTTGCTTCTTGCCCCGGGCGTTATCGAACCAAGTTACGCCCCCTGTACCTGAGTTCGAGTGTTGTCATAGCTGTGCACTCGAATTCGGACTCCTCACTCAGCTCCTGCACGTGTTTTTCGTTTGTACAAATTACGAAGCAGTGCTTGCTCTTTCTGAAGACCTCCCCCACCACTCACCAGTTTCAACGAACGGCTATCCCGATCTTTAACGTTGCGCTTGTGGACTGTCCAGGTGACTGGGTACGTAAGCACTGCCCGTAAAGATGGTGGAGTGATTCACTGCGGACACGGCGTGGACGACTTGTCGCTGCCCGAGAAGTGCAAGGACGGTTACTTTGTAATGCCGACCGTCATCACTGGCCTCCCAGACACGTCGCCTTGTCAGACTGACGAAATTTTTGGCCCGGTTGTTTGCGTATCACCGTTCGACACAGAAGAAGAGGTAAGATGCTTTGTGTACTTGCTGTCCTTGCAGTAGATGCTACCTTGTTGCCTGTCTCCAAGAGCGAATTATGATGCAACTGCATTGATGTGGAGAAAGTTATATGATCGTAACTTTTGCGGAAACGGTGATCCTAAAACTGTCCACGTGATAGAGATGTCTTATTTCTGTGCGCTTCGGAGATCCTTGCACAGCTTATCATTATGGAAGAGGACTCGTTGTCCAAATGGCGTTTTTGTATTACCCCTGGACAATTGGCGCACGTTGAGAACTGTAGCAGTGAAGACTTAACTTTGCTTACTTTAGAAGACTGCTAAAGTTAATGCCCGTGCTTGTGCGGTGCGTCTCTCGATAGCGAGTGCACGTACATTTGAAATCACAGTGCGCTGCCTGCATTGCAACATTTAGCGTATTAGTAATATCTTTTTGCGAAGACAATGAAAAATGCAGAACATGATGGCAATATGTTACTGTAACGTGGACACCTGACGATATCAATTGACCTGCTTGGCAGAGAACTAGTTTTTCCAAATCGTCTCAAAACGTACATGCTAGTCATGAGCTTGATTTGTTTTTGTTGTTGTTTCTTCAAGTGTGTTAAAACGGCCTTGTAACGCGTGTACGGTTCTGGCACAGGAAAGAAAACTTGTCCTGTAACCTGCAGTTACAACGCTGTCTGTGTTGCCTCTGAAAATAGATATTCATCATCTCAAGTTAAGGCAGGTTCAAGTTCTTATACATGCGAGTTTGTGTTCAACGTGGTTTGTAGAACACCCAACATGCTTCACCTTCACTCTCATAAATAAAGCGGGAATGCCATGTACAAAGACAGGAGAATGGGCACCATCCAGAAAACAACAAGCAATCGTTCAAAATATATTTTCTGAACATCTTTGGCTGCAGTGCGCAGAAACCGGTGCGAATGAGGCGTAAACGCGTTTTATGGTGTTAGTGTACGACGGGACTACAACGCATTCTTTTGGCATGACTTGCTCGGAGACCCATCTCCATGGACGAAAAACTGAAACGCCGCAATGAGGCAAGCGGCGCTGACAACGCACGCTAAGCGTGAAAGCAGTCAGTTTATTCCCTGCATAGACTGACGCACAGCTTCTCTTGGATTTGGTCTATTAGCAATTTCCGATCATTTTGTGCGAGGTCGAAATAAAAAATAGACTAGCGGCCTGATGTCCTTACGCTCTGCATGTATTGCCATGTAGGTGATACGACGAGCAAACAGCGTGCAATATGGTCTGTGCGCCACTTTGTGGACAAAAGACTCCTCTCGGGTTCATCGCTTGACTGACAAGCTCAACGTTGGTAAGTTGCGGGACGCACGGTTGAGGAATGACTGATAATGACGTTTGTGGTTTGGCCTCGGTTAGACCAGAACACGCCTGTCTGTAGATGAGTCGAGTCAAGTGATACAAAAACGTGTCGTTCACACTGGCGTAAATTGTGTAATTCGTAAATTGACGCTTAAAAGTGTTAATACCTCAAAACTGTCCGTCTCCACAGTTAAATTTTCCAATAAGGATTAAGACATATCCGCCGTCACCGAAATTTAATTCGGTTTAAGTCTCAGAAATCGGTATTTTTTAACTGCCTGGTTGTAAAGGCCACAGTTATCGTAGACATTTAGTTTCACGTCATTAAGACTGAAGATAAATGTTTTTTTCATCAATTTTACCACGTTGCAGCAAAAGTTCAAACCAATTCATTAAAAAATATGTAAATTTGGAGATTTCATCGCAGCGAGACGAATCCGACGTTTGCGACTCTGGAAATGGTTTATTTTAACTTTTTCTCGCTAACCTCGGTGCCAGTTCATCCTCTCTTCTCTCAGCTAATCGGTGCGACAGGTGCTGATACAGGTCGTGTTTTGTGACAATGTGAACGATAGTTGCATTTTTCAAAAATTGATTGTTGGAGACAGATTCGGATTAACTTGCAACAAAGTGCGCCTGAACGAATTACATATTGGGGGGGTGGGCAGGATCCGATCTAAAGGTACTACCTACGTACCTCATGATCGGTGAATATTCAACCTTGGAATGCACTTGTACAACTTGTAAAAGAATTGAAATGCAAAAAAGCGCAGCTGCATTCGCTGTCATTCTATCGCAGTGTTTTCGTGTTTTGTCAGTATCACTAGCTCCGAAAGACACATGGTTCTCTTCGGAAAGAACCCCAGTTTGTGTTTAAACGAGATTGTCAACAATTTACAAGTAATGCTGTTAAGTTATAAACCAGACCATTCCGATAACCTTCTCGTCATATCCACTCGTACGACTTTGATTTAAGCGCCAACTCTTGTGCGAGTAAGATGCATTTGAACATGCATAGCGTATGTAAGTCTTACTGCGCACACGACCATCCCCAATTACCTCACTGCAAAATGGACATCCCCAATTACCTCACTGCAAAAAAATGGTTCATTAATTTGTCACAAATGTTTCGTATCAGACCATCAGTGAAAAGCGGAGTAACACGTATGGTAGACAGTGGCGTAACTGACGGGGAGCAGGGGTGCAAACCGCTACCCATGGCAAGGCAAATGTAAAAACTGGGCCCCCACTTAGTTTATGTTTCGGTTTTAGTATTCTTTTGGTTTTCAGTATATTGTTCTTTTTTTGCGTTTTTCGGAGTATTTTCTGGTGATTTAGGCTTTTAATATAGCCATCCACATCCGGATTCAATACCTTTTTTTCTGAATGTTGGCAAGCGAACCCCCTTCAGCTAAGTTTCACCCCTAGCTCAAACCTCTAGTTACGCCACTGACGGTATATCGANACGAGGTTACTCGTCTTACCGACAAGATTACGTTCTCAGCAAATTTAACGAAAAACTAAAAATGCAATAATATATAGTGGAGGTCCGCTGTATCTCGCACCCCCTCATAAAAAATGTGGGGACCGGATGCCCGATCCCTCTTGTTTCGCCGTCCATACTTTCAGCTGTCTCATCAACATTGTTTCTTATTTTTTCTCACCAGGCACTGTCTGGGTGAACTGCTGGATGGTTCGCGACCTCAACATGCCGTTTGGCGGAATGAAGATGTCGGGTGTCGGCCGAGAAGGGGGAAAATATTCACACAGCTTCTTCACCGAAGAGAAGACTGTTTGCATCAAATACTAGACCAGGTCGCGGACTGGTGGTGGTTGCGTAGCATAGAAGGTACATAGGTCCTCTCGTTGTCCACGACAATGTCCACTGGCTGGAGGAATGCCACGACCGGACGAACATGGACGGTCTGCCGTGTTTTATGCCACTTGTAAAACTACTGTTGCAATTGTGTTGTGTCCTCTTTTCGATTTTTCGCGGCCGTTGATGTCAACTTATTATTATTGCGAACGATAATATTTGTGAAATTTCCTATCTTGATTGCGAAATGTGCTTTCCATTTTTATTGTTTCGTGCTTTTTGAAAAAGAGCAAGAGCAATAAACTTGTATTGCAGTAAAACTTCGTATCTACCAAGATTCTGTTTGTCAACATCTTCAAATTTTAATCTTGCTTACGTATTTTCTTAAACTTTTTCATCAGGTCCATCAACCTTGGTATTTTTGAGTTCATTTATTTGAAAAAAGCTGCGATACGCTTTTTCCAAGCTTCTGTCTTGATGCTCTTACAAGAGCTGCTGAGACATCTGATCGTCAGATGTTGATTCACAGTCCGACAATGTTTTCTGCCACTACTTCACCATTTTCCTGAGTTATTATCGTGTGCTGTCGAACTTTACTTTCTGACTGTTATGGCGTCATTGAGATCAAAACTGAAACCTTCCAGCACAATGGTTCTTAACCTTTTCTCTACCACGCCTCCCTTAAATAGTTGTACTTTGTTTCAAGCCCCCCCTGACTTCAAATAAGTAAATTTAACGGAACACCTTTCCGTCCAAAAACTACTGTCCATGTTGTGGAGCGCGTAAGGGCTCGCGCCTGTGAAGAAATGACGCTCCCTGGGGAGGCGTGCGCCCTTGGGTAAGAACCACTGTTCCAGTTGTTCCGTCCTAGACAAGATGCAAACTCTGATCTGTATGTCATCTTATAATCGTGTTGGTTCTGTGCACACATCTCGGCTTGACAGCCATAGAACTTCCTGATAGAGTTGAGAATTAGACACCTCGATTTCTGGCTGTTAATCCTTCGAGGAATCAGCCTGCCACGCGTTGCTTTCGTAACTTTGCGATGATTCTGACTGCACATGTCCACGATTCAGCATCAAGACACCAGAAAGGCGACGCAGCCGAATCTGATCGCAAAGTGCTTCATTGTTAAATTTTTGTTATCAATTTTTGCTTTGCCAGGCTGGCATCCCAAACGTCCAGCTGCTGCTCTCAGTAGCTCTGTGGATTTCTACTTTTGCAACGTCTGGTTTAGCGTTGCGTTGAATTTGCGATTCATCACGCACGAACGGGATGTTCGCGAAGAGCAACACCCATATGTATGTGGCGCGAACAAGCAATAAGAGTGATCTGGTCGGGAGATCTCTACTGTTGCTTGCTGCCACGGTGTGAAGCTTTGCGCACTTGCCGATCGGGCTCTTCGATCACAAAAGTCCTGCTTAACACGTGATGCAAACAAATTAAAAAAATTGCTCGATTGATTCGCTTGTGTCACCTTTGTGGAGACCAGTTACTTGAATATAGATATGTGCAAGCTTGAATCATCGCAAAAAGAAATCAGAGCCCAGTCGGCTGATTCCTCGTAAGTTGCAGTAAACCCAGAGCTGTCAGGTGCATTGCACCAACACCTGCATTCAGCGTTTGTTTCGAAACACGATTTTGGCGAAATGATGCAAATTTTACTTTCAACGATAATAATTCGTGTACGTATCGTGTAAAGCGTCATTTCAAACATTGAGATGTGCGTCATGAGTTCGAATCCCACCAGTTATATCTCACTCGTTTTCAGTTGTGTTGTTGATCAGCTGCAACACAGCGAAGGTCAGAAGAACGGGTGGTTTCCGATTGGCTTTGTTCGATTAACCGTTCTAGCGAAGTGTGACAAATGCAACCCATCGGATTTTTCATCCGACTCCGGTATTCCAATTGAATCATTTTTTCATCGCACTCCAGGGTTGGAAATCCTAGCTCGTGCCTGTTAAAATGGTACAATTTCTTTTGAAACTTTGATTGATACATATAATTCTTGCTGTGTACTTCGATTTCCATTGACTGCTAGTTGCTACGAAAATGCTCACAACCAAACTTCATGTTCTGCGAAGGAGTCGGAAATTTTGTAAAGGTCGGAGTCGGACATTTTACCTCCGACTCAGCAACCCTGCGAATAAGCAATCAAAATATTTCCTTTGCCTTGAGATAATCAAAACACTGCCTTGTCGCTTGTACTGCACTCTGGCTAACCGTTCAAATACTCTTGCAACTGTTGTTCTATGCATGGCGCACTGATTTGCGTTATTGTTTGTTGGTGTTGAACAGTCGAACCGTGAAAGTCGGTGATCCGCGTAGTCTCAGGTATTTTAGCTGTTGTTGTTGGCAAAGAGCTAACCGTTAACACTGCCACTCAGACGTGTTTACGTGCAATTGCATCTGCGTTGTTTCTCTGACAAGTTCGCTTGTTTTTGTAAGAATAACTTACCCTGGGCCTGCCTTTGATGTGCCGAAAAAGTCGATGATCATTGCCAAACTGAAGTGCTGCGTTTTCACGTGTTAATTCTGATTGCGCCGTTTGTGTTGATAAGAATTAAATAAAAAAAGCAAACCACTCTCCTGAGTTGACCGTGAGTAAATGGACTGCACTATTCGCCATTCTTAGTTAACAGCTGCAAAACGTACCTTTGCTTGTTGAAGTCCACTCAAATATTTGCGCCTTTTCACTTTATTCAAGCACTTTTGACGTCGCAGGAAACACACTTCCTCCGTCAATTCACATGCTTCAGCATTTTGCAGTAACCCGCTTAATATCTGCGGCATGTTTACTCGAGAGTTTTTGCAAAATAGTTGTCGGTGAGTCTTGCTTTTAATATTTCGTGCAATCGACAATTAGTTATGCTGTATCGTGCGAGGAACTCAGGGCAAGACCACCGTTAAGTTCTTACTCGTATGGCAGAACCGCGGCATCAAGTTTTATAAAATTGTTGAAAACATCACACCTCGTGAACCGCAATTTGCAGTTATCATTGATGCTTTAAGTTAATCATGTGTGTCTTGCGGCCAGTTCTGTTAGTGTGTACTCAGCCTTTTCGTTGGTGTCCAAAGGATGCGTCGTGCGGCTCGTTTTGACTTTTCCCAATTTTGTTCCTTGCTTCGGTCATCAACAGTTGTTTCCATGCGCGGTTTTGAGCTAAATAAAGGTTCTTACGACCCTGATGACATGCAGGATGTTTTTTACGTCAACACACATATTCAGGGCCGGCATTAGCAAGTGCGGGGCCCGATTGGAAGCACTTTTGCGGTGTCCCACTCAGTGGCGTATGCAGAAATTTTTGATAAGACATCAAGTCATAATGATCGGAATCGTTGATGTGAAAGAGCGAGGTCTTGGGTATGACCCCCAGTTTCACCTCTCCAGCAGAGGCTTCAACGGAAAACGCCGTAACACCAATAAATGCATGAGTTAGTACACTGCACATCCAGAGCTAAAACGTTTGCAGTAGCAGCAACAGGTCCAATTTTCGATGCCGACCATATAAGCCATGGGCAGTCTACCGCTTCGACCCTTTGCAGTAGCTTTTGCAGTGGAAGTTAGAAAACCGTTTTTCATCACTCTCGTTTCTGGCGAAAACTTGTTGTGATTGTGGTTTCTTTGAGCTAAATAGTCCCAAACATTCCGACTCATGACACCTGGGCATGTAGCAAGAATCGTTTGTTGATCCAATGGTTCTGACAAATTTTTAATTTTCGTTCTCACAAGCCTCAGATGCACTAGCTTTCTTCTTTGTCAGACTCAACAATTTCGAAACGACTTATCTCACTTCTCGTACATAAACTTCCACTTTGACTATCTTGCATAACATCGTCAGGCTGGCTGTCTGCGTTGTTGCCATCTTCACTGTGGCTTGGCTCTTCTGGAGTTTTTGGACATTTTCTGAAGTAGTTCTGCTAAAATTCTTGTCCAATGCACCTTTCTCATTTTCTGTTTTGGCCTTTTTTGCCTAGCTTTAACACTCTTTTCACTAACACTTAAAACTTTCGACCTATGTCTCTTGTGGCTTTTGACTCAGTATTTATTTTAATTACAGAAAAATTATATTTAGAAATAATTATCTTAAATTCGACTGTTAAAATCAAAAGCAAAACACAAGTATGAGACCTGACTATCACTTGAGTATATACTTCACACTTGGATAATGGTTACAGCAGGAGCCTCAAACACGCGGCCCGCGACGCTTATTGGGAAATTTCAAATAATTAACATTTATGTCATTTAGTTTATTCACCGGTGTTCATTATTCACGATTTGCTTATAACTCACAATAACGTTTGCATGAATTAAGATGTAAAAGCTGTTTCTAGTAAGCTTCAGGTACCACCATTGTTGCGACAGCGTCATAATGCGGCCCTTGGGTTACTTTATTTGTCCTCATTTGGCCCTCGGAGCAATTTGAGTATGAGACCCCTGGATTACAGTGGAATCCGCTTAGAGCACAAACCGCTTATTAGAGCAGGTTTTGCATATCCAGGAATAGTTAGAAATTTGTTTTTTCTTCAAACATGAAATATAAAGTAATTGCAGATTTTCCAGTAACTCTAAACCTACTTTTAAGAAAAATTTCAAAACAGGCAAGTATTGTAGTAGCCTCTAGAACTGCTATGTCCAACCCGGGGGCCTCATGCGGGCCAGTCGATTGTTTTGTGCGCCCCAGTTTAGGTTTTTGCTGTAGTAAAGTATCCTATGTACTGACAACTTGTCCTTATTTTGATAATCTTGAATTTGACATTTCTGATGCAGGTGGTCCTCAGTGCCACATTCTCACGTCTGGTACTATTGCAGTCAGGATTCGAACACTTTCAGGACATTAGCTTTGGCTGAAGTTAATTCCTATGATCAACGTAAGCCATTCAGTGTGCGGCCCTCATTAATATGTTATTCATTATGGGGCCCTGGTTAAGACAGTGACATAATTTTTGGCTCAGCAAGCCATTTGGGTTGGACATAGCTGCTCTAGAACTTCCACAAAAGTCATCCCACCTATATGCACCTTTTCAGACTTTTTGCAACTTTTAATTTGTCAGGCTATATTTGAGAACTACAATGCCAATCTGTGTGAGAGCGATGCCATAACCTTTGTTTCGGCAGTGTTTCATGATGAAACTCTCACACCTCAAGAACTTCATAAGGCTTCCTTCCCTAACTGTTACTTGTCTTTAGCCAAAGGAGGTGGTTCCAACACTTCCGTTACTTTGCAAATGACTTACCTGTCAATATTCGTTAAAGAAATTTTCTGTTGCTTCTTAACCACTATGTTTTGCACACCGGAAACAGTGATTTATAATAAAAACTAAGTTAATTTCAAACTTTATCGCCGATCTCAGGCTGCCTTATCAGATCTCTACGAGAGTGGAATTGAATAAGACTGACTAAGCAGCACGCATTTGCAATTACGAACTAAACTAAACGTTCAGAAGACAAGTAGCAGTAACAGTGGAAACAGCAATAACTAGGGCAACCAATTTTTTGACCTAAAAACTTAAAATTTTGACTTTATTTTGACCTATAAATTTTCTGCGTTTGCAAATGCACAATAATCCAGTCTTAGGCGTTGAGGTTAATACAGAAGCATATTAATGCACTCTATGCTTCGAAATTAAAAAAAATTGGTTGTTTAACTTCGGGAATGATATGTTATACGTACATAAATAACTGCAGCAGCGTCAAACCTGAGAACATCATAAAGTGTATATATGCATAATGGATTGAGCAGCAGAGTCAAACCTGCAGCAGAGTCAAACCTGAGAGCATCAAACACTATATATGCATAATGGATTGGGCATTTACCAAACCAAGTACTGTACGACCACGCTTCTTGCCTTACCACGCCTATCCTACA
>JGI24159J19872_10002561_pt1 | contig 21819 bp, 9 predicted proteins | sample Ectturendosymbi4_FD_19872 | JGI IMG/M metagenome (IMG submission 19872) | reverse complement strand
AAAAATCACAATCCATAATCTTGTGTTTTAAATAATCTTTTGTTCTTAACTTAAATACTAAACAATGTAGCTAAGTATGTTCCATAGTTAAAATGCAGGAAATATAACTGTTGTGAGATGATTTACATAGCAATTAATGATTAGTAAAACTAATTGCAGCTGGCCGTAAGTTGGAAAATGTGCTTAATGTTGCTTATCAGTCAATTTGAATGTTTTGCTATGCTTGTGGATATTGCTGTGATATGTTCACCTGACTTATGAACAATTATCACAGAACAATAGGTTAGGAAATGGGTAATTCAGACTAATGAATAAGTCTAACCATCTGCCATCTTGACTAAACTAAGGATTCCACAAATCTCTTTTGCCACTTGTTGTTTGAGGCTTGCTTGACACTTTGAGAGCCGGCATACAATATGTTCGTACCTAAATTTCAGCCTAAAACTAGCAGTTTTCTGTTGCCTTACCAACACCATAGCTCCTCTGCCGATTGTGCTAGAGAGCTGTTCAAGGCTCAAACGGATCGGCCAGTCTTCTAGTCTGCACTCGAAAAAAATTTTTGGTTGGGGGTTGCAGATTTTTTGTGAGTGACGTCATAAGTGAAGTAGTTTTGGGACCATTTTGGCTCATGTTGCCTGGCCTAGGGCCCAACCGCTAGGCCAAAGTATTTCGCTGAAGTTTTTATTGGAAACTAGGCTCAAGTCCGAGTCATTTGAGCCTTTGATCNACTTTCTAGTGTTTCTGGGTCAAAAGTTATGATCTAAAATAAACAAATTAATTAATTAGCTAATTAGTCAAATATTTTTATTACTTTAGATCATAACTTTTGAACCCGAAATCTTAGCAGGTCATCCAAAGTATCAAAAGACTCGGATTGTAGCCTAGTTTCCAATAAAAACTTCAGTGAAATACTACCATCTAATGGTCAAAGCATAGGGCCAGGTGAAGTAGGCCAAGGTGGCCTAAAAGTCTTCCACTTATGACATCACTCACAAAAAATCCGCATACCCCAACCAAAAATTTTTTTCAAGTGCAGACTAGACGACTTGTCGCATCTTTTGAGTCTTTGAACAGCTCTCTACCACTTTCGGCGCCCGAGTTACGTGTGCACAAAGCCATGTGCGATCCACTTGTTTTATCACGAAAATCGCCAAAAGTGGTCACACCAAAGTGCTAATGAAATCCAAAAATTTGTCGGATTTCCTGAAGTAACGAGACTTTTTCAGCGAATCATCACAGACAAGGTCAATATAGACACTTCTTTTTCTTCGTAGGGTAAAGCAGTGGTCCAGTCTTGTCGCCACGGGGGAAGGGTTTTGGTGGGCTTGCCCTCCAAACAAAGCTCCAAGCCCCCCAAATTGAAATATGAAACACTTTGAATCAGTAGAATTTTTGTCAAATTTGAATGTCAAGCCCACCCTGCACAAAGCTAAAGCCTCCCTATTCATGACTTTCTAGCGACGGCTGTGCAGTGGTCTATACATTTTTTGTCCAAGGGCCACATAAGCTGTAACGCAACATTCTGAGGGTCGGACATTTTAAACAATGTGATTGTTTGGGGATATGTTGCATTCTTCCAAACAAACAAGTTTTTGTAGAGATACCATTTTTTCATTATTGACAAAATGTTTTTGCAGGCCGGATTTGGCTTGTGATCCGTAGTTGGGAGATCCCTGAGGTAAAAGACAATGGGGTAGGTTGCACGAAGGGATTGCGAATCCATTCGTAGCTTGATAAATTATATTCAGAAAAGTATTGAGTAAATTTTGACAGGAGCTTAGATAGACATTGCAAAAATTTGCTTCATAAACTTGAAGGCAGGATCATACATTTATTTTCAAGCAAATCTTGAAAATTAATGTATGATCCTGCCTTCGGTACCATACCATTATATAGCGGTACCATTTTTAATTGTTAACATCGTACTTGCAAGATTGATAGCTGCAGGCAGTGGGCCTATACTCGGAAATGATGTAAGGTTTACTTACTTCATTTGTTGTTTTTGGCCATAACTTTTGAGCCAGAAAAAGGAAAAACTTTTCTTTTTCAAATGTGGCGGAAGGGCTTTACTCGCCAATGCATATCAATGAAGAACACAAGGGGTAGAAATGATGTGCAATGCCCATTTATTAACCAGAGTTGTAAAACCTGACTTCACTAAACATAGATGAGGTGCTGTCTGTGCATAGTGAGCCAACATAATTCCACAAGTTTATTAAATTTTGTTGAAAGAAACTATCCATTTTTTCCTAACCATCAGTCACTTTGCCCTTAGTCGTCTCTAGACTTTCGCACATGCAGAACTCAACCTCTCAACTCAACTGTAGGTAGATAATGACAGTAGACCAACACATAGTGGAGTTCGACATGTCAGTTGACTCCAAGGACTTCTAAGAGCAGGAAAATGACGGGGCATTGCACCCCTGCCTTGGGAGGCAATGGGGGCAGAGGTGCCTTTTTCATGACAGTATCATGGGCAATTTCATGGTTTATCAAGATCGATTTGAAACAAATTTATTGTAGCTTTTTATACAAGAAAATTTAGAATGGTTTCCTATAATTTCTGCCATTATTGGTGAGGTCAATATTATTGCTAAATAGAAACAAATGTATTGTTAATGATTTGTTTGTTTTAAGTTTGCATTGCCCTCAACATTTTTACTGCCCCCTTGTCCAACCATTGTTCCAGCGTCCCTGGTTGACTCATTTATCTGAAGTGTGACTCTTGCCTTATTACTTAGAATTTCATCTGCTATATGATCTAAAATATCACAAGACATAACACTTAACTGCGACAACAATGTACTGTGTGGTTTGATAAACAAATTCTCTTAAGTTTCTTTTGTTCTCTTTTCGATTATATTCAGAGTGTATGGTTTGATAAGTCACTCCCGATTGTATGCGGTTTATTTTCTGTTGCCATTGCAAAAGCAATGCGACAGGATGCTTCCAATCCTAACGTGTCTTCAGAAACAAACCCTGGTATAGGCAGAGTTCCTACAGCACGAAATTGAACATAGTTGGCCTGTAAAGACATGTGGTTGTCATGTGCGTATCAGAGGTGGGACCGGATCCGGATTACCGGAGTCGACTCCGGCAGGATTCTGCGTTTATCTTTCAGACCCGGAGTCAAACATTTAGGAAAAACCGGATCCGGAGTCACTTTTCAATTTCGGTGGCGGCAGGAGTCTGTGTGGTCATTTCTTAAGGAAAAACATGGGTAAATCACGGTTTGATCGATGATTGTAGCCGGAGTCTGAACAGGAGTCAGATTTTCAAATTTGAAAAATTGCCAGACCTGGATCCAGACCCAAATTCAAAAATTTTGGAACAGGAGCAGAGTCGGAGTCTGAAAAAGTGACTCCGGCCACCCTTGGTACGTATGTGCGATAGAGTGAAGTGAGGTTATAAAATTGACGGCTTCATCGAACCATTACGAGGCACTTTGGAGAAGATGCACTAAGGTTTTTCAACATCATGTGTTATGATAAAATCAACCCAAAGTCCACGTATGATTCTAGATAAGATATCTTCTTCAACGTAATAACTGAGAATGTTGAAACCTGCACTTCCTAACTCATTAGCAAATCATTCACTAAAAAGACCAAAAAGGCTGTTCACTGTCTAGTCTATAGGATGCTGTGAAAAGAAGAGAACAATGGCCCAAGAGTCTGACTATTGTGAAAACAGGGAAATTATTGCACAATAGAGGATTTTTTAATTCTGAAAGAGCTACAATCTCCTTTTACATACAAACTCCAAATGAAGCCGTGAACAGAAACAGTGTTGCGCACATGAGGTGCTCAAATGAATCAGTAGCCTACATGTGCAAAGATTAATTAAAAAGAGAAAACTTATCGCTAATTATAACTCTGAATCATAATCCAAGGTCAGTGCGACATCTTGAGTCTGTGTGATATATCCGTGAACCCACTTCGTAACAATGCTCTATGGCGTCTGACATTAAGCCTCTCATCAGTCTGCAAACAAAACACTGTCAGATGTACTTGTGTATTTTGTCTTGTAACTAACTGGCCTAATAATCTAGGATATTACATTTTGAACAAACTTATAAAAATGTACATTTGCTTTATGATTCAGCAAATTTACTCCCTAGAAAGATGTAATTTACCCCAGGTTAAGAATCACTGATAGAAGGTTTAAACAAGTCTCTAGCTTGATCAGCAGGCAAGTTAATGGTTGTGCAAAAAGATGCAAGTGGCTCATGCAAGATTTCAAAGTACAAGCTTATCATACACTGGCTCCCAACATGTTAACTCAAACAAAATCTTGTTGCTGAGACATTGCATAATAGAAATTAGGTGGTAACCCCCATTTTCAGGGAAAAATTAACATTTCAGAGGCCAATATCTTTGAAGCTACTGGTTGGATTTTGATGAAATTTGAAATTTATGCATTTCTATGCACAATCTACCTGTACACCAAGTTTGAACCTAAGTGGTGTTGATGTTATGCCACTGGGTGATTTGACATGGAATGACCCTAGTGCAAAATGTACAGTAAGAAGGCAATGTTTTCAAGGTGTTGCAACATGAGCAATATCAGAGATCACTGTTTTCCACTATCCTAGTCTCAAAAGCATTGTTCATCATTAGTAAAGGTGGACACAGTTAAATTTTTTTCAGATGATGTTGCAAAGTGACTCGTTCTAATTCTTGTGTGACTTAAATCTGGTACAGCTTAAAAATGTAAAGAAATGCAATTTTCTACACAGTGCCATCGTATTGAATTAATGCGAGTAACATTGTTTTTTGTCTTACACTTAATTTATCTCATTTCTGACTTGTACACTCAATTAACATCACAGGTCTTGGTACTAAAAATAATTAAACACATACACAAAAATTGCTGTAACTACAGAGGTATTCATGCTCCATCTCTACAAAATAAACTCTACCTGCCATTTAGATCTATTAGCAGTTGCTAACAACAAACTGCATACATTTAGGCAGCGAGTTACTGCCTAAGCTTTCGGAAGTATATCACATGTCTTGGTCAATCACCATGTAGTGTAGGTACAACAAAGAAATGTTTTAATTTACTTAGGAGTGACATTTAGTAAGCTAGTCCAGATGTAAGACATCACATGTAAGACAGCATGATTACAAATATTGTACATTCTTCAACATATTATTTGGTTATGTAAGTTGAGGTAAAACGACATATAGTTACTGGCTTTGATTATATGACTGAGATTCGTGGCATGATACACCGTTAAAAGTATAAATGAAAAAAAGGTTTTATTTGTTGTGACAAACAGCTGATTTTATCTGAAGCCTCCTACTAATTACTGGTCACAACCACAAGAAAGAAAATGGTGTTTACTGTCAAAAGTCAATTTTTAGGATCAATTGGTCACTGAATTTTTGAAAGTATTTTAATTTAAATCTATATTCTGGTGCAAAAGACAATGTCTGAGGTAGTGAAGGCTTAAGAATCATGTTATGAAATTGACTTAGGCAATTATGTCGCTCCATTCTCTGGCAGTGCTTAGCATTCTGTGAGACAGGTTAAAAGCCTTGGGCCAACCTGGCTATAATTAGATGTCCTCATATGCCAACTCATTGCCAAATGCCCAATACCTAAAACCAATGAACTGGTGTTAAAGTTTTGCCTGTTGATAGGCAAAGTAAGGTGTTGATATGACAAAAGTATGAAATAAGTTATCTTGAAATTTGAGTTTTTTTTCTTTTCTTTGTTGCTTTATCATGAGAACAAATTTTCTTTTAGTGTTTAACTTAAAGATTAGAAATAGTTTCAAGACTGCATTTAGTTGATCAAGCAGACGTGCTCCATTGGTCAAATATGGCTACTGGGAACTCAGGTCTGTGTTTTTGCTTTGTTTTGTTGATGTGTTTAACAACTACAACTTCATACTGTGTGATTAAATTGTTCAATGGAATTTTTAAGACCTGGCAGCAATCTAAAGTAATGTATGTTATAATCTGTGAGGCAAATCACATATTAACTTATTTTATCTGTTAAAACAGTGTGGATTGTTTTATATAACTAACAGAATTTCCCTGACATTCTTTGTTAGATACTTTTTCTGCCAATGTACGTCTTAAAACATGCTTCACTTTTTTCTTGTCAGAAGTGCCATGGTATTGGTAGACCCATTGGATGTTTAATCAAGACATGCTAGTTCCTATTGTTTTGGACAGCAATAGTTTGCAGTAAAGATGTTCAACTCTTACCTATAAATGTATTGTATGTGCTTTAAGTTCTGCTTTTATTTCAAACTATCATACTTCTAAGCAAAATACAGATATTAACAAAACTTTTCTGTTAAAGTCCTATGTGGGGCAGGTTAACCCGTGAGGATTGCTGGTACTCACATTTGCAGAACGGATGTGGGCACACACAGAGTTATGCGTGCAAGTGCGGAGCGGGCGCAGGATAAGAAATTCCTGTGCGGTAATTGAATGTTAACTCAATGCATGTGAAAGTGACATGAGCAAAAAATTAATGCTACAGAAAGCTTGTGGCACAAAAGTGCAGAGAAGTTTTGCCAATCAAGATGCCTTACTGGGCCAAAAATGATGTCAAAATCTTCATGACGGCCGCACATTTAATGGCTTTCTTTCATCTTAGCAAACCAAAGTTTAGTTTGAAACTACTAAGAGCATTTGAATATTAACTGCATTGGTAACAACTGTATGGTATACTTTTTAATCACTCCCAAACTATTATGTCACAGGCAAATTTAGTACTAATGGAAAAACAAGGGTACTTATTAATCAGTTTAGTGCAGAGAAACACATGAGTAAAAATCAAAACTAGAAATCAGTTTTGCACAGAGATATCATTGGACACCTGGAAACCTACCAGTGCATAGTACATGCACATGACAAACTGGCACTAAAAACCACAACAAATATGTGCAACAAATATGTCGAATTTGAGATTATAAAAATACAGTCAGGCTGTTGTATTGCACATGCTTACTGGGCTTTGTGCCGCATGTGAGCCGCGGGTTTAACATAGTTGGTGTAGAGACATTGTCCAATGGTGGCGAGACTACACATTGGAATGTCCAAGCCTTGGTCATCTTACAGGAAATATATTCTATGTGGTGGCAACCAGTGCTGCTAAAGAATGAGCCTTTATTATTGATGATCATGTTGTGAATAGTAAAAGAGCAAGTTTCACACCTTGGCTTCTGGTGGGCTAAAGCTAAAATCCAGCAGTTTGCACATGTTTTTGCATGGAAATATCTCCGACGATGGTTCCTCTGGAGAAGAGTTTAACACGTTGGGTGCGGCACGGCTACGTTTCACGTCGTGACGCACGTGTCACGGCGTGCGACTTGGCGTGATGCAACATTATGCAATACACTTTAAAAGTGCGAACAGAAACGTTCATCTACTACCAAATCGGTCACGCAGGCCATTCGTGGCTAGTCTGTGGTACTTGCAAAGCTTTTTTCTTGGTAAATTGGGTTCACACAACTAAGAGAATGAAGAGATAAGCAGAGGAGCAATTTGCCACAACACAGAGTTCTCACCACAATTACATGCTGTGATGAAGACGTTTCACATTGAAATCAACGTTGTTGGTTTGCAGTTAGTTTTCTGCTGCTATACATTTAATAGTTGTACATATCAGGTGAAATAAAATGTATTTCTAGGTATAAAAATGAATTGTTTCAGTGTTGAAAATGGCGATATTCCAGCAACATTTCTAAAAAGGGCTTATCAAACATGTAAACTGTGCAGGAAGTGTGGCAAATGCAAAGAAACAATGTTGTATTGCATATTGGGTTTCACAGTGCATAATACCTTGCTTCCATTGTGACATTGCATCGCAAAATACTTCCATGAAAATATCATCTTGAAACATGTGTAATTTGCCTTTATGTATTGTACCACCATTCCTTGTTTTTTTGGCAATTACAATTCATTGTTTTTATTGGCGCATTGCATTCTGCGCTTGTGCTCCAGGGAAAAAACAACAGATATTGAGGTTTACTGTAAAATAAATCATAGGAAAAACTTTATTGATTACAGTACCCGACTTTCAACAACGTCATTGCAAATGGTTTGGTAATGTGTTTTTCGAACAGTATATACCAACTAGGGAGCTGTGGTTGCCATGCTGTAGGCCTAATATGTCACAGTGACGTCAAAGAAATAAAAAATGACATCATTACAGGTGGTGCGAAATAATTGTCTCATAATATCTCAGTTTTTTCGTAGCTCTGGTTTGTAAGTTATGGCCACAAGATAAATCGAAAGCCACAAACCAATTTAAAGTCAGACAGCGCTTCTAACGTTATGTAACTAATTCTCAACCAGACACGACACTGCTTTGCGCCAAGGACTCGCACTGTAGGGTATTAGACATGACACCACAGCGTTGCACCCATCCTGTTAAACACTCGAAAGATTCGCCAAGTCTTCGCGTCTGTAATGAAAAACAAACTTTTTGGTTTAGGATTCCGTTTTTTTGTGAGTGACGTTATAAGTGGAGTTGTTCTAAGCCTATTTGGCTTGCTACATCTGGTTCTAGGCCCAAAGCACTAGATGGCAGTATTTCGCTCAAGTTTTATTGGAAACTAGGTTAAAATCTGAGTCTTTTGATACTATGGATGACTTGCTGGGGTTTCGGGTTCAAAAGTTATGACCTAAAAACAAAAAATTGGGTAATTAATCCCATAATTAGGTAATTAGTTATTTTGTTTATTTTAGGCCATAACTTTTGAATCAGAAACGCTAAAAAGTCAATCAAGGTCTCAAAAGACTCGTATGCTAGCCTAGTTTCCATTGAAAACTTGAGCGAAATACTTCTGTCTAGCATTTGGGCCCAGGTCAGGTACCATCAGCCAAAAATGGCTGATAACCTACCTTCCTTATGATGTCACTCACAAAAAAACACCTAAAACCAAAATTTTTTTGCAATGCGGACTTGAAGACTTGCCGAATCTTTTGAGGATTTGAACGGCTCTGTAACGCAATTGTCTGAGGAGCTATGCGGTTGGTAAGTCAACCAAAATATCCCTGGTTTTTCCCCGATTTCCAAGTATGATATATTCGTAGACTAGCAGCCAAAATTTTAAAAGATTTCCTCAGTGAACAACAAACTCTTTTTCAACAGTGCTCTGAGAAAGGAATGCTAAAATTTGACTAGGTTTTACAATTTTACCTCGTAGTGTTTTTCAAGACTTTCCCTTGTCTTTAAACTTATCAGGTTAATAAATTAACTTTAATAAAATATATATTAAACTTAAATGTATTGAGCTCAGCACTGAGTGCAAGGGTGAACAGATAAGAATCTTGTAGTTTGTAGTTTTGCAATTTGTTCTCTTTATGACAGAGTACAAACTATCAACAATAGCACATGTCTCAATGTTTTTTTTATAATTGTAGGCTGGGGAACATCCACTGGTACCAATTTGTTTACCAAGGTGTATCCTGATGCAACTAATGAAAATTCTGCTGCACTACATGGTGTTGGTGTTCCAGCAACAGCTCCTATTAGTAGAATGCCTTACAATCCTGTTTCTTCAGGCTTGTCTGTTGCTTCTACTCCAGGTTAGTTAAACGTTTGTGAAAATGCAAACACTTTTGGAGAAAAATAGTGATGTTATTAAATTTTTTTCTTGATTGTTCGTGAAATCACTCCTGAAACTTGTTTTCTGTCCAAATATTTGCATCGTGGCAGTGGTAATCTTGTGTTTCCCAGTCTATGTACTGCGTATAATTTTTTTCCAATAAGATATGTTGATGCTTCAATATGAAAAGATCTGTTATTAAATAGGGATGTGCTAGAATTTTGTTCCAGCAGATGACCAAGATTTAATTCTAATTTCAACTCTGGCTGGAAATCATTTCATTCTGGCATACATTGAAATTATTCTACTTTCCTGCCTTGTAAGTAAAGATAGACTGAAATTTGGGTTTTACTGGTATATCAGTATTATCAGCCTCAGTGGGTGCTGACAAACCGCTGTTATGTTCCTCATACATGCAGACAACTTGTGCAGGAAAGCACAATGAACCAAGTTAAGACAGCTATCTTGCAGCAATGCTAGCAGGTGCGCTTTCATAAACAAGCAGACAAGATGAACCATGGAGCACGTGTAGGCCGTCACAGCTGAAACAAGAGCATCATAATTATTCAGATTAATTAAAAATCATAGCAAAATATTGAAATTGCTGCAATTAGAAAAATTTTAGCCCATAAATCCTGGTTTTTGAAAAAAAGGTAAGGCATAGAATACATTATATTTTGATAATGAAGCAGAAAACTAGATTTAAAAATTTTGGAAATATCGGTTATCAGTATCGGCTATTGGTCCATGAATGGCTGATGTATCAGTATCGGCCCCAAAATAGCCATATCAGTCGATCTCTACTTGTACTTTTTTCATGTAATAAACAGACCCTGTTTTGTTACTTTGTCTACATCTAAGTGTCATTTCTGTTCTTTCTGTAGTAATTCGGCCATATGCAAAAGTAGCTATTCACAAAGAGGTACAGATTGAAGCTGGAAAATTACAATTGTAATGATTAGAACCAGACAACATCATCGAGTGTTTCCACTTTTGCTGAAACCAGTGCAAAAAACTGTTCATGTTTTTCCGTAAAAACTTATTTAAATACTCAGTAAAAGTTCAGTGAAACAGAAGGTAAGCCCATGTTAGTTTTGTTCACATTAGTTTTCTCATTGGAACTGCCATATTTCTTGAACTGTCAATCTGTTACAAGAACTTTTTAATGAAGCTATGAGGACCCAAGAGCCATTTTGAGCATGTAATGTATGTGGTGCACTATAGTACTTAATTAAGTAACCGTCAACATCAACTTGTGGCAGATGCTGCTAGCTTGGCTTTAGCTTTAAAAGCTATGAGGGTGGCAGTGGCTCAGTGGTGGAGTGTCCACCTCTCAAAAAGTATGGACTACTGAGTGAAAACCGTGATGCTCCTTGGGCAAGAACATGCACCTTGCCTGCCCTGGTATGAGCAACTTTCAGGCTTCAGCCTACCAGCAACACTGCATACGTTGCGATTTACACAACACCAGTGGATACACCTTCAACACTGCTTTCGGCTTTGGGTTGTTCTTACCTTTAAAACCTGTGTGAGTCACTTAAAACCCATCACTTTGCAACTCTGTAACTCGTCCGCCCGATTGTGCTAGAGAGCTGTTCAAACCTCAAAAGATGCGGCAAGTTTTCTTAGATTGCAATGAAAAGAATTGGATGAGTTTTGGACTTTGTTTTTTGTGGATGATGTCATAAGTGGGTAGGTTTTAGGCCACTTTGGCTCAAGTTACCTGGCCCTGGGTCCCAACTGCTAGATGGATTTTTTGAGGCAGTTTTTTTGGAAACTAGGTTAGAATCTGAGTCTTTTGAGCCTTTGATTGGCTTTCTAGCATTTCTGGTTCAAAAGTTATGGCCTAAAAACAACAATAATCCCCATGAGGGAATTAATTAGTTAATTTATCGATTTTTTGTTGGAGTATATAATTTAGAGTATATTACAAAGGATATTATTTGGAGTATGTTACTTTAGTGATTATTTTTCATTTTCTGTTAAGCAGGTAAGCAATTTTTTATTGCAGCCAACTTTTTTTTAGATGCCAGGCAACATGTTCTGGAATGTTTGTTTTGAGTTTTTAAACAACGTTTACCTGTCTTATCTAGGATATTGTCCATCAATTGGAGTTACACCAACTATACCTTTTGCCAATGGATACAACAGATGGACAACCAATTCTGATGATGCAGAATCAGCCGACATAACTGAAATTGATGGTGGAATAATGGAAGGGGTAAGATTTACACAACATTGCCACCATCCATACCTTCTTGCTGATCAAGCTGCTCTGTTTGTAGGGAAGTCAAATCAGTAACATCCTTTCTTCTTTGAATTAACTGTTTTGTGTAAAATTGTTTTCAAGGGTGGACAAATTCTTCGAATTGCAATTGCATTAAGTGCTATTCTCCACAAGCCCATTTCCATAAACAACATTCGCACTAACAGAACAAATCCTGGGTTAAGGTAATAGTTTATTCAGTGGCTGAATATCTTTCTATAATTCAAAATAAGACATCAATAACAATATCATTACTTTGAAGTGACAAAGTTAGTTATATTTTATCACATATAGAACGTTATCAGCAAAATTTGCTTCAGTTTAAATTTGTCTGTTTAGCAAATTAAATAATCTTGTGGGTAATGATTTTTTGTGTTCAGAATTGTGAATCGTTCTCAGGTGGATTGGAAACGCACTTCACAAGAGGTTTTCGATGAGCCTGTGTAGAAATATGATTTGTTTGTTTACATTTTTGGATGTTTATTCATTGGCTGGGAGTTTGTTTGTTCATGGATGTGTCACTTAACATTGGATCAGCGGTTCTCAATTCCGGGTGCTCGCACCCCCAGGGGGTGCGAGAAGGGACTTCTTAGGGTGTAAACGTCTCTGCCAAACTGTAGCTAAATTTATATTTTTAAATAAATTTATACAATACTTCAAATGGTGCAAGGGGTGCAAAAATGATTTTCCTTCCAGACGGGATGCGGGATTCAAAATGAATTGAGAACCGCTGCATTAGATCATTATGGCGGTTTCAAACAGAGTTGGGTTGCACCAGAAAAGCAAAAGGTCGTGTGCTTTTATGGGGATAAGTAAGCATGAAGTGACTACACTTTAAGATATTACTTCCAGTTTAACATGGGACTTTTTCCTTTATCTATTTTTATTGTCTGCAGGCCTGTGATTAGTCTGTCTGGGAAACCTGTATAAGAGCAACTGTTTTGCAGACGTTGCTACAAAATAATACCAACCGTACAAACTAATGTTTTTTGTTGTGGTGTAAATTTTTGCTCTTGGCCTGGGTGCACTTCTTGCATGAAGCAGCTCCGTGATTTTCTTGCAAAAAGGTGAAGATCATTTAGTAGGGTATACATGAGGAAAAGGAATCCTGAATTAAAGTATGTTACCCACTTGTAAAAAAGTAAATTAGAATGTAGTGGGAATTTCTGGTAGCAGTTGTGTTTTCAGTACCTATATATGGTACAAATGAGATTGCTTCATGCTAAGGTGGTCTTAATTTTTGGCATGGATCCATCCAGCTTGGTGTTTTTTCGTGTTTGTAATTTGTACGGAGGTGCAGACTGTGATGTAGTGTTATGGCACTGCAGGCCTCAGCACATGACGGGAATGCAGCTAGTTCGGGACTTATGTGGGGGTCAGTTGACTGGAGATCAAGTTGGGTCGCAGTTCATCACCTTCATGCCTGGCATGCTGCAAAGCGGAACATATCTAGCTGATACTGGAACAGCTGGGTAAGCCTGAACTGGTTATTACTGTAGAGTAGTTATTGATTGATTTCGCGCTGATCGACCGATCGCATATTTACTGTATGCAGATGTTTCTGAACAAACGTTCTGTTCTTTTACAAAATGACTGGTAGTCAAAGTTGCATTTTTGCTTGAAGTAATTTTTATTCACATTTCCATTTTACTGTCAAGGGCCGTGAGTTTGCTGCTGCAAGTCGCTCTTCCATGTCTGATGTTCACACCCGGAGCCTCTCACATCACTCTTCGCGGAGGAACAAACGCTGAAATGGCTCCGCAAATTGACCACACCGCACAAGTTTTGAAACCAGTCTTGGAGCAGTTCGGCATTCGGCTGGACTGTCAAATAGCGACGAGGTGCGTCATCGCCATCATTCGCTGCCTCACTGTATGATCTGAGGCGATTATCTTGATATTTACTGTAGGTTAGTTAATTCGCTAATACTCGGTTACGTCTGTTGCAGGGGATATTTTCCTCGCGGCGGTGGGGAAGTGAAGGTGCAGACCTCGCCTGTGCGGCAACTACGCGCAGTGGATCTCACCAGTTTTGGCACCATCAAGCGCATCACCGGTCGTGCGTTCGTAGCAGGTGTCATACCATTCAAGGTAAGTTGACTGACGAATGTCGAGCTACGCCAGTGGTTTATAGTTTCTCTGCTCTCATCGCCAACGTGAGCATGTTCCTGACAGATTGCGCAACAGATGGCCAAATCCGCAACGTCCGTTCTGTGGAGGTCGTACCGAGAAGTGCCGATCAATATCCAGGCGGTGCAGGAGCCGAAAAACGCGGTTGTTGGCAACGGAACTGGTATTATTGTGGTTGCTGAAACAACAACAGGTGTGATACGAGCTCACATTAATAACTGTGTTGTGTGCATGAACACGAGACTACTCGCGGTGACGTTGTCGCACTCTGAGCGAAAAAACTAACAAATAATAAACAAGGTCAAATCAGAAATACTTTGAGTAACAAATTAGTAAGATGGCATTGTTTTCGAACTGCATGACGATTTCACAGCCAAACAAAAAATCTGTAAAACGGTTTAGAAATGGCCATTTTCTTAGCAATGGCACATCGAAAGATTTTGCGATCACGTGGTCTAACTGCACCGTGAGAAAATCCACACTGGACGATTGTATACTGTATTTACTACCAGGCGCATAGCCAGAGATATTAATTGAGGGAGAGACGAAATTTGCCAACTTGTCGAATAAATAATTGGCTGTACGCTTTCAAGACAATTGTTACTTGCTCAAGTGTCGTCCAAAGTTTTTTTCAAAGGCGACCGGGACTTTCACCCCCACCTGGCTAACCCCCAGTTTACTGCTGTATGTTCTGAACTTGCAAACAGTTGTCGTGATTCAGTCGCGATGTTCACGTCTTGCAAATGATTTGCAACTGACTCGGGCTTTGAACACTGTTACACTGGCCACTGGCGAGCGACCTTTGGTGATGGGTAGGTAGGTCTTACAAGCCTGGCAGCAAAGAGATTTTAAACAAGACATCTCGTTGAAGGTTGTCGTTTGTCTGGTTCTGCTCTGGGCCGGAAAGGAATTCAAGCCGAACAAGTGGGTGCTGACGCCGCGGAAATGTTGCTTCGAAACCTGTCCTACGGATGCTGTGTGGACGAATACTTACAAGATCAGGTTTTCCCAAAAAATTTTCAGCTAATTTTGCGCCGTCGTTTTGTGATAATATCGTCCCATAGTGGCCATCTGCTTGGTGTTGGTGTCAACTTTGCTCCGTGAGGTGGCGATCCGTGCAGAGTAAGGTTCTGAAAGCTGTCGTGTTGGAGTTTTCAATAGTAGCATGTACGTGCAGTTTCCGGATCGGATTCAAATCTGATCGGAATTTTTTATCTGATGCCCAGGAAACACTTTGAAAAGGTAATGTGTGGAAATCTAAAATATCACGTTTGAACGTTATTTTAGTTTTCGCGATTTTGCATGCCAAATGATAGGAAAGCTTACACGCTAGATGCAAACGAGAAGTACAAAATGAATACAGGAAAGTGTTTTTAAAATAATGGTTTATGGCCTTTAATTGTAGAGCTTCTACATTTGGATAACATTCGATTCTTTTGTACAGCTTATCATCTTCATGGCTTTAGCTTCCGGCGTTTCGCGAATCCGGACTGGACCAATCACGCTCCACACCCAAACGGCTATGCACATCGCTCGAATGATGACGCAGGTAGGTCGGTTTGGTTCGTGCTCTAAAAACACGTTGCGTGGAGATACAGTTCGTGCTACTGTCTGCTGTCTATGTCCAACTTGATCAAAAGAACTATTCATGAGGCACGGAATCAAACGAAGTTTTGTTTTTTTCTTAATTACGTTGTCACGGCGTGGAACATTCTTTTTGTTGACGAACATGCGTGCGGTTTCTGTGTAAGTAACGCCTGCTGCTAACAACCGGCGTAAGAGCCCATTGTCTGGTTTGCTCACTCAGTATGGACCGAAACCAAGTTGTGTGAGACATTGTTCTTTACCATGCTTGCAGGCGCAATTTGAAGTTGTTCAAGCTACTCCTCCATCTACTGAAAGTTACATCATTGAATGTTCAGGAATAGGTCACTGCAATCCTCACTTTTAATGTGAATGATCCTGCTTGTTTTATCGGACGCGTGAAGGGAGAATTCCATGTTGCCGTTGGTAAAATATAAGGATACTGTTCTTGTTTCTTTGTGCGCGTTTCTTTTTAGCTGTTTGATATGTATGAGTCCTGTAAGGAATGGCGCGATTTCAGTTGGTGTTTTTATGATTCCAGTCGTCCTTTTGTTGTTGGTATCAAAACTTTTTTCTGTTTTCTGTGAACTATACTACTGTTTCTGTTCTTATTCGTATCACTCCGTTGCATCCTTCGTTACGCGTGACTGCCTTTATCGACTGTGAAGCGATACCGTAGGAGCGGCCGGAACACTCACGATGCCCTGCGTGTTTGAACAAAACGCAGCCAAACTACTGAAAGCGCGTTGGAACCGCTGTACTGTTGACGAAAATGCACTGTTCTTGCGCGTGCGATCAATCTGTGAAGTTGCCGTGACGTTGTGCTAGTTCGTATTCAAGCTGTGCAGTGATATGAAACTTTACTGAAGTTTGTTCTGCTTGTCCATTTTAATCACAACTCTTTTCGGCTGGATTGCATGCCCTAGCAACTTGCCCAGCCCGCTATATCGCTTTGATTTTAGAATTTGGCGAAATCTTTTACGTGTTTTATAAAATTTGGCTGTCGTTTTACAGTCCCGTCTTTTTTGTAAAAATATGCATAAGGCGGAATACATCGGTGCTGTTTTGATCACATTACTGTGTCAACTTTGTATTTGCTCGAGTTCTCGTTTAGCGGATTCGCGACGCCTGAGTTCATGTTCAGTGTTTTATGCCACTGAAGAACAACTGCATAGCTTGTTGTGGTTCGATTTGTTTGCGAACTTCATTTTAAGTATCGTTTGTGCTCGTGGACCGTCCTAGGACTCATTGTGAAATTGGAAGTGTTTTTGGGCCCATGCCGCTGACTGTGCCTTCCGCGTGTTTGCGTTTTTATTGCTAGGCTGCTGTCATGGGAACCCTTCCATCTCTCATTCCAGTATTTCGACGCCCGTAACAAATATCCTAAACCGTTCATATTGTCGCAATCGTTCAAATGTTGCTCACAGCGCAATCAAAAGTGACCAAGGACCAGTCATCTTGATGCATCGGGGCCTTGATCTTGTTTTTCTTTCGTTGCCGTTCAGTCATCTGCTTTCATCATATTTTTCGTTGTTTACCTGTTCTGATGGCTGCTGCAGCTTTCGGCTTCTCCGCTGTTTTTTCCGAGCGCTGATCCATGCTTCGATCAATTCCGCGCAGTGCCGCTGCGTTTACGCTGTTTTTTCTCAAATTAAATTCTTTTCTTAAATCCTTCGTTTCAAATTTTCGAAATTAAGTTGGCGAAGTGGCGTGTGCGATTCACCGCTTGCTGCTTGCCGTTCGTTGACGACGTGATTGATGGCGCGTTGGTTTAGTCTGTGCTGGTCACGACTGGAAAGCAAAAGCACGAGCAAGGTTTGCAAAAATGAAATGTCGCCGAGTTTGTCTTTTACGCAACCGCCTTACAGCGCTTTATTTTTGTTCACGTTTACGTTTGCCGGGCGCGCATCCCGTGTTTCAGTTTTAACTCTACTGCCGTAGTTGCGTTGCGGTGCTCGCTCCTTTCGTTGTTGGTTGGACCAGTAAACATCTCGCAGAACAAGATCGCTAGTCGTTTCGCTTGTGACAGGCTGTCACGTGTTGAATATTCGCAGGTCCTGTAAATATGAATGACTTCGAGCATGCCACAGCGAGCGAGCTTCCATGAAGGGTTACTGGTGAGCAATGTGAAATTACAGAAGTAGGCGGGCAAACATGTTCTTTGCAAACCCAGGGATATTTAGGACTTCTAGATATCCCAATGCAAACCCCAGTGTCACAGCGGAAATATTGTAATGCAGGACAATCAGTCGCCTTCACGCACCAGGAACGACTGAAGCAGACTTTCCCCAGCCCGGGAAGTCTCTTAAAAATTGTTCGGGCGCAGGCTTCCTTCATCTTGTTTTATATTTATTTCAACATGGCTCCCTCGTTCCTGGATCAACTCAGCGAAAATGCTGGATTATTGATTTTTGCGAAGCAACGTGAGATCATTTCTGTTTTATCTTTTTTATTTGCGTGTTAGTCTGGAACATAACTACTCAAGGTCCTTATCACATCAGTGAAAATACCACAAATATATAGAAAAGCTTATGCGCAACGCTTCGCAGGGTTAAATGTTAAGACCGCGTTCATAACAGACCATGTTCATGAGACACTACATTTATAACAGACCCATTATGAAGGTTCTGTTGTGAACGGGTCTGTTATGAACAGGTCTGTTTTGAAAGGGAACCGTTGGGGACTTCTTTGAAAGCAGAGCACTTAGGCTACACATTACAGTTGCTGCTGGGGGACCCCTTCAAAAGCAAAATACTTACGGATTTCCGTCTGCTTCTGGGGTCACCTTTGAAAACAGCATACTTGCACTTGTTCGTAGTAGGTGGTGACTCCAACAAGGGTCTTTGCTAGAGATGTCACGAGATCACATTTTTATGACCCAGATCGACCCATACCCATCACAACAAACACGCAACCTAACCTGAAACCCCTCCTAAATTTTGGCTCATGCCCGGTCCATAAAGAAGGCAGTCTCTTTTTTGCCTCGTAAGGCAAAAGCACTGTCAATTTTGCCTCATGAGGCAAAAGCACTATTGTGCCATCATACTTGTGCATAAGATAAACTTTGGGAAATTGAGTTGGTAAAATCCAAATTTCTTCGAAAATTTTACATATTTAAAAAATATGGTCTGAACTTGATCTTCCATAGGTAAAAGTTATTTGTTTCAAAATTCGGTTTTGTAGCACTTGCAGGCCCTGCTTCTCAGAAGCGCAGCCAGAATGAGGCCGAAGAGGCCATGACCCCCCCGAATTTTCGCTGGTGTTTTATATCAATCTCAACTGTTCGAAAACAAATGGAAGGAACAGTCGGGTTCATGTAGCGGCGTGTTCTCTCACTGACCAGCGTTTAACGTTACTTATTGCGAATGGATGCGAAAATATACGACTAAAGCGGGAACATTGTTAGGAAAGTTGCCAATTAATGCGGACAACACGAGCCGAGGTGTAACCTCAATGAAATACAAGTGCGCAGCTTTCTTGCAATTCAGATGAGACATTTTTGAGAGGATTATTTGCATGAAGTAGCCTATTGACGAACCAAATAGAAACCTACTGTACATTATGAAGACGTGATCAACCCAGGGTCGTCGCCAGCGGGGGGGCAGTGGTGGCCGGCTCCCCCACTGGAAATCGGCGCCCCCCGTTTCACGTTTAGCCTCTCGGTTGCTACATACATCCAATACTGTATTTTTAAAATGTACCCTCCCTTCTGGTTTTTGGCCCCCCTTGCAGCTAAATCCTGGCGACGGGCCTGGATCAAGCGCACCACGTAACGAAATGTTATTTAACAACGCAATGTTTCTCACAGCACGGTTGGCATTGTGGCTAGTGGGTATGCGATGCCAGGTAGTGATAAAGGGTCTCAGTCTTTAAATGGACAGCAAGTCACTGTCAGGGTAGCAAACAAACTTTGTTAATATCACAGTTCTTAGAATTTCAGAGGGCAAAAATAAAAAATCATTAGCAGGCAAACCATTACTAGCCAGCCGTGGTGATTTTGTGTGAAAGCTGATGTTGACTCTTCTTCGATAGTTTTGAGAGCACAATATGACAGATGGATATTAACGTGGTGCAGTGAGCCAGTGCAGGGCTTCCAAGACAATTTTTTTTAGCCGGAGTAAAACCCATTTGGAGTCCCTAAGACTTGCAAAACTATTTTGAAATAAATAAAATTGAGGCTAATTAATGTGCATCAACCTTCAACAAGAAGTGCTCGTTTATTAATCATATGAAACATTACGTTAAAACATAACGGTATTCAAGTAATGTGACCATGTTACCAGTTTTTAAACATGACTTTTAAGTGTTCATAGTAAAATCGAATCAAGGAAAAAACTAGAAAAAAAATCATTTAACTTTTATATAAGCGATTGTCTGGCTTATTATTTACGAAGTTTCTAATAACACTATCAAAATCAACTTGTCTGGCAGTGCTCGACTCAATGTTTAATCTTGCTAGGTCAACAAGTCGAGTTTGTGACATACTAGACCGCAAATAATTTTTTACAAGTTTAAGCTTGCTGAGAAATCTTTCAGAAGATGCTACTGTAGCTGGAATTGTCAAGAATATTCTCAAGATAATACCAACATTTGGAAATAATTCCCACAAGCCACACGGGTCACAAAGCGGCGACCACTACTTTAAAGCATTATCGAAATACTGTGTTTACTTTCTCCTGTCCTATATATTTTCGAAATCTTCAGATTGCTGGGTATGTCCGCTAATCCTAAACTCACATTCGATTTGACCTTGTATCTGCTTGCGGCGCAAGTTTAACAATCAGCAAAATGCACAGCACACATTCGCGGTGCACTATAAGCACTTGCGTCCTGCACTGCAGTTGCTTGTTAATTTAAATCTTTTAGTTATTATCTTACACACATACGCAACATTCGAGGACTACTGCTGTTAGATTAGATTGTATTGTGAACTGGCATGTTTCTATTCAAATTTCACTAGAAGTATCTCTTAGTTTGAAACTCTTGGTTTATTGGAGAGAGTTTTTATTGTTTGAAAATGTTTGAAATTGAAAGACGCAAAGGAAAATTCAGTTGAATGGACACACTGGGACAGTGATCGTGAATGTCTTAAATTCGACAAAGTAGGCAAACATTCAAGTTCAACAAAAATAGTTACTGCTAATAATTACCAATGCATCGTATCAGGAAAATGCACTGCCAGCAATTCACATTAAAATACATCACACTTCTTACCAAATCCTTTATTAGGCCAAACCAGTTTGATCACCGGGCGGGATTAATTTCGCTACATAATTCCGAGTGTGTTAGTAACAAACACTCAAATGTTCCTTCAACAGGCCCGTAAATAGGGAAGTAGCAGGGGGCGAAGGCCCCCCTAGAAAAATTTTTGTACCCCTGGAAGAATGTGCTAGACAAAGTTTGAAACTATTGCACATAGTAAAAAAAATTGTGCCTTTCTCAAAAACTCTTCGCCCCATTGGTGTCTCAAGCTGGTTACGGGCCTGTCCTTCTGTCTCGGGCCCCTCCGTAGCTGTCGGGCCCCGGAACAATGTACCTGCTGGACCCCCCTCTCATAGGCCCTAAGCCAGTGACCTAAACTCTGAGCTGCGAGTAAACCTAGAGACACTCCAATTGAGTCTTTTTCTCAAACATTCACACATTGTTGCACTTATTTGCAACGTTGCCAGTCACAACAGCAACAAGGAACGTCCATTTTCAACGCTTCAGTGGGTGCTAGCCTCTCTACGCAGCACCATGAAGTAATACCTGGCCCGAAACTAACTAGAAAATTTTTCGGCCCTCTTGGAAAATGTGTTGGACATAGTTTAGAACTATTGGACATAGCTTAAAGAATTTGGACCCCTCTCAGAAAACTCTTCGCTCCACCTGGTGTCCCAAGCTGGTTACGGGCCTGGGCAAAACCGTCTGGTGGATCGTTTTTTTTTGACGAATAATCGTGACGTGACAGTGGATCCTGAGATGGTTACCGGTGAGTTGTTCAAACAGAAAGGCAGACTGAATTTTATCTTTTAATTGTGCTCGCAGATATTTTATAAAGTCAAAATTTGGCTATTGGCATCCTCTGATTTGTTCCTGTGAATCCACTTAGCCTACATACTTTTTGTTGATTTTGAGTTATTCAAAAAGCATAATCAGTGATATTCTCGACGACAACATTACACGGCGCTTCGCTTTCCGCTACTCTTAATGTTCATTGAAAACTGTTTGGTTAACAACTGCTTGACAATGATCACTGCGAAAGCAAACGTTTTCTTGTCTTTGTT
>JGI24159J19872_10002560_pt1 | contig 21824 bp, 14 predicted proteins | sample Ectturendosymbi4_FD_19872 | JGI IMG/M metagenome (IMG submission 19872) | reverse complement strand
CAACGCTTTCGCATTTTACCTAGACTAGACCAAGTTAGGAATTAGCGCCCTACTCCGCAGTAGTGCTGTAACAAGTGTTACGTGTTAGCTAACAATTAGTGTTAAGAATATGTCTGTAACCCTAGGGTTCTATCTTCAATGCAGTTGCAAAAAGTGTCTGTAACCCTGTGATTCCGCAGGTTTCAATGTCTTGCACTACGTTCTGTATTGTCTGTTTTTATCAACTTGCGTTCTGTAGAGTGTGTGTGTTCATACTATGGACTTCATGTCTGCTATAGACAAATAAATTAAATTAAATATATACTTCTTAGATTAAAATCATCAGGCTGATTAACGTTTTCACTGTTCGCAAAACATTTTTATATATGTTCAACTGACGAAGTCACTCGAGCGAGACAGCACAGACTGGAGATTTTCGTAATGTTATGGAGATTCACCCAGTCTGACTGAAGCAGACGCACAAAGAAATCGACCTGTTATTAAGAATTAAAGCAACAGCAGCGCTGCCGTAGTATTGTTACCAAAGAACGACAGCTACTTTTGAAGTACCGGTTACCCATTTCTGAGGCTGCTGGGTTGTCTGAGGTTGAGTTTTGTTGTACACAGGCTGTTCTGTGAGGTTGGGTTGTATGCCCTGTTCAGGTTGCATAGCGTGGATTTAAATTGCCGAGGTTATGTTGTGCAGCCACCGTACTCGACGTTTTCTGTAGTATACACTAAGCAGGGATTCGCAAATCTCGCCGAAGGCGCCTGCAGATGGCGTCGTTCTAGCACTTTGGTTGTAAAGCGATACGTTTTGAAAAACACACAAAAAACAGCTCGGTGGAGTAGATAAAGCAAAATTGACAAAAGAGTTGTAGAAATATCTTGTGCACTCAAGTAGTCACTTCTAATTTCATCATATCTAAGTTTTCCGACGATCAAACTCAGGTCATATATTTGGTGGGTATTCCACACGTTGATATCGCTTATACATCTTCGTAGTGGCCACGCCCAACAGCGCTGCATCATCAGTTTCGTTGTTGATGGAGTCAAACAGCAGGTGGAGATGCCACATTCAGACAATCCATACCGTTGTAGCAAAATAAAATTCGCATGAGAAACATACGAAAACAAAATTTTCCTAGTGTCCGTCCCAACTCTTGTCAAATAACTTTTTAATGAATGGCCACAAAAAAGGTTGTCACCCGTTTCTTGCAAAATTACACCAAAATTCGGAAAATTAAAAAACTTCAGGTCTTCCAATCGTGCCAAATTCAACGTGTTTTACAGTTTCACTAAAGCACTACACATCAATGAAAAATACCAATCGTTAATAGGAATCACGGCAGCACCGGCTTTTCCACTGGAGGCAACTTTGTGTAATGTAAACCAGGGGTCTCCAAACTTTTTTGTCAGAGGGCCTCATAAGCTATTACACAACAGTTCAAGAGCCGGACATATGTGTAATGCGATTGTTTCCGTATATGTTACATTTTACCAAATCAACAAATTTTTTGTAAATATGTTGTTTTTTCATTATTGGCAAAATGGCTTTGCGGGCCGCATTTTGTACTTGGAGACTCCTGATGTAAATGGATGTAGATCGGGTAGGCAAGTGGTTGATTTTTGAAAAGCAAGCGCTTACGTCTCAAAAATCGATCTGACTCTGATGGCATGACGCTTCGGTAATCCTCTCGTAACGAGACCCAGCCTATGTGAGCACTTGGAAACGTCGGATGGTTGAGCCGGAGTCGGTTTGCCGTCGTTCTATTGTCCGAAGGACCTTTGAGTCCAGGTTTACAGGCGCCTCACTGGGGGCAAATTTCAAGGTCAATTGGTGGTGGATAAGATATGATAAAGCTGCCCCAGAGACGCAGCCTCACGTTGTGCAAACAATTATACAGCACTAGGTTGTGATGCCTAAAACTAAAGAAAGCAACAACCTACTCGTTATACTCACAGAAAAAATGCAGATCTTTCACGCAGAAGATTTTGCACGTAATTTTGAGTAGAGACGTTATCGTCAAAGTCATACTTCGAGCTACGTCAGAAGTTACAAACTCAAACATTTCGTCAGTTCTTTAGAAATGATTTTCATATTACCGAAAAGTTTTTGAGAAGAAAAATGCGCAAACGTTTTTTTAAACATATCAAAATCAAAACATTGCCAACTGTGCACCTCTTGCAATACTCACGTGCGAAAGATCAAGCTGAGTTTGGCAAACGCACCACTTGGATCTGCCATTGACATGCAGACGCTAATCAAACAAAGTCTAGGCTCCGGTTACGCTTCCCAAGCCCAGTGCGAGTCAACCATGCATAACGAGCGGCTGATGGCAGGTCCAGTTGCTGGTGGTAACCTGAGGTCACGTTTTGCCACAGCTGATATTGAATTACAAACGAAAACAAGATACACGCGAGTTACTGGCGAATTTCTGGCGGACTGCGCAGTGTTTACAGTACTTGCTGTCGTAACGCTCGGCAAGCGGTTGATTGTGGATCTTCAGAAATAGTTCCAAATCCGTATCCGCTACAAACAATAAACCGCATCACAACTAGCTTCCGCACTTTCCCGGCACGTTTGGTTGAGAATTCTGAACTAGACCTAAAAAAGTGGCAGTAATGGTTAAGATTCACACAAGATCACATTACACGGCTAGCACAGATGTCAGCATTTTCTATTGCTTTATGATTGCCGCCACCAAACCTGTCACAGACACGACAATGTGGGTAGTAGTGTATTTGTTGTAAAAAGACCGGGTAACTTCATGTTCTGCTAATTGCGACCAAAACCAAATCTATTGCGGAGTCTCGCTCCTCCAAAACTCATAATATTTTAAGTCAGGCATCAATTCCTCTTTCTGAAATCATGTGCGGCACATGCAAAATCGACAACACATTATGAAAGCATTTCTGTTCGGATACTAGAAGTGGTCGTTTGAATGACGCTTGGGAGGGTTATATAGCAACTTAACAACGCGCAAAGACGTACCAAGTATCATTTTTCGTAAAAATTACTTAACATAATTCAAACATTTTTTCATTACATTTGGTGACTCAGTTTTCGGTATCACCATCCAATCACCCTTCCCTCTGCAGTGATGTAAGTGTTAATCGTATCACCGTTTCACAAGAACTGTCATGACAACTCGTAATAGTTTATCCAACCAGAAAACTCTTGTTCACCATTTGAGTTCACGTCAGCAACAAAGGCATGCTACAAAAAACTTCCCTGCTGCCATTTTTCAAAATTTTTTTTTTTTTTGCGAAACTGCGCATTTATCAAAACTTTTCTACGCGTGATATTTGTGAGGACCGGCCACAGGGTTGGCAACCTGTCTTCACCAAAAACGCCAGACCTAGTCTCAAAAAAGCTAGATAGCAGCCATAAAATATACACATATTAAACATCCATAACCAAACACAAAAGAGAAGTTAAAACTCGTCATAAACGTTGATGTTATACAATTCCGATCTCCAGAAGCATTTTATTGTCCCGTGATTACACTAACGTATATGTGTTTCTTATCAAATACATCGAGCATTGTTAGTGCAACAGTAAAATCTTTGCAATATTCTTTATATCCTGCATGTTCATGGACTCTCGTCAGAAGAGATTTGTAAGTAATGTGTAGCTCAGACAATGCTTTGTCAGAGTCAAGCCTTTCCGACTTAAAAAAGCCAGATTTTCTCTTTTTTTTTCAAACAAAGCCGAGTGCGTTAAAAAAGCCAGATTTTGAAAAAGCCACATTTGCAACCCTGGGACCAGTGACAATTCGAAAAGATGACTCCAAGAGTCTTTGCCTCCAGCATGGTCCGCGCAACTAAACGCAAGGCGGATGCAGCCAGTCATTTTAGGGGGGGGGCGATTTCAGCAATTCATGGTCAAGTCTCATAACGGCTGCGATACTGCAAGATAGAAGTATAGCCTTCACAACACTGTTGCGACAAAACAATGGGCAACGAAGTGACCTTTAATCGCGAATGTTGTTTTCTGAATTGCACAAAATCATGATGAACAAAGTTCCTTGCGTACGTTTTTGGGGGGCGATCGACCCCCATCTGGATCCGCCCCTGACTGAAGTCAAAGTATTGCTGTCGTGGCAAGCATATCAGTCGCACTTAGAACAGGATGAGTTACACCAGACTGCTTTTTTTTATTAATTTAGGTGACGGTAATTGGCGGCAGGCCGAAGCCTGAATTGTGCTTCTTGCCGGGGCGGTTGAGGTGAACGCTCTTGTCCAAGGAGCGCTACGGCAATTCACTCAGTGGTTGTGGATCGATCACTCAACCTTCCAATTGACAGGCGGACGCTTTGCTACTGATCTATTGCCGCCCTCTATGCAACAGGCTGCAACGGCACCTTACAGAAATGAACTGTGTTTGTGTAGTCGCATACCACAGTGTGCTTGCAAACCAGTTCGACGAGTTTGCAGCATTCCCTTGNTCACAAGCTTAACTTTTGCGAAAAGANTGTTTTTCCTACAGANCCGCTCCAGCTCACCTCGTGTTAAAATCCTGAACCATCGTTTCGTTACAACTTTTACAACAGCCATTTCAGCAACAGAGGATGTCTCAAGCGCAAAGGCTGCCTGTACAGACGTGACACTCATGCTTTGTCTTCAGATATGTGAAAAAGAGCAGCAAGCAAGCCGTCTTGGGGAAACCGCCGGCTGATTCTACATCCTGTCTGCACAACATCAGGAAAGAACCAAGAAANTCTGTATCTGATTGTCAGTTTACCGCTCTTCTTCCACGATCTATATTTTNAGGAAAACTGTCTTATCAACCTTTGTAAAGTGTTGAAAGGGACAGATAACNAACGGAAGGAAGAGATTAACATTGAACTTTCAAAGTTTTGTTTTCTGTTCTGCTTGCAATGGCACTCTGCTGCGNTGGAACTTGTCCATATATTCATTATTTTCATTAATCTCTGAACAACGCATACAAACGAGCAATATTCGCTAAAACTTGCTTTCAGTGATAGCAATGGTCGCGAGACAATCACTTGCTTTTACACGCTGTGAAGCATTCCTTGGCTGAAAGCGATGTACTTCGGGATCGTTGATGCGAAGTAAGTTTGCTTGAATCCAAGCAAAGGTCTGTGAACATCTCTGTTTTCATTGAAAATTTATGTTCGCTGTTGTCAGCTCTGTAACTTCAACCTTGAGCCCCTTATCTCCATTTCCTACTCGCAAATATGCGTGGCGTTGCGTAATTCAGTAAAACTTACCGTATCATTTTTTGGTATGTGGTGAGTTGAGCAGTGAGCGCTTTTTGTAAGCATGCAACACCGAGCGTATAACAAGCAGCGCATAGTTTTTGTATATAGGCAGTTAAATTGGACCAGACTTGATAGTTAAAGTGCGTGAACGTCATTTCTACACCACTGAGATGCCTCTTTTGCATAGCAATACCCTGAAGCAAAACGTCATTTTTATCCAACGCAAAAGTACTAATAGTTTGCACTTTCATTACTTCATCAATCCTCTACAATTCAGACCTGCACAACATTCGGCCCACGAAATCTTTTCTTGCGGCCCGCGAGAGCTTTCTCAATTTCAGGAAGTGTTGCCAAAGCCTGACTCCGGATAATAATTGTCGTTCCAGAATTTCTTCCAAACCACAACGAAATGAAATAGACTTTGCGGCCCGCAGCAAAGTTATGTTGATCAATTTGGTTCTTCGAGCTTTCTGAGTTGTACAGACCTGCTACGTTATACCAACGCTGCCGTGACCGTAATGACGTCATCCCTTCAGATATCTGCTTTTTCCTCGAACAAACAACTGAAACCCAGTTAATGAGACAACTGCAAGGAGGTGGTCCACCGATGNCCGACCTACTTGCACTGAGGAATGTAACCNATTCATTTTCAAAAATCGATCATTAATCCCTGATATTGGCGGTGCAATAGTGGCCTAACAGTCAGTGGACCGGTAGACAAACGGCGCCATTGCCAAATAAAGCCGGACTCCTGCTCTTCCAGAAACGGCGCGGTTCATTTCTTTGTAAGCGGCCGTACCGGTTCGGAGCCAGGAGACTATACAAGAAAAATAGTTGGCTCTAATTTATCAGGTCAAGGAGCATCGGCCTCCTAAACCTGACGTGGTGTTCGGCTATCAGTAAGATTCTGCCCTGCGTGGTGCGATAGGACTGCGCTTTTGTGGCCAATTAGTTTGATTGACGGTTTCAAATGTGGGAGAATAACGTAGAATGCGTCGTTGTTGTAGTAGCTGTGGTTTGTGCAGATATTCCGCGAGCTCCTTTCCCATCAATGAGAGTTCATTGCAGAAAGCGATTCTGTCTTTAACCTTGGCCAATTCCAAAAAAGTGTAACTTTCACTTAGACAAGATGTCCGCAAGTTGAGCAAACTTTTCTAAGGTTTGTATAAAGAACGAGATTGACAAAGTAACTTGCCGTTGTCACCTCGAGGCCCCAGCGATTGTCACGACACCCATGCACTTTTTGCTGTTTAAAGCATTTAAGGAATGAAACGATTAACAGCTGCATAATAATGTGTAGCAAACTGGTTTTAGGATACTATTGTTTGACGTGAAGCTTCCTAGAGTTTTGTGTTCGCTTTTTTTGTCACGATTCGACTACTTCATCATTTCGAGTCTTTGTTTCGGACAAAGCGTAAAAGTGCAAAGGAATTCACTACTCTTAGAATTTTGAAAATATGACTGACAGACAATAAAAACTTTTTTTCTGATAAAATCTTAAATCACTGATCACACTCTACGAAACAAAATACAAACTTTGCAAAAATTTACCGTAAATTTTTTCGGCATCAACTATGCGCGCATGGTTTTACAAATGTTAACTCACGGACAATACTGCTTCACTTTGTATCACTTTTGAGACCGAGTGAAGTAAATCTAAAATGAGCGATGTGATATCGTACTTATAATATTGAACATGATAACATTTCCTGCATTAATCCGGTTGTCGTTTCTTTTGTTTGATCACATAATAAACGTTAAGCCTGGAACAGTACGTGACCAAAATCCGAGCAAGGGTTGGGTTCATAAATTTTTGTTCTTTTGAGCCAGTTCTTTTAACCACTTCTCGGCCGCACTAGATCTCGGGGCAGATGTTGGGCAGCCATTCGATTGTCTCATCGGTTCTTAAATGCTGGCAAAGTAAACGTCTGGATAGCTGGATAGATCTTTACCGACATAACACGCAGAAGAATCGTGTCTTCGTAGTTCAGACGTGCCGGTGCAAAACCGGTAAGTTTGTCCTGGTAAAAAAACTTGTGTAATTTTCATTTTCATATCACCGCAATGGTTTGGCAGCGATTTTAAGAATATCTTAGGCCGCTTCATTGAAAGCACGCGCTTTCAAAACCTTTAGGAAATTTGCGTCAACTTTCAATACACACGCTATTATTTACATAGTGTTTTGATCCAGTAGGGAGATTTGATAATGATACCGTTGGTCATAGGATTTTCACAAATCATTGGGAGAACTGCACAGTTAAATCATAACAAACAACCGATGAACGGCTAAATCGCCAGTTGTGTATTCACTGCCGAGAAACAATTTTCCAAGCAAGATTGGGTTTTTAGTGTTAAACAAATTAAAAATTTTGGCAACGCAAGCTCTTTATTTGTAGGCAATGTTCCCTCCAATTTTTAATAATGCTGTGCGGAAAAACAAGCGACTGCGCTGAATCACAATTTTACTGAGCAGAAGTTATTAAATCTATTACACAGTAAGATGTATTACAGATAAAAACTAAAAATAAAACAAATTTTATTGCGCTAAGCGTTGTTGCAAATGCGCAGAGGGTCTTAGCAGCTGCGCGGCCGCGCAGCTTAGAGGGAACATTGCTTGTGGGCGTGATAAAACTGCGCTTCTGCCTTGAACTGCAAGAGGGAAGGAAGTGTAAAATGATGTGCTAATGCACTAAGCACATACGCTGATATGAATATAAACTGCATGTTAAAGGCGCTCATCGTAATTGAATATAATTTGCCTAGTGAACACAGAGCCTTTCAAGGGAGAATTTCGGTACAAGTCATGCATGCGGTTGTACTACATATTACAGCAACGAAAGGTTTAGTCTTGGTAGACTATTGCGCCACGCTTGCGGGGAGCCTACGCAGCTGAGTGTCAGCGGTGAGAGAAATGTTAGGTCCTGTCTCCCAGGTCGAGCGTCACGTTGCAAGCAGAAGAGGTATATATATGCGGCTGTCGACTCACTCATTGCATCCTTTGAGAAAAAAAGTTAAATTAAAGCAAAATGAGTATTGCACTGAAGTCAGTCTGTTTTCACACGGTAGTAGTCTACAGCTTCAAACGGTTCTGAACAGCTGCAGTGCTTAGTTCAGGATATCTTTGACTGGTAAAAGACGCTCAGCAGGTTTAAGACGATGTTTTCTTCATCCAGTGCTTGAAGCTCAGCAAACTAGCAAATCAACACAAGAACATTTTTCTTTTGCTTTACTTTTCTAAAGTCCCTAAAACAAGAAATTAGTGGACAGGCTCCGTACGTGTTCGAAGCACATGTCTTCCCTCGAATTGTTTCGTTTGCATTTTTGATGTTTTCCAATATACAGTGATTCCCGTCCAAGCGTCTTATCACAGTCTTGACTTTCCCCCTAACGTTCGTAAATTAAAATGGTAACAGATCGTTGTTTTTGTACGTTTGCAGCAGATTGCAAATTGCTTTTGATGCTTGCTAGGGGATGGAACTCCTTGCCTTTTTCAATTAGTACATGCCCATGTTTGCTTGTAGCCGTCATTCACGCTTATAGGCACGGCTGGCTGTAAGAGCTTTGAGGAAGTTCAAGCCGGTGTTTAAGAATTCCTTATTAAGTTTGAGTCTTGCAGACAATCTGTCATAAAGCTTCGTATAAGCTAGTTAAACGTTTTCAAAGTTTATATGATTGCCGATGTTTTGGTGAATGGGAACGTCAGCCAAATGCGCACGCCAGTGCTGCATCAGAACGAGTAGTGGCCGAGCATTCACTACTTGCCAGAACAGGAAGAATCAGCTTAAACTTCCAAAATGTCATAGTCGCAAGCTGATAAAAGAATGCGGATAGAATTGATTGAAATGAATATGACAGAAANACAAATCTTTAGTAAGCTACGTCAAGATTACATGCCCTTTTTAAGCAGATCTGGTAGGTTTTCCTAATCAGAGGCGGCACTTTGTTGCTATGTTTATCGATGCTTGACTTGTACCGAACCCAAATTTTGAATTTGAGGTAACGAACTGGATGCAAAGTAAGTTGTGCATCAAAATTTCTGTCACGCCATATGCCAACTGAGAGTACAGCGGAGTTGCCGGAAGTCGTAACGTTCTTTGCACTGCGGATAACGAATCGCGCTCTGCAGTGCAAGCAAGTACATGCAAGCAGAGCGGTGCGTCGTGTCGCCTATGGGCGCTGGCTCGTCGCAAATCGTGATTTTCCAACAGCGGACTGGTGCTGAGAATAAGGTGTTTGCACCACAAGACCATTGAATGAACTGGTCTCTGTGTAAATAAGGGTGATTCGCAGGTTGTTGGTGAAAAACGTTTGTTGTGGTTTTACTAAATCTCATGAAACAAAAGTTATTGGTGGTCATCTGGGTAAAGTGATACTCGAATTGCCAAACTTGTTCTGCTTAGCGTGCACAAAACTTACTTTGGCAGTAATGTTTTTATCAATGATTGTTATTGAGATGATGGGTGTGATAATAATATAGAAAAGGAAAGGTAGTATAGCTTCGCAAGTTTTGATTTTAAATGAAAACTAATTGGTTGCAGTATACGTACGTGTTTCATTTAAGATCACTTTACTGAAACCGGTGAAACTCCACTAAAGGCCTGAAGCTGCGTTTGACACTTCGTATTTCAAGTACGATCGCATTATTCGTTTAGTTTGCAGATAGTTTAAAAGTATAGAACCGTGAACTACAGTAAGGTTGTCTATGGTTCGTTGCAGAGGTCGATTGTCAACGCTTTCCTGTTCGTTACTGAGGTTGTGATAAGCGGGTCAAGATTCATTGTTAAACGATCATATGTTTCGCAATTATTTGCGCTATTCTTAGGTTTTCTGTAGGGTTTAACTCGAGACGGAGCTTGTTCTGAGGCAAAACAATTTACGTTGTTGATTAAAGCCCAACTTTTAAGACAGTTCTCTAACTCTGGTTTACCGGTAAACGCCAAAAACAAATATTCCAAGACCGTCTAGTAGATTAATGGAATCAGTTCACTCATAATTTCGACATATCGTAACGTAGTGGTGCCAACGCTTGTTGTTTCTGTGTTTCGATAACGTCAATCGAAAATACTTGAAGGTAGTTAAGGGCTGTGTAAACGTCACTGGTTAAGAAGGCCTTGTGGACTTCCGATGTTGCACAGAATGTAACGTCTTCGTCCAGTTGAACCAAATTTTTAAAATCCATGTATTTTCCACAACTCTCTTGTTTAAGCAAAGCTCGTGGTCTCCTAATTTTGCTCTATTTACAGCTTAGCATCTCAAATGTATGCTTTGAAATGATAGCGGGGCTCTGATGCGTTGCTGGCTTTGATTGTAGTCTAGGTTTTCAAGAGCCTTGCCTGGTGGTCTCTTGGACGATTCTGTATAGAATTGATAGCATTGCGAGCTGAAGCGGCTCCAAATTCTGGCAAAAAAAATTATATTTGTGCAAAAAAATGTTTGCTTCCCTGATTACGTGCTTCGCCGGTCAGAAATGGCCCAGCCAGACAAATGCAGAAAAATTATGCCGCCATTTTGAAAAACGACTTGCGCGGTGTCGCATCGACTAACTGACGACGACACCAGATCGAAATACTCAGCAAGCCGTTGCGCGAGCTTCCGTTGAGCACTACTCGGCACAGGTTTGTCACAAGCCACAGATGCACGTAGTTGGGGCATATCGAGGCATTTCCCCTTGGAAATTTCTTTGCGCGAAGAATAGAAATGGTTCAGTGAAAAACAAGGCGATGGTTTCAGATTTGCGATGCCCTATTGCCAACAATCGAAAAGTAAATTGCAGATCGAAGAGATGGACTGCTATTTTCAAACGTTTGTAAAACTTANCATTATTTTCACGTGGTTTAGTCACTAAACTATATCAGTGAGTTCTACTGTCCGTCGGAATATTTCGCGTGGAAGATACCATAAGTAACGATGTAAGAAAGATTGATCTGTTGGTGACAAGAAAAATTACCTAAAGTTTTACGTGTTCTCGCAACAACGGCACTGATGGGAATAGCTGCTGCCTAAGTACTGGAAAACGTTCAGACCCTATCACAGCATTTTTGTTTCGGCTTGTATGCGAAACAGCTAAAAGTTTTGGGCGAAAAATGGTAAATAACCAGATTTATTCTGTTGCAGTTCATTATGTGTTTTTAAACCTTTTTCCAAACCGTGTTAATTTTATGCATCTGATGTCTTTGACGAAACTGCCTCAGGTAAGCAGTTTCATTACAGAACTCCGCAGCGTCGATTCGGTTCTTTGTGCACGGTTTTGTTCCACAGCAGATCTAAGACATTTGCGCACTCACGCAAGGTTCGTTGTTTTGTTTTTCATTTGTTTAAAAGAAAACAATTCCAGTTAAAGAGACTTAAACTTTTCCTAACATAAGTGGATAATTAATTTGACACACTCACGCTCATGGAAACGTCAGTAGCTGTTATTGAGAGGCTGCGCAAACGCACATTATTCCAAGCACCTGATCGGCGAAGAGTGTTTGCAGGTTAGTAAAAAAACTCGGGACTCTGCTGCTTGCGTGAAAGAAGCGCGATTGAACCCTTTGTGCGCATGGTGCGGTTAGACCAGGCGATCGCAAGATCTTTCGCTGTGCCATTGCTAGGAGAAAGGTCATTTCTCAAATGTTTTGATTCTTTTGAATGTTATTTTTCTTTGGCCGTTAAATTGTCTTACAGCTGCGAAACAATACAATACTTTGTATTGTATCCGCAATTCAACATGACATTTGCTTGCTTTTGATCGCAACGCAGTCTGTAGTCGTAGCTATCCTCAAAGATGACGACAAGCATGATGATAATCAAAATGAGGTCAAAGATTTCTGTTTGATCCTACAAAACTTTGCTTTGGCAAAGCCAAAGAAAACAACGCTGGTCTGTTGCGCAGTTCACTTGGAAAAGAAAATTCTGCAAATAAAATATTTTTTCCAAACGAAACATTACCAGATAGTACGTCAGATGCTGCAGCTGCGTGATTTTAACTTAACTAATTAATGGAATCCGTGTGATGTGCAATACACCCACTGTGTGAGAGTGCTGTGCATGATGATCCCTCGATTATGCATATGGAGAGGATAGTGAGAACTAGTGCGTATCAGTTGATCACGATTTAAACTTACAGGAACTTTGCTAATGGTCGTTTCGGTAAGGTGTTAGTTTGCATGTCGAAACGTAAGTGCATTTGCTTGCAGTGAACTTACTGGCGAATAGAAACTCACTGGCATGGACTGTTAACATTTTTTCAATTCATGGCGCTCGAACTTTTCGGATCTGTTTAACCACATGATGTCAATCAAAAAATCCAACACGACGTAGGTACGCTACAGCAGTAGGAAGAAGCTTCGTTCGGACAAAACCTGTTCGTTCCGGCCCCGGCCGAGTTTCAAGAGCCCTTTTCTGTCCGAAACGAACGGAGATGCGCGAGGATAAAACTAAAAGAACGCCGTTTGTGTTTTCTCGGTCGTTCTGAAAGGAGCCGAACCTGTAGCTGGCGTTTTCGTTGCCTGCCGGAACCTCGTGAAAAGTCGGAGCCGGAGTTTAAGTGGGAACAGTTGAACCCAAACCAAGGATCGGCGATCTTGTTTCGACACCATGTTCGCCTCTGTTGCTTTGGTGTTTGTTTTCATGCGCGCGTAGAACATCAAAACAAAAACCAATAAATCGCCACCCCACACGTTGCTGCGCACTTTTCTTTTCACCACCGTTTGATTTCCCTCCACTTATGCTACCTCATTTGCATGAAACTTGTAACAGGCCCGACAAAACAAGGGCTTGAACGATGAGGAGCTCTCGGAAATTGAAATGAACAACCGCAACGTTTAACAGTTCACGTGTGTTGAATTTACAGTATTAGGTGATATACTATCCGCGATGAAACCGACAAGCATGAATTTTGTCAATGAAGGCAATCGTTGCCATAGTTTAATTTAAATGGCTGAATATCAGTTGTCATGTTGTCTTAAGTTTAGTGAAAGCTTTTGCGAAAGTCATTGAAACGCTTGCACCACGTTTGCAAGATGAAAAATTTTGAATTTTGAAACAGATTTCATGCATCACTTGCAGTAACACATACGTGAAAACGAATACAGCGCGTCTGAAGCAAATGAAAAGTGAAGGTTTTCACCTTTTTTAATGGAGCTTTAAAAAGCTGTGCACAAGCGACAACACAAGCGCAGTGCAGGAACGTTGAACAACGTGCGATCGGTTATTTGACTCGAAAGCAAAATGTTTCTGGCAAGCTCCTACAAATTATTACAGTAAATGGTGATCAATGTAACATGAATATGGCCGTTTGGCCAGTGGCTGGTGAAAAACGCTTGAGGTATGGAATTCTTGGTTAGAGGTGGCTTTTGATTTGTAAAACTATTAATGCCCTCTTTGTTCCCGCAGACCTTTATCGTACTTCGTGACCTCAAGTCGTAAGGTCATGTGCTGGTCACGCATGATTGAATCAGCAATTGTCGCGTCAATTAGGAAGCAGCCCACCCTGTCGTTCGCGTCGCGCCGGCTACACAGTACAGGGACAGTGATGTGGCCCGGGGAGGAGTAAATTTAATTAAAGGCCATCGCGATTTCAAATCATCCTACCTGCGAAGCTAAGAATTCAAGGTCGCTTTGTTGTATTTCACCTGCGTGGAAAAAGCTTTCGTCACGCCACAGTTCTGACTGGTCGTGAGGCGCATTAACTAATCCGCACGCACGCTCAGTGACGTGGCGCACTTTGCTTGAATATGTAACAGTTAAAGCCAATTTCTAGCAGCCTAAGCGATCGGGTGTTTTCTTATGGGGAAACTTCATGGAAGCAAGTAAGCTGCTGGTGGTGTTTACAAAAATCAGCGTCATACGTTCATGATTATTAAATCTGTGTATTTTGGAAACAAGCATCCGCATGAAAATACTCAACCTACTGTAACTTACACAATCGAAAATCTGAAAAAAAATGTTCTCCCTTTAATTTCACGTCTACAGTTACACTTTGAAAAAGAGATTTGATTATGAAAAGACAAGTAAAGCATGGCCTGATTTATTGAGCATATTCCCTCTGCAAAATGCCTTCCTTAGCTGTGGTAGCAACATTTAGGCAAGCTTTTTTTAAGTTAAATTGCACTTGGTATTACAGAACGCCCATGTGCTTCAATGAAAGACAGGTCTACGAATCCCACATACTGGAAAAACAACACTGAATATATTCGAATTCTTATCGAAGACGTATCCGTCGTTGGATTTAGTTGGGCAAATTAGCGACTTGAAATGCATGTACAAACACGAAACGAGGTTTACAGTGTATTGTCTTGAGCTCCACATGTGTGATACATGAAAAACAACTGTCATTCTTCCTCAAAAAATTAACATAGCACGCGTTACACAATTGATATGCTTCTCAGTTCTTTTACTGTAACCTACATTTTATTTTGTATGCTTAATTAGCACAATACAAAAAAACTCATTTCAATAGTGCGGTCGTTCTTATTATATTCAGTAGACAGTGTTTATCGAAGGGAATCCTTTCACAGCTAACAATAAAAAAATACAACCTTTTCAGAGTATATATTTCGTCTAGTGGGTAGGCATCGCCAGCTCTTAATCAAATAGAATCCGTTGTAGACAGTGCGCATGAAAAGTTTTAAGTGCGATTGTCAACAAACAATATTTCTTAAACATCGCTGGAAACTCGCAAGACAGTAGGGCAGTTAAATTACGGGAAACAGAGTATTGAGTGTGACGTCTTATCGGTTATATTGTGGTCTGAGCTTTGTACGGTAGGCTTGATTGACTTCGGCAAGTGGTGTCAAAAGGTGTATTGCTTGGTATGAGCGATGCGATACGCATGACTTAACGCTGTTTCAACCAAGCGTACCCTCCCGTGAAGGAGGCATCAATCATCAGCCTAACACCTCGCTAGTCCATCGGCATTCTGAAAACGAAGAAATTTCGATTGTTTTTTAATGCTTGGCCGGTAAGGCGCACGCGACTTCGTATGTTTGCTGCAAGAGAGCAGTTGTCACCCTTTTTATCAGCGTCAAGATCTGCAAAGTGCTTCGACTGCTGAGTGCGGACAACGGTGGCTGGGTTTACGCATCCGAACGGATACAGTGTTCTGTGATGGACGCTTACCACAACGCAAAAGCTGGTTTAGCTGAACTAACAGAACGCATCATAGAATTTTTCGTGCCAATTTCTTGATGTGCGCTGACTATCCTTCAGGTTTTGTTACGAATTGTGACTCAGTGAAATGCAAGGATAAAACATCACGCTACCCTTGGCGCTATAGTTATCTTAGTTATTAGCGATTTGACATTGCTTTACCACAAAAGTTTAGAGAGCGCAGTTGTAACACTCAGGAAGCAGCTTAGTTTGGATACTTGCGGTTGTGCGCTTGGCCCCTTGGCAATTAGACGGACAATGTGGTATTTCCGTCCTCTTCCAAATCCTTCCATTACGGGCGCAGAGGGCAGCTTTCTTCTTGGTCGCGCATCGTCAGTGTCCACGGCAAACAAATGAAGATAAACATTTCATCTTTTTTTCGGCAGAAACTGGTCGCGTTTTAGCTGATTGCTGCCAAAAGGATCCGCATCTGTTTCTACTCACGAAGTCAGAGAGCGTTAACTCAACATGAAAACAAATCGCGATCAAGATCGTTCCGAAGCATCTCCTGCACGAAATTGACCGCTTGTGTAGCAGAAGCCTGCAATTCGTTACTGAATCCTGGTTTTTCCCCGATTTTGCGCTGGAAGTTGAAATTGCTGCGACTTTTAAACACGCTTTGATCAAGCACGCAGTACATTTGTACTCCTCTTAACAGGGAAATTGTGGTCCTCTGCTGGGTATATGCAAAATAAAATTTATTTTATGTGCGTAACGCGCATGAGTGTGTTTAGAATACTACCTTGTGAAAGAATAGTTTTTCATTCATTTTCACACCCACTTTTCCTCTCGGGACGGCCGGGGTGTGAAATAAGGTTAATTCAAAATTATATGAATGATTCGCAATTCAACGGACGCTAACTTTTGAAGGCTGCGTCTTGTGATCAAGGATTCTATAGATTTTTTTGCCAAAGAAGTTAATGTTGCCCAGTCTGGCGGCGCTTCAAGCACAGGCAATTTTGAAAAATGTGTTTTGCGAAGTAAATCAAAGAAATTTGTCGCTGTAAGGTGTAAGTACGTTGTGATATTTGGAACTTTATCCTGCATGCCTGAAAATATCTATCGAAGTTGCACAATAATGCTGAAACGTCCTGCAGTCAATGTTTCCCGATCGAACTCGTCGATTTTACGTCGGCTATACAGTATTCGTTATGTGCGATGGCGGTTGTTTACCAGCTTCAGATGAGTAACGGCGAATAATTTCTCACCGACTTAATAACTCAAGAAAATAACGCGGCAACTGTTTCGTTCGCATTGCCATGCTTACGAAGGTACCCGCCTAGAAACTAGCAAACAAACGCTGATTCAGTCTGCCGCGTCAAATCGAAAAAATAGACCTAAAAACTCGCGTATTCATTACTGTGACGAGCATAATCGACTGCTGGATTCTGTAATATAGCTTCTTCCTGACCTTTCCTGTTGCGAGGCCGTGAACCCGCATCCACGCACGTCATCTGCAGTGATCAGCGATTACGGAGACGTGCCGAATGGGCTGTCAAATATTGGGCTGCGCTATCTCGATGTCGGGCGGGGGTGATCGCTGAGTGAGGGGATGATTTGAGTTTGACCGGCGCCGATGCTGCTGGCACTCAACGAGGCCAACCGCCTGTCGTCGCTTGATCAGCTTTCGAGTACGCGCGTGAGGTCTTGTAAGTTTTCGATTTGGCCGCACTGCTACTTCCGTCGCTTGCGCCCAGTTGGGCAGAAACCGGAGCGAAGCAAGGGGAATGATAGTCAACGCGGACTGTGGTTTGCATCTGGATCGGTCTCTGTCGTCACTTGTCGAAAATTGTCGCTTCTCTGTCGTCTGCATCCTTTTTAAAGCGAAGCTCCGCATACCACGCCTTGATGCAAATATATTTGGTGTTAACGGTTCACTAACTGCTTTGTGCTTGGGCGACGAAAAATTTTGGGGGGCAGTTTTTTATTTTTCTGTTTTTTTTTGTTTAGCAGAAAATCTGCGCAAATGTAATAGCCCGTTCGTCAAAGTTGTAGAAGTATTTGGTGAGCCAATCAATTTTGAAGATGACCACGAGTTGGCTTCTGCAAACATCAGCAAATAGCATCCAAATAGAAGAAATGTCCTGTGCTCGAAAATGTTTAATGCGGTCCATTTTCGTCGCAGATTGTATTTGAATAATATATCAAGACCGAGGATGCATAGTGGTATGTGAAATTGATTTCCTGTAAAAAGATTGCTGATTGCTTAGACATCACTGCCCTTGTGGAGACTTTACTTGAAAACAGATATGCGCAAGTCTGAGTCGTCACGAAGACATGTAAGCAGAGCCCAGTCGGTTGATTCTTCGCAAGCTTTCAACAAACCGAGAGCTTTAATTGTCGTAATTTTCCTCGTAGCAGTTAGTTTGCTGTCCGAATGACTTTAACTTAGGGAAACCTTAACTTTGCCCGTCATTTTATTTAAACGATAAGAAAAAAGAGGTTAATGTCACGTGGATTTCAAATTAGAATTTCAACATTTATCTGTAGTTGCACTCGGCGCTAATTTTTTTACATCAGATCAACCTATAGCTTCCACTGAGAAAAATCCGTCAGTATTCCCATTATCGAAATTTGGTTGTTTTAGAGGACCTTCTCTACAAAATTGCTTAAAACAACGGCAAATCAAGACGGAGAAAGTTGATCTCTGTCGATCCGAAAAGACAAAGGTCAACCTGAAATTAACGAGATCAAAGGAAAGGTTAGCTGGAAATTTTGGACCACAACCAAGCTTGAAACCAAGCAACTAACTGCCAGGCCGACACCAAAATCCTTACAAAAGATTGTAAGCGTTTAAACCGAAAGTGAGACGAAATTTTCCAGCAGCAAAGTGCGTTATCGCAAATATTTGTATTAAACGTTTCAAGTTGTGCCTTAATTATTGCACGTTTACAGGTGTCGAGTGGTGGCGCTTGGATGGTTGTGGATGAGTTGTTGTATCACCTGAAAACCACACATTTTCAAAACTTGGAAATTGAACCAGTTTTAGAAAATCCATCATAATCCGACTGTTTCCATCGTAAAGGTGACAGTTGCAAGAGAGTCATATAAGGTTTGCATTGAGTAAGGTTGGTTACACTAGACCAAATTAAAATCCGTCTGGAACCGGATGGGTGGTAGAGTTGGTGAGCGTACGCCAAAAGAGCCGGTAGGCTGGGTTCGTTGATCTGTCGGGTCATACCGAATACTTGAAAAACGGTACTTGAGACCTGTCCAACCTAATGCTCGGGTTAATGAGTGGGTGCAAGGACACAGCTCACGCGCGGTGCTACCATTTACTACCACCAGTGCAGTAAAAGTGAACTAAAACGTGTGAAGTAAAACCGTGTCAGGTAATAGACAAGTTTGTGATTTTGGTTCGGCTTGGGGGTTTTTGCTTATGATCAAACTGCTTTTTCAAAAAATGACCTGACACACTGGACCTCATCAAAACCGCGACTTGGGCAATTTTTGTGGACTACAGCGGAAACAGAGAACTGCAGCTTTTTTAAAGACTGAAACCACTGCTTATATCTAAAGCTCCGAAAAGGAAAACGACTGCACCAGAAATGAGACTCTAGTTCTCAACTGTCGCGCATAACAACACTCCCACCCCCTGCCTGGGTAGCAGTAGTGAGATGGAAGATGTGGTGGTTGATGCATGAAAACGTTTTAGCGACATATTGGACAAACTTTGTGTAGAATATGGCCACGGTCCCTCGGGTTAGACGTATGAGTAAAGACGAAAGTAGATCTGCCAAACACGTTGATATACGAGCAAAGAAAAACACCTTCAACGTGTGCTTGCGAGGTGAATCTCCTTTTGTCACAAAAACGTTCAAGTATAGTTGAACAACCCAGAAAAAAATGTACATTTTCGCTTCCTTAGCTGAGGAATGACAGTTGGAAAGGTTAATCTGCCGTTTCCGTTTGCCTGTGCCAAAATTAAAGATTTAAGCGGACCGGAGCTTCGCTGAGAGTAAGATTGAAGCTGCAGACTCCCCCGACACCGTCTTATTCGAAGCAGGTGATTACATTCCATCACAAAACCACAGTGCAAAGGATGGGCATAAATTTTACCCACGGTTTTGAGCAAATTGAAAAAATGTGCAATGTTCTGGGAGCACCTCGTCGCTCCCCACATTTTTCCTTTTATTTTCCAACTCGTGCAATTTACACTTTTAGTCGTGTAAAATGTCACGAGTTGCAAAATTTTTAGTATTGTTTTTATATTCCTAAGTTTGTAGACAAACCGTATTTTTTTTGCACCCAGAACTGAAAATTTATGTCAAATGCAATTTCATTTACAAATTAAACGCCCTTTTTTAGCTGCGAAGGATCTATGTAGTGAAATACTTCGTTCGACAACAGTGTTGAACATCTACGCTAGGATTTTAGCAATCGTTAATAGAAAAGGGAATGCCTTTAAAATTATTTTGGAAGTAGGTGGATGCTCAATCAAATAAACGACACATTTGAAAAATATTTCGCGTATACCAAGACAATGCTGAACAATTTCACCAGTTGTACTACTGTTTGGGGTCTTCGTTCAGGTTGATCTTTCAATGGTCCTTAACTAATCGAAACAGCAAAAGTGTTTTAAAAAATGCGTACAACACCATATTTGAATATTGACGTAACTTGTGGCATCGTGGCGTGAGGAAGTGAGTTGTTCCAGCGCCGCATCTACTGCATACCACGTCGACGTCGGCATCCCATCAAGTTGGAATGGCGAGTATAGCTTGCTGAAGTTACGACCCAGACCATGGGTGTGCAGTTAGATTGAATAAAATGCCGTTTTACTCGGGAGACACTTGTGTCTTAGGGTTAGTTAGTTAAACCAGTATTTCTTAAATATTTTCTCCCGGGCATCCCTTGACAATTTTTTAATAAAAACGTTCCCCAAATCATTTTGACGTAATCTTTTCTTCAGTTGTATTGAAAAAGAACTAAGGGACAGAAAATTTTTGTTATAAGGTACTTCAAAGTAGGAGACGAAAGTAATTGCTACAAGTCCAAACGCATATAAATCGTATCACGGAAGTGTGAAAAAGTATACGCTTGTTATAAATTGCGGTTTAGCAATTGTGCCCCTTTCTGAGGTAACGCTTTGTGCCGCCTCTGGTCTTGTTGTTCTGCTACAAAGCTGAAGCTTCACATGATCACAAGGCACCTGACTTAGTGTCAAGAAAATCCGTGCATCAGGTGGATGAGAAGGCTGCGAAGTTTGTCATTCATACGTGTGTCACGTTACTTTTAAAACAATCGCTTAACCTAAAATACAAAAGACTGGACTTGTTGCAATACCTATTCGGCACGTTCTACCTACGATATTTCGTAGAGGATTGGGAGGTCTGTCACGTGACGCTGATGTCATTTCCTCGAAAACTCCGCGGTCGGATAAATTTTCAAGGTAGGTTTTTGCAGTGGCGTAAGTCACGGAAAGTAAGACAAATGTTTCAAATGAGAAAAATGTTTTCTCAATTTCATTTTGATTGGTTGACAATGTCGTGAGCATCGTTGTTTGGTTTCAGTGTAGCCTACAACGTAGTATTTCAGCAATCACCCACATGATTTTGTGTATACGGCATTCCAATCGCGTATGCTGTTGCACTTGCACACGTAGCGGCATGAAACTGATGCGTAAAACAGTTTGGCGTTTGTTCAGCTCTTTTTTCTTAACACGCCTGCGGAGTGATTGAGATAGATTGACTGGTTGGCAGAAGCGTACGTGTGCAATTTTTTTTGGGAGAAAAAGTAAATGCCATACAAAATGTAGTCAAACATTGGTTTGACTCCCCCTTGAAATGGCGCCTCTGAAGAAACGGATGACCGTTTTTTCAGCTTCACTTGAAATTTACCGAATTTAGACGTCTTGTTTTCGACTGCCCCCAACCTCAAGCAGTAGATCTAGAACAGGCATTGCTCTAGTCTTAACGTTATATCAGCTTTACTGCAAAACGTTTGCGTGCTTTTCGAAATGCAGACAAACAAGAAACTTGTAAATAAGTTTATGAGTTAAGCTACTTGTAAGATATGTTCTGTACCTTGTCATGAAACAAATTGACTCCATTCTATGTCGTTCAGAAATTATGAAACCATATGACAAGAAGTAAACATAGTTTTTTGTGTAGTTGCACTTTTTTTGAGCGTTAAAGCACTTAACAATCTTCTACACTAAAACGTGGTTCCTGCAAGGTTTGTTGCGCCCTAATTAACGTTTTTTTGGGAACATGTTACATTAGTTATTGCTGGCGCTTTGAAAACTTCACTCACTGAGGTTCCGAGCAGTTCAGGCACTTTTTTTGTTCTTGCTATCAAATTTTTCTTGAAGGAGAGATTCAAGTGTTTTTGAATAAAGAAGCACTGATGATACGTGCTCACGATAATGCTTCGTCTCTGATAGGTCAGGTGGGTCACTGTTGTGGCTTTACAAATATTGCTGAATGATACGTACAAGCTGAATCATTGCAAGGAGATGGGAGCAAAACTAGGCAGGAGATTCCT
>JGI24159J19872_10002559_pt1 | contig 21826 bp, 13 predicted proteins | sample Ectturendosymbi4_FD_19872 | JGI IMG/M metagenome (IMG submission 19872) | reverse complement strand
GTAGTCCATGGCATCTCGAAGGTCAAATTTGGTAGACTCTTAGAACATTAATTCTACTTGGTAAATCTGAAAAATAAAAAGAATTGATTAATTATTTCAAATGTTATTCAAGTTTAGGTGATGACCATTTTTTGTGTGTCACCCTGTACTTGTGTTCATTTGCTACACAAGCTGTCTTAATAAGGCACGTTTGAAAATGGTATTACAGTTTATTAACTTTGTTTTCAGCTCTTGCGGACCGCTTCAACTTTTTCAGTAGTTCCCCATAAATTTTTTTTTTGTATTTGTGAATTCGTTCCTTGTTCATATGCAGTTAGTCAACGCAAGTTTTAAAATGATGTACAGTCGATCCCAATTTCGATTTTCCCTCTCATTAAACGTTCCATAAGCTTTCCAACAAGTTTTCTAGTAAACTCTGAGCGCCAATGCTCTCACAAGTATGAAACTGGGCGAATTCAACATCATAGATGACACTTACTGCGGGTGCACGCTATAGTTACAGACCCATGTTGTGACGTACCTCTACTACACAAACAGCGAAAGACAAATAGGTGTAAGAAGTTAAAAGCACATGCACCGGAATATAGTTTTCATTAACCGAATCGCGTTAATTGTGCCGAAGCGTGCAAATAAAAGGAAATCTGTTTTTTGGTTTTGCAACAAATGAACTGTTGACCAGTGGTCAAGATTGAACAAATTTTGTTCTGATTTGCAAACAGTTTCGTGCGTTGTGGAGTGCCAGCTAAGCCGATGTAAACATCACACCCCTAGTAGACAAGACTGTATAACCCAATACCACAGCTCCTGCTCAAGAAACACAGGCACATGTCACTCCATAGTACACATAGTTAAAGCTATGCTCGTTAATTGAACCAAAACAATGTATTTCAGCCAAAGCCGTTGGACCACCATTTCCGGTCAGGATACTTCTCGTTTCACAAGTTCAAAGATATTGACTATGAATCTTTGCGGTGTTTTCAGGAGGCAAGACCGTCACAATTTCAGAGCGTGATGCAAATCTACTTTTTATGGTGCTACAGGGCAGGAAATCGTTTTTTCGAAACGTATCAAGACGCAGAGATTGCAGCACTGCTGCAGAGGCGACTTTGTCTTCGTACTTGGGAAAAATGATAAATTTTTGCTCAAAAACAGTTAATGCTGTACCAGACTTTGTGATAAACTGCAGATAAGGACGTGTTGGTTCATCTGCTTAACTTCAGAGCTGCATTTTTACTGCGAGTGTGGTATTACAAAGGTGTGAAAGATTTCAGCAAATAACAAGAGAATCATTGTCACAACCTAGGATTCTAAGCAAAGGTACAGTAAGTTTTAGAATTCAAAACGAGCTCCCTACTGAAAAAATGAATTAGTTTAAGAAGATGGGAGGATGAAACTTTTAAACCAAGGAGCAAGAAGGAAATTCAAAAAGGTGGAAATGTAATATAAATAGTTAATTTTTGTTGTCGAAAAGTGAAATAAAGCGATAATATTTACTGCAATATATCTTTTCCACTGAGAAAATTTGTATTTCAAATTAATCTGTCACCTGTCAGTATGATTGACACAAAAATTTTGTTGTTGATCAGCAGGACTAGCGCAAATGTATTGAAACTGCTTAGTGTAACTGTTTGTGTTACCGCCCAAAGTCTGAAGTTTCTTGACCAAAATTACGTAACGTTTCAAAGACGTGAGGTTGATTTTAAGAAACCAATTGCCATCGCCAATTTTATTTTGAATTATCCTTTTTGTTTTTCCTAAAAAGTTTTGAAATATAAATAAATATGATGGTGATACGGAAGGAACCTTTTGTAGAGTGAAAATAATCTATACGCTCCTAAAAGAAACGCGAAAGTGATTGATGGTTTTGCAAATTTGATTTCGAGTACGAGAATACTATAAGCCCTCTATTACATCAACATCATTGGCTGTGCACCTTACTTTTTAGATCTATTCGGAAATGACCCTGTCAGCATTCACAAACATCTTGCAATTTACCAATTGCAGAGCAATTGTTGTATAAAGCTGATCGTCTAATCACATTACGGATATTTGTCTTTCAAGTCCATACTAGAAAATATTTTGCAATGCAATACAGTAGAGCATAAATTTGCCAATTGAAACAAATCCGCGTAAGATGCGACTGATTTTAAAGCGCAAATCCAGCGTATCCGACAATTGCATTTGGTTGCCTCAGTACTAATGACGAAGGCATGCATTTAAACCCATATAATCGAAAAGTGAAACATAGTTTTAGACTTTGTAGGATGTCACTCAGATTTTGCAATTAGTCTTTGCACTAACTTTTACTCAACAGTCACTATTGTCAAAGGAAAATATATCTTCTTATCTGCATAAGCAATGCAATTTGTTTGCAAAAATTAACGTTCGAAACACATTTGATGCAGGTCGTAATTTACGCTAGGAGGGAAATTTGTTTTGGCAATAATTTCTCCTGCGCTCTATTATAATCACCTCATTCCGAGTTGTTTAACGAAAAGTTAACCTGAAACGTTCTGTGTAGCTTTAACTTAGTATATTTTAAGGATGTCCGGAGTTTGTTTTGTAAGCAAGTTCGATATTTTGCGCAAACTGTCGATTACTACAGCTTCCTCACTTTCACTTTCAAGAACGCTTGGATTGCTTCCGGTACGCTCCAAAGAGCATGCAGAGAACTTTTTCTGCAGCAGTTTGCAATAAAGCAGCTGCAATGTCAACCCTCTCGAGTTTTTGTTTTCGCAATTGGCTTTCAAGACAGAGATAATAAAAAGTCAGACGTTCCTAAAACTCTGATATAATTATATTGTCATGCCCCATATCGCAGTCGTAGGAGACAGGTTGCAAGGAAGGCTGCAACCCTCCAACTATGTAGCTTTTGTGCAAAAAGTATTTCAAAGATGGAAAAATCTTTGTGTCGAAACTGTGAACCTGTTTACTCAGTTTAACTTTTTCCTGCTATTATTGGCGTGAAAATTGTGTCAAATGTGCTTTATATCAATTAGAGAAGATCAAGTGGCAAATGTTTTGAAAATCTAGTTTTTGGGCATGAACATACTTTTGGGGCAAAACGCTGCAGCGTCCTGATTTTTTAACCCCAACGTCTATGCCCCACATTATGTTTTGCTTGATGTAACTAGAAAAAGGTTAGGCAAAAGACCAAAATTTGACCATTCTTTCTATGCAAGAAATACTGCTACCCAATTATGTATACGTCTGTGAACGGTGGAGAATCTAGATCTGATGTTTGGGGGGCAGTCGGAAAAGCGAGTGTTAATAGCCACCAATTGTGAGGGACAGAATTTCGAAAATGGAGATTAATTCAGAAAGGCGCTTCAGTCATCCTTTGACGGAGAAATTGCACCAAATCATCCACCATACATCTGCCACTCACTGTGACCTGCAAACGTTCTTCTATATTTTATCAAGAGATTTTACTCAACACAATTTGTAATTCACTTCACTAGCATCACGTTAGATCTGAAATGAATAGGTTTCAACGCTTTGCAAAGAAAACGTCTTTAAAAATCAGTATTTTCCCCTTCTGTATCATTTTTATTTGCCAAATAAAACAGAGCCATATACTGCTGAAAAGCAGCAACATAGTATAGGAACTTCGAACACTTATAAGCAATGATGGTGGCAGAAGAAACACTATGGATGTTGAGGGGATGTATGTCGGAAATGCAAAGTTGATCTAGTCGTTATCACAGCGGTTTTGACCAGTTTTAACTGCTGACGGTTTATTGCTCGAAATCCTGCTGCAAACAACACCGTGATTGCCCGCCTGGTTGCAGTAACGTGCATTCCAGTAAGCACTGCTGGTTTTGAGCAGAAAAGGTTTCAGCTATTTTGGTAACAGAAAATATTGCGCCAAACAAACTGTGTTCAAAATGACTGTCAGTTCAAATGTGACATTGGGGTGATAAATATTTTGCACAATGGAAGGTATGTTTGCTTGAGCTCGTCTAGCGAAGTTCATACATCGCAGAAAAGGTACGACCGCACTGTGAAACATGTGTTCGTGCGCCATTGTGCAAACAGACTGCAATTGCTTCAACATTATACTACCCGCTGACATCACCAACCTTTGAATGTTTGTAGTTGAGCTCCCGTACTTGCACAGCTTGCTTTCAGGTTGTGCGAACAACACTCCGGCTTGATGTAGACAAAGCCAAACCAAGCAGAACATTTTGCTTCGGACTTTGCAGGATGAGCTTCTAGATGCTGCTTATTTTGTCATTTTCCCGCGACCATGTCTGTGGAGAACTCAGAAACTGCACCTTTGCTCAGTAACGACTTGACAAAACAAGTAAGTGGCTCTGATCACAAAAGGGCCTGAACGTGGTCTTTATAACTGCAAATCAAAAAAAGGATAGCTGAGCAGATTGTTCAGTAACAAGACAGTTTTTTCGCAATTCTATTTACAGTTGCACAGAAACCATGGCTTTTCTGAAGTGGGCTTCAAACTGCAGAAAGACATAGAAACGCTGGTCACTGCGTCTAATAGTTCCTCCACTTTAGAGCAAATCTATATGTTGGTGCAACGTAGTAAAAGTTACGTGCTTTCGGTAAAGGATGATATGGTGTTTGCAGCCTACGTTTTGAGAATCAAGTTTTTCCAAGTATTGTCAAATAAAGGCAAATCAACAGTCCCTCGACAGTTGTATTCAATGCGTGTGTACACTGGACTTGGTGTTGTACTCGATTGACAAGCGTAGCGCCTCATCGTCACGTGATGGCGTATGGGCCAAGTTCACCTTATGGCAAGCTAAGCGCCTAAAATGCAGCGTACTTCCGCAATGAGGACATGAAGTTAGTTGTGAAGCTGCATCAACATTTCATTTCATTCCACATTGTTGCATTATCGTTTGCAAGTATTGTATAACAAAAAGAAATGGAAAATAACTTTGAAGGGGTAAAAAGGTCATCTAGTCAACCAACCCTGTATATCACTTTTCTTAAGGTGTTGAAAAACAAAAGTTGGAGATCAAATAAGCACAATTGGGAAAATAAACCTAACTTGGTTTCATTTTGCACAACTAATCTTTTCAACGCAATCCTTTCACTTTATTTTTTCTCCTCTTTGTTTTTCCACAAAGTCTTAAAATTTTTACTAGAACACTAAAAATTTTGCTTTTGGTATTTTTTTCCAAAAAACAGGGTTCAATACTGCTTTGCAAATAGACCAAGGTCACCATGTTTTGTTTTTCATCCAAAACTAAACAACTTGGAAAAAATAAATCTTGCTTGCTAAGGCCAGGAACCATCAAATACAGATTTCATGTGATGTTTTCAAGAATGATTACAAAGATCTGGTAAAATAAACGATTGTACAAGAGTGTCATCTTTTCGACATGTTAACAATCTGAATTTTTCTAAATTAACATTTAAATTATAAAATCCTTTGAATTTTGACTCCAGCTGCGCAACAAACCATGAACGTTTCAGTCTTAAAAGAAACAGTTAGAAAGGAGCACAGGGTTGTAAATATTGGTAAAAGATGCACAGCATAGTACAACTACACAGCAAAAGAGAAAAACTTCAAGTGAAACGAAATTGGTCGCTAGGTTTTGAAATGTTAACGACAAATTTATCTTTGCCATAAAAATTACAAAAAAACAACTTTTTCGCAATGCACCTTTATGTAAAAATGTTATTTTCAAATTTTCGTATCTACACACAACAGTTTTAATCTTGGTGAAATTACTAATATTGTCTAAAATAAGATAATATGAAAATGGTCGTAAAATATGATCAAACAAAAAAGAAACTGTTTTCGATTCAATAATGCAAAAATATACTTTACAAAAAGGCAAATAAATCTTATACAATACTTGCAAAAACACCATTGCCAACTCAATATTGAAAGTGATAAATGTAAAGTATTTATGTCTGTTTATACCAAGCTACAACAGTTTGTGATAGCAAGCAATCAAAACATCCATTTTTAACTTTGGTCTGGTCCAGACCACTCCTAGCCTTCCACCTGGCAAAATACAATTAAAAAACAGCAGCCTGACACCATGCAGACATTTTTGCTTGCAGAAAAAGATTTGCAGTCACGTGTTTCGGGTCTTTTTCATTTATACGCAAAGTACGATATTGTAAGGGTGAATATATTAGGAGTTTATTGATACAGCGCTGAAAATTGAAGTTACCTGAAATATCCATTCTCGCGTCAAGCGGAGAAAGCGCCAATAGATGAAGAAGGAAAACGACCAAATACCAAGATCCAATGCGTTTTACCTTCTGCGAAAGATTCAGACGGAGACCGTTTATCACAATGCGCGAGAATATTTCGTTTTTCTTTGCAAGGGCCGTTCGAACGATCTCCTCCTAAAACCCGAAACTGCAATGACATGAATGGGGGGTGCTCACATGAAATAACAACCTGCGTAAGCGTTGCGGGTGCGGGGCGAGAGCGGGCAAAGTTTCTCAAATTCCTGCGTGCCCGGAGGGGTTAAATTTTGCCGGTGCGGGCTGCGGGGGGTGCGGGGCGGGAGCGAGCGAGCGAAAAATTGTATCCCGTGCAGGACTCTGATAAATGTGGGCAAGTACGTGCTCTCCACAGCGGGGGTAAGCAAGGGGTCTGCCGGCATAATTTTAATAGGAAATCGATTTAACGTAAAATTGCGCGCCCTCAGTCCTTTATTCAACTTGGGCCAAATCCGAATCACCGCAAAGTTTTGAAAGCGCTGGAGCACAGTCGGCTGTTTCCTCGAAAACTTGCTGCAAACCGAAAGATTTTAATTGCCCCTGATGAATCGTATCTTGTCAAGCACGATGGTAATGCTTTCTTTCTAAACTTTGTTTTTTTGTTTTTGATGCTTTTCAAGGAAGAAGGTAGTAAAACTTCCGAAGTGGCAGTGTATCAAACCTACTGCCATCGATGGTATGTTCTCACAGCATTTTCCCTTTTTTCTTTTGTTCAAACGCTTGTTTGGAATACTTGGGGACCAATCAGCATATCGGCAAAAGCAGCACTGGATTTTACAGATCGTATGTGATGTTGCTTACCAATTTGAACTTTTGCCTTTGTTCCGTGATAGATTACTATATTTCGCTCGTTATTGACGCCAGTTTTATGATAAGCGGCTATAGGTTCTCTGCAACGTTGCTATTTGCTAATAGTCTGATGTTTTGGTATGTTACTAGACTTTTGCATTCAAATATTTGTTATGGTTGTTGCGTTACGTCAGTGGCGGGTTAAGGTAGCGCGGGGCCTGTAGCATTTCGTGGGCGCGGGGTCCTAAGTTTAAAAAACATGTCAACACCTGCTAAATCATAAAGTGTGTGGGCAAGGCATCCGTGTTACAACAACTTTACTCTCTGCGTGCTTTCTCTAGTTTGCATCGTGACACAACAGTCTTGCGTGTATCGTGCTGACCGCCAGTGTTGCCAGATGGTTGTGACCTAAATCTGCTAAATGGTGTCACAAAAACTGCTAGATTCTGCTAAAAGTCTTGACACATATTTTCAGCTAAAATCTGCTGAAAGCAGTGAAATTCAGTTAAAAAACTGTTATTTGAACATGATTAAAAGAAACCTATGAAGTTATGTAATATATGAATTTTTCGTCTTGCACTCGCTCTCAGTAAACATGGGCTGAAAATGCCGGTCTTGGCCAACACACTTTTCGGCCCAAAATTTTTTTCAGTCAACAATTTGAGCAACGTAACTGCAGCTTACCTCGTTTTTTTATGAAACACAGTTCTTGACGATCGCTTTCAAACGATTGCATGGTTTCATACAGTAGTGAGTAGAACAACGCTCAGCGATAAACAATCTGAGCATAGCTTCAGCCTCCGACGTTCCAAGTCTGGTCTTTGTAATTTAAAACTTTGTTACATTCGTGAGCATGCAAAAACTTCTTTATTCTTATCTGAGTGCTTTTGCTACCAGTTATGCCTTTTAAGCTCACAATGTTTCGCTATGATTGCATTATTGCAAACTTCGCAAAAAAACTTTTCTTGAATCAACAGGATACGCAGCAGGCACTGAGCCAACTTTAAGTTCTGATTCTTGCAACCATGTATGTTGAAACTTTTGGCAGCTTTGGTTTACCAGGAAGTTTTTTACCAGACATTATATGATTACTACTTAGTATTGTAACTCAACCACTTGGAAATACCATGCCGTGGGATAAAAACAGATTCTACTAATGTTGTCTTTAACTCAACGCGCTCACTAAGCACACAAGCAAATCATTTAGCCTTCACCAAGCCATCTAATTATTTGTTATTATGATACAATTGCTTGAAGCAGATTCGCTGCATCAAACTAAAAATTCAAAATACAGTAGAATTCGTCTAATTCGTCATCGTTTAATTCGTCAATTCGCTTAATTCATTACTTTTTCGTCGGTTCCGGCAGAATCCCTATATTTTGTGTAAATTTCTGTTCTTCTATGCTCTAATTGACCATCGCCTGATTCGTCAATTTGCTCAATGCGTCACCTCTTTCTATCCCTGAGAAGCGTTTTGTTCCTCTAATTCGTCATTTGCAGTTTCGCTTTTTAAGCGCAGCCAGTACGTGTGGGAATTCAACCAATTAAGGATCTTTATCTGACAATTGTTGCACCTCGCAATTTGTTTATCGAATTATACACGAGGTGAGAAGCGCGACCCAACTCCCAATTGAGAGAACGCGGAAAAGTTTATCAAAGATTTAAAATGTGCTTGATTAAATGGAGAAGTCCAGATAGAGCAGAGGAATTAATTGTTGTATTCAACCATAACGTCATAAATTTGTATTATACTGGAAATAAGAGCAATATGTATGTATACGAGTTACTATGATAAAGTATGCGAGCTTCTATGATAGACTCTTCTCCTGTTTGCATAATTCATCACTTTTTTCTAATCCCCTTGAGGTGACGAATTAGGCAAATTCTACTGCAATTGCAGGCAGTTGGTTGTGCTTTGTCCTGGTGTTACCCAATAAATAGGTCATAAAGAAGAGAAGTACATTTTTGATGAAGAAGGTGTAAAAGTTTTCATCTTGAAAAACTGTTCAAACAGGTTTATGATCAGGAATTTGTTACCTGTTAAACCTGACAAACGGTTGGTAAGCCCTGCTAGAAAACCAGCTAACTGCTAGTTTGAAAATGTTACAGCTAAAAGTGAAAAAATCCTGCTAGATTAGTAGCAAATCAGCTAAAATGGCAACACTGCTGACCGCAATCTTATGCCTTTTGCTACGTAACTGTACAAAAAGAACCAAGCAAGAATTTGTGGACACAGACAGCGTTCAATTGAAAACCTTCGCTTACTACTTAAGGCAAATTTCACAAAATACTGACTCTTAGACTGAAAAAAAATATTATATATAATTGTAATAAATAAGATTTATTACAGAAGACCGCGGAGCCCGCAAAAGCGCGGGGCCCGTAGCAATTGCTACATCTGCTACTATTGTTAATCCGGCACTGCCTTATGTGTGAACCGACATTGTGATAAGTTTGATTGTTTCATTGTTTACTACTAGTCTCAAGGATGCCTCTAGTGGGCTACCTTTCTGTCGCATGTAACTGTGGAAAAACAATCAGCAAAACATTGTCCTCTTACGTCATGGACACTTTCATTTGCGTCTTTCAACCAAAACTCATTTGGGTGATCAGTGCAATGACGATCTGTTTCAGGTTTCCGGTATCAAGTACCGAGTAGCATTAGGTGAACTACATTTTGAATATTGTAGTTACAGGTTTCTTGATAACGTCTTAACAACTAGTTCACGTTGAAGGCCAAATGCGCCAAAACATTTTGGCGGGAATTTCGTCTCTGGAAAATATATTATTGCGTGTGTTTTTCTGTTTTGGTTGGCTACTAGACATGGCGTNGTGAGGCTAAGTGTCCCTCGGCACCGATCGTAANAGTACCGNCCTTTTCAATCATCAAATTTGCTCACAAGTTTTTTAAATGAGAAGATCATGTTTGTGCTTGGTAAAGATATAAGGNATATTAAAACATCTATCTTCAACATCAGAATCAAGCACTCAGAAAATGAATGGATCTTGTTTTTGGGTCTTGATTATTCTGCCCGTTCGCCAAATCTCTCATCATTTGCTCTTCCGTTTTCTGCTTTCTTTATATATTTATCTATAGACCCGACATATTTCGTTCAATTTTCTTCCCTGTTGGTTTTCACTCTGCTGTAAGCCGCACCACTCTGCTTCAATCGCTTACTCATTAGGGGATGAAAAAAAACACAAATAATATGTTATTACGGGAGGCAACTAGAGCAGTGATGGCGGGATACCTACACTATAGATGTAAAAACTTTTGTATGTTTATATTTCGTGTAGTAAAAACAAAGTATATATACTGCATTTGGTAGGTTATAACAATAAATTTAACATTCTAATCTCAGTAATTCAAAACATGTTTCTTTGTTGACTTCACGTTTCAGTAGTGGTTTGTTTCTCTGGAATATATAAAAGCCTTCAAACGTTACCTCTGCCGCGGACTCTCTTAACGGTGCGGGACGCGTTCAGGTAAAATTTATCAAATAGGTTTAAAAGCGACGCTGGTTGAGCAGCGCTGGATTGCAGCACGTGACCTGCGAAGTTGGTCAAGTTGTTGGCCTGGGCTTCTTCCAATTACGTGTGAATAGTTTTATTCCTTACCTTCGTCCGTAAGCAACAGATGTCAATTTCGAAAACTTTATTACCAAACCGTGCCACGTAGGATATCGGCCTTTTTAATACTAAGCAGTAATTACAACGCATTAAGTTCGATGGTCATATATAAACATATCTTTTGCCCTTGCGTTAGGTTTTCACAGTATAAGGCTTATCGCCTCTAATTTATCACAATGAGAGAAGCACCTTTTCACAACCTTTGGTGTTGAGATGACTTTTTCTATGACTGCAAATGTTAAGTGTACCGTTGAACAATGGGGGTCAAATCTTTTGCGAAACCCACCTTACCTATCGACTGGCACTGATTCCATAGGAGTAACCAGAGGGGGAAAAATGGGCCATGCCCCCAAAATTTCTAGCATACCTTGTCGTTTTGTGCTTCGAGACGCGGTGTCCCAAATTAAATACTGTTGCTTTGGCTACTCACATTATATGTGGCTGCTCACAAAATTTTGGGCTTGCTACGCTGCTGACTGATTCACTCTACTTCAAGTTCAAGCCTAAAATATGTGCTCCAAATTGCTCAGGCAAACACACCAACTGCACTATATTGCTTCAAGAACGTCGTTTTCCCATACGGTGACGTCATACAGAAAACATGGTATTATTGAAACTGAGCAACGTCACCCTTTGCAGAGTTCTTCACTTCCCCGCCAACATTTTAATGCTGATAAGGCCACCTAGTGACTAGTTTGTGGTACTTGTTTACTGAAAATCTCCCACTGAGTATTGAACAACAGCATGAGTTGTGCCAAGAAATATTTGTCCGCAATGCCGATTGGTGTCAGGTGATGTAATGATGTGCGGTTTGGGCTTTGTTTAGGATCGAACGGTAGGAAAAGGATTAAGACAGCTTTGGCCGCTCATTGTGATTTCAATCAGGGATTTGTTTAGCAGGTTTTCACTGGGGGATAACCTTGAACTACCAGACCAGTGATAATTGTTGGCCTGCGGTCGAATGTCANCCATGTCCGTTGGAATGGGTAGAGGGAAATGGTCTTGACTGGGGACGGGATGGAAGGTGTAGGGACTGGGAGGCAATCGCCAAAGCCCTGATTTCAAGAAAAACACAGGGGTCGTTTAGCACCCTGGATTTGACTCAGGATTTTGAGGAAAACTTTAGCAAGTTGTTCACTCCACAACTACATTTCCAAGTTTTTTTTAGGCCACAAGTATAAGACGTCTAAGCATAAAAACTGGACGAATTCAAAATACTTTAGAAAATGGGTTTTCAATCAACACCTTCTCGCCCCCAGAAGGTACGGTCGGGCTCCCGAGCCACTAGAGCCCCCTCCGTGCTACGCCATTGGCTACGAGTGCTTATTCGTTTTGAGTTTGGTAGTTCCTGTGATGTACAGTAAACAAGCGGATTTTCCTGTTCAAGCTTGCATTTTGCTTTGTATTGTTGCAAAAACACAGCATTTCCAATGAAAGCAGGAAATATGGCGATTCTAAAAAGCTGTGGTTCAAAACAGTAAACTTTACGACAATAAGAAGGTTCGGCTGCTTTAGCTTCGAAAACCGGTCAGAGATCGAACGAAAACAGTAGGCCTTGCTTAATTTTGAAAAAAATAAATTCAAAGACTCCGCAGTATTTTTGTGATGCAGATGACATCGAATTGTTTGCAAATTGGGTCACAATTGCAACCATGCCAGGTTTTCCGTTATTTGTCTTCTTGCTAAATAAAAAAGGTTTGCGGATTTCTGTTTTACTCGGAGCTCTTGCTTGTGCAACTGGAACCGTTCTAAGGTGTTTTCCGGTCAATAAACACGGTTTTAAATAGTAAGTTATTAAATTGTTTTTGTGTGTAGATTTGGTGTAATCATAAATGCTTAGCACGTGAATCGAAAGAAGATGAAATTCCACATGCGAGCAAATTTGAACATGCTTTCTCTCAGTGTTTGGTTTCTGATGTCAAAGCAAAAGCTGTTTTTTCTGTTTGAGAACGCTAAAATTAGAGAACAACTTTCTAGATTTTTTGCACATGTAACTGATATTGAGTGCAACTCCAGTTTTAATCAGCAACTAGCAAAATGCCGTATCAGCTTAGGTCTTGGCGGCAGAAAAAGTAAAACGCTCCATTTCGTCAATAATACAAGCCTGGGTATCCAAGCCAAACCATGCTACTGCAAAGTTAAACCTGTTCATAGAGTTTTATTTAAATTTCATTAGATCTCAATTTTTTCTGCATTTTTGCCTATTGAAATCGTGGAATTGGTGAAAAGTCGACTTCACAATTCTTGCCATTGTTCTAATTTTTGATCACGATCTGTTTTTGTAAATTTTATTTTTGTTCATGTCGGTTAAAAGTTTTCAGTTTTGCGTATTTCAGAAGTTCGTGATCAAAAATAACATAATTTTAGAACTCAGGTGAAGAAACAGGACTTCCATTTATTTGTTAAATTCGTTCAATAGTGCTACTTCCTTCGTTATTTACGTAGATGGTTCCATTGTTCGCTCGCTTTTTATTAGAACCTTACATAGGTTGTGTATTCTTCGTTTATCTGTTATATTACTGGATGAAGCAATTAGTTATGAAATGAATTTCACGAAGGTCTGTCTTACTTTGTCCCAATATACTTAGCGATATGGTTTAAAGGTCGTTGAGTACCTCAGTAACTTAGAGTGAAAAGTAAAACTAACAAGTTGGTCAGAGTTGTTGCTCCACAGGTTTAAAACCGCTGAGTATTCACAGACAATAAAATATATCTTCACTTTGTTTAACCGATATATGCAAAAAATGTTTGCAGTTTAGTTCACATCGGCCAGTTTTTAAATGGTCTAGCCGCCTGCCCTGTCCTCGGAGTTCCTCCGTTGATATCCAGTGTGTGGTTTCCTCCAGGAGAAAGAGTTACAGCCACAACATGCCTGCTGTTACTGGGAAACATAGGTGAGGCTTCGCACGCTGTACCCTTTTTGTCTTGCTTGCCACCATTCACTTCACACAAACTCTGCTTCAGCGCCCTTTCTACTGCAACGACTGTCATATCAATCCGGATTATGTAATCATAGGTGTTAATGAATCTGTCAAATGGTGTTATTTATGCAGTAAGTACCAATATTCTTAAAATGCGAACCAGTCACTGAGTCGTAGTTATCAAACATTTGGTTTGCGTGGACTTATCAAAACTTTTGTAAAAATTCAATAGTCTTTTGGGTCATTTTCCAGCAATTAAATATTTTCTTTTGAGTTTTGAAGACATTCCACAAGCATATGGTAAGCAGGTTTTTTAATATTTGTTACAATACACACACCAATTTCAATTTAGTCGGAACGTGTAAGGGAGACATTCGAGCCAGCAGAGTTAAAGCTATGATTTGTAGCTTGGCTTCACTCACGTTTAGCTTCAAGGGTTTTTGCAATTTTTTGAAGAAGATGAAAGGTTTTTTGAATAGAGAGATGAGATCAAGTTCTGTCAACAGTTCCTTCAGTGGAAAGCACACTGGTTTGACACTCCTCACCCAGTCCTCACTCCCAATCTGAATTTGTTTCGCATTGTCGAGTGCTTTTTAACGCCACTGGGTGGGTAATGATATACCGTGAATGGATAAGCAAGTTATGAATCATAACTACTTATTTCTTACAGTGGAATTTGATTGCACTGTGAATTTATTAAACAAAAGCACGGCTTGTAGAAGATTAAATAAAAACTAGAATTTAAATCTTACGAAAGTTGGCAAATGTGCTGCATTTTCATATGGTAAAATAATTACTGTAGAGACTGAATAAGACCAATGGGATCAGGCCAGAATACTTTGAACGAACGTTTGAGTTGAAGTTTGTGTTTAAGCTCATTTGTTTAAGTTCAAAAGACTTCATCTCCTGTTGCACCGTATTTCCAGCTCTAAAATTCACGGCATTCCTATTTATGCCGTAGTCGTATTCCAGTTCTATACAATAAGTGACGTGCAGAGGGGATGGCGAACGGGGCGACTGTCACGGGCATCCAAGGTAGGGAGGCATCCTAAGAGTGAAATTACAAAAACTAAAATGCTGCAATTAGATGATTTTTCCTATTGTTAGTTTGCTAGCACATGCTGCATGTATTTAACTTTTTTTCGAAACTTGGTTATTGTCAACACTTGTTTTTACGTATTCAAATGCGAACATTTCTAAAATTCTTCAATACCCGGGACGTATAGTCTAGGTGTACGGCGCACATCCAATAAAACTGATAGTTTCGAGACCGTGCGATCAAGAGAAAATCACAAAAAAAAACGATTGAACGATAATTATGGATGTTTGATTGACTTTCTGAGCCCAATTTCAAAACTGTCCTGTTTCAACTTGCTTGATTCAGCTGACTTTTTGATGCATCGCTAGTTTCCCGTTTCGTTTTTTGATATGGCAAACCCGGGTGTGCTAATACAGCCGCCCACCTGTGCTTGCAATATGTGCATCATTTCGAACTTCGTCCATTAATTGACAGTTCAGGCGGTTTGATCATAATGGCTCACACAAGCCCGTATCTATTCTGTTCCCCCAGTAGTTGTACATATAACAGCCCCACACTAAAAAAGAAAAATTTTTTTGGGTGCTTTCTGCGTATTCTCAATTCTTTTGTAGTTTAGCAAGTTTCATGCTGTCAACCTTGAATGTTCGCCATTCCAGACGCATATTTTCTCGGCTCGAATGCTATTTGACGAGATATTCGCGCAGCCTAATGCTCAAATCAGATGTGGAACTCCTCTAATAGACCTGCAATGTAATTTTGTATTCTTCCACTTTGTAGTCTGCAACTGCCTCTTCGCGAAAACCATTCATTACCATTCTAACATTGAGAAAATGACAAAATCTTTCAGATAATATGTCTCTGAAAATTTTAAATTTTGTTCTGGAAACTTAAGTAGCCTAATTTGAGTTTAGGTTCATTTTTTTTGTTACCAAATCACATAGACTCCTGGTAACTAACCTGATGAACTCTTGTAAACACAGTCATAAATAAATAAGAGGCAGCAACTCGCTATCAATCTGAGATATTGCTATTCATCTATACGAGCCACACAAAACATGTCAGAGAGCCACATGGGGCTCGCAAGCGGTATTTTGCCTACCATTGGTCTAATAAATGAACAAATGCGTATAAATGCAGAATGCAATACAAGCAAAGGCAAAGTTAAACTCCACATTTCACACCAAATTACAGTTATAGGCTAAGTGATGGTACGAGGTATGTGAGCAACAAGTCAGCAAGACGAATTTACCACTAATGTAAACACGTAAGTACTTCAAAGCTTTCTTCATACTCATCTAGTGCTTTCACATAAAATAATGGCGATGTTTAAACCGATTTTTCAGGTAATGCCTTTTCGTATTTCGTTGGACCGCAAATAGTGGAACATCCCAGTAACGCCAATACAACTGGGCTGCTGTTTTCTGTACAGGGCGTTGAAAATGTTACCAATGTTCCGCAAATGAGGTTAGATTTGGCAAAGCTGCAAAATGTGTTTCCATAAAAATTATTTTCTGTTTACCGATTGAATTTTATTTCAAGAACGTGTAATCGTTCCATGTCGATATAATCCGTTTTGGAATGTGAAGAAAGATGCATGCTTCTCGTTTATGCTATAAAACAAAATTTAAATAAGTGTATTCAGTGCGACAAGGAAATTACTCTTTTGCTTTTCATCAAACCAAGCCCTTTCATCACCTGTTTCAAGTAGTGCTTCCGCTCTTGGCGAAAGAAACCAGTGAACGGCAATATGTTACTGGCCATACAACACGCTCGAGTTCTCCTGTCAGATTTGCAATTCTGGCAAAACAGGTACCCGAACGTACCACAATATTTTGAGGTGAATGTTTTTCAAAATAACCAAACGCTTATTTTTAATAATTAGATTTTAATTCTTTGCAGAAAAGTAGATCTGCAAAAGTATGACGATTTTTCTTGTAGTTTTCTTTACTTTACTCTGTTGGAAATGTGGAAATATTGTCATAACTAATTTTTGATAAAATATAAGAAAAACTGTCAGGGGCAGATACAAAGCTTTGGAAGTCCATTAATATTCCAACTCAGATCACATCTTTTTATATCACCATGCCGATTTAATATATATGGACATATACTCATATCACTATATCGACAATATATTTTAGATAGAAACATTTTATAATGCAGATAGGATCTAGGTCTATTTCTGCATGATTTCTAAAAAACTGTTGCGCCAAAGTGCGCAATGCGTATCAGAAGAGCGTCGTCTTACCAAATGATTAAACTAACCACCGAGTTTACAAAACACTAAAAATTTGCTTGGATCAACAACAAATCTTCACATTTGAGTCTACTCCAATATATCTTGGAATCAATCTGGATCGCAGCCTAGCATTCAAATATCACATCGAACAGCTGAAGGGCAAGTCTCAGCAATAGTGTCCCTGGTTAAGCGATTGGCTGGCACAAAATGGGGAGCATCCTACAGAGCTCTTAGAATATATGCTCTAGCCATGGCGTATGCTCCAGCTTAATACTGCGCACCCGTCTGGTGTCGCAGCTCACACTCGCACAATATTGTCGTGGTGCTGAATGAAGCCATGCGAACAATTACAGGATTCCTGTAAAGCACTCCAGTAAGCTAGCTACCCTTTCTGGCTAGAAGCAGTCCTCCAAAAATTAGACATGACACTTCATGTCTGAACCTCTCAGCTAAAGTTGTTGACCATTTATTACATCACCCACTCTACATACAACCAACTCCGACTCGTTTAAAATCAAGGCGGCTGCTACGGCCATATGCGGAGCATCTCGAAAGGAAAGCATTGCTTTGCCACAGGCCCCCTCACCCCTCAAACTATACATTAACGAACCGACTCCAAAACCAGCTGGATATCAGTGCCACAGAAAATCTTGGATACAACTAAACCGGCTCCGTACTGAAGTCGGTCGCTTTCAAGCGATCAAGGTAAAGATGGGTCTGGCAACCTACAACCAATGTGAGTGCCCCTCTGTCCAGACCGCAGAAAACATATTGATCGAACGCCCTACACTGAGACCCCCTTGCAACATCTCCGAAATCAACAACGAAGATCAACTGGAATGTCTCCTGAACATTGATTTTCGACGACAACTCGCTCTGTGTTGTGTATACGAAAGACGAAGGCTAAACTAAAATGCACATAATGTGATAATACTTTTAAGCTCTGAATTATGCGCAGGGCAATACGTTTAGGCTTTGAATATACCAGAGAGGTGAAAGTGATTCTAAGCCACAGTAGTCTTCACCTACGTGATGGCTACCGGTATTTAAACATTTCGATAAAGAACGTCGTTCGCAGTATTGCAAAAAATATGTTTGAAGAAATACTGGCTTAAGCAAATCACAAAAATCAGCGAAAGCAATAGGATAGAGAAGTGTGTATGTATACAACTGAATAGTGTGGCAAATAAAGAGTTTACTTGTTGCTTCCGCAGGAATCAGATCAACCACCTGATGTACATACACTGCGGAATGGCTGTTTTCGTCTTTTTATGTATTCTTGTGTTCTTTCCTAGTCAACCCCCTAGCCCCCCCAGTCCAACAGCGGCAGCTGATCGCCTGTCTTTCATTGTAAGTTTTCTTGTTTGCTTCGTATGTACACTGAGAATTATCAATTGACTCGATTTTAATCCGGAAACTACAACTGCGAGACTGTTGTTTGGACTGCAGCTGCAAAACATTACATCCGCATTTTTAAGCCTGAAAGAGTGGATGCTTCAATGTGTTCTAATATAATATATTTTATATTGCTGTGTTGTGCAACATGATGCAAGCTTACAATCATGCTTGTCGGCAACCTACGGGGCTCGTACCATGCTTGGCACGTCAAGCATTTTCCAATGACACGCAGAAGCTCCAAACTTCGCATATCAATTTTGCTTTGATTAAACGCAGAAGGTATATTGACCCCGAAATATTAAAAGCACGTTTACATGTCAGTTGCGTACAGGGGGGGGCAAACGGGGCGACAGCCCCGAGCATCCAAGGCAGGGGAGCATCCAAAGAGTGAAATTACAGAGACTAAAATGCTGTAACTAGATGATTTTCCTATTATTGTGAGGCCACTAACACATGCTGCATGGATCTAATTTTTCGAAACTTGTTTTTTTGTCAACACTAGTTTTTACGTAGTCAAATGTCAGTAATTCTCACATTCTACCATACCAGTGACGTATAAGCCTACTCTAGGTGTGCGACGCACACCCAATAAAACTGATAATGATGTGACGTCCTCCAGACCGTGCGATCAAGGGAAAATCACTAAAAAGTATTGAAAAAAAATTATGGACGTTTAATTGATTTTCTGAGCCAAATTTAAAAAATGTCCATTTCAACTTGCTTGATTTAGCTAATTTTTGATGCATCGCTAGTTTCCCGTTTCGTTTGTTGATGTGGCAACCCTGGGCATTTGCTAATATAGCCGCACACTTGTGTTTGCAATATGTGCATCATTCGAGCTTCGTCACCAATTGGCAGTTCAGGCGGATTGATCATAATGGCTCACACAAGCCCATATCTGTTCTGTTCCCACAGTAGTTGTACATATAACAGCCACACAATAAAGTTTTCTTGCGTATGGCCTTCTAACTTGCAGCGCTGACGATTCATGTTCAATACAGTGACAGATTTCTGAAGCAGCACATGTAATTTTTACACAAGTTTGCGCTAAACTTTGGCGGCACTTCCAAGATAACAATCTCACAAATGCATGCATCAAAGCAAGCATTTCAAATTTTAATCATGCTTCTATTTCCAGAGTTCTTTGAAACATTTAGTTCGCGTTCCGTCTTTTTGGGTCATCATTTTCACTCAGTCCACTGTAATGGGAGCATATTTTGGGTGGTCAGGAGTGCTCGCGGATCTCTACAGCAAGTTCGGAATCTCGCAGGTAACTTTTCAAATGAAAACAATTAAATCATGTCAAGCGGTGACACGCAGCTACGTTTCAGTAAAGTTGCGAAAATCAGTTTATTATTATTCCATTTGGTCCTCATTTGATAAATGCAACCGTGCTTAAATACCCTCCATACAAGGTGTGCATCATTTTGCATGGATGCATGTTTGCAGGCAAAACGGAAAATACTATATTCAAACCAATAGCCGGGCCATGGACGCTCTCAACTCGTGTGACGCAACGTAGTTTTATTTTTGCTTTACAGAACGAATCCGGAATTGTTGGAACGGCGATGACGTTGGCTGGAGTTTTTGCGGGAATTGTCATAGGATGGTGAGCAAAAATTTGTTTAAAAAGTAGTGACAAACCTTAGAGAAATTTCAAAATGTTGTAGTATGGCACATCCTTTTTTCAAACATATTTAGGAGTTAAGATTTTCAGCTCTTTTTTGGGGAAGAAACAGTCGCCATAAGTTTATTTTTGACATGAAAAAATGCAGCAATTCACGAAACAATATGAAGCGTAAGTGTTGCGGTAGGGAGGCAATCAGACAACCGGGCGTCTGCTCAGCAATTGTCTCTTTGTATTGTAAGATTTAAGACTTTATTGCCAATTTAATTAGTTTCAGGAATGTGACGGCCTGGAGAAAATAGTCATCGGTAGATGGCGCCCATAGGTAGTAAGTCACTATGATAGACGCCACAAGCAAATGATCGAAGTTCACTTATCCCGATATAACAACTGTAACCTGTAAAAAGTAGTACAAATGCGCAAATTAATTTAATTATCGCAGTTTAGTTCATAGCGCACACAACACTGTACAACCGATTTTGAGGTGATGTTACAAATGGAGTACTTTTTAGAACCTTAGATAGTTGTAAGCAAGTGCGCTATCGACGAGCTTCACAAAAAAACACTTGCTGAAACAATTTTTCAAACCCTGTAAAAAGAGCTTGAAAGTTGTACTTCGGGTTTCGAAAATGCAGAAACACTGAATGCACTTAACGTCTAATTTAGGATTTAAAACTTTGTTTAAAATCTATTAAAGATGACATGGGCTCAAAAACTCGCAAGAGAGTGATTTGTAAAACGCAAAACAACATTCATCCCCAAACAAGTATTTCCATCATAAACTGCATGAATGGCACGCATGACCTGTTTTTCCATACTGTTGCATGTGACCCTGACAGCAGGGGCGGATTAAGGGGGGGAAACGGGGGCAATTGCCCCGGGTCCCCTCTGCAAGGGGAACCCCTGTGAGGAAATTTATTTGTTTCAAATAAAATACTCGTTTGAAAAATTTTCGTGATTCAGAAGAGATACAAGACTACAACTCTTTATTATTGTATATTCCTGTGTTCCGTTAAGTAGCAAGGGCCCCCAACAGCAACTGATTTCTTTACATCAGGGGTGGGGAACCTAATTACTGTCGCGGGCCGCATGAACTGTGCATTATCGCTGGCGTGNGGCAAAATCAATTAATTTTATTCTAAAATTCTACCTTTATCTAACTATGAGGAAGAGNGGCTTCTTTTGAATTACTAACTAAGNACCTGCTTATCATGCNCCTTCATTTTGACAAGATGTTGTACTTTGACTTGGATAACGAAATTTTGGTGCGGCCATATCAAATGTTCACGCGGGCCGCAGGTTCCACACCCCTGCTCTACATGTTTGACTCTTTGCCAGTTTTAGTAATCGCTACCGCAAGGCCGGCGCAGCCTACATTTTGTGATTTTGGTGTAACCATGACAATGTTATGAAACTACTATCACATGGCCGGCGCAGCCTATTCGTCCGGTACGGCCATGGCCATACCGGTTTTCTTACTCAACAATAGGTTTCAGTTTCAAGAAATTTGGTCGCAAAACTTCAGATAGAAATCGGAAACCCCAAAAAACTGCTCTTTGCTGCACTCCGCCATTTCACTACGCACTGAAATCATCGTTCATGTTCAGGGGTGCAGTGGCAATTTTATTGATCCCGGAACTATTGCAAGTTCCGGAACTTACAGGCAGAAACTTCCAGCTTTTTACTTAGGCCTATATTTGTGAGCAACGACAAATACACTGGTGGAGGTGGCGGAGCGGAGCTCCGGCAGCACTACACCACTGATCATACATCGACATTTGATACTGTGGACTAGAAACAGGGTTGGAAATCCGAAAGACGAGCAGACCAATCTGCTGCCTTCGATGTGATAGATCATGAAAACTCCTGCAACGCCTTGAATTTGCCTTCGGTATTTCAGGCCGAGCTCTTAAATGGTTTGGCTCGTACCTGCAGGATCGGAGTCAGTGTGTCTGTGTAGGGAAAGATG
>JGI24159J19872_10002558_pt1 | contig 21835 bp, 13 predicted proteins | sample Ectturendosymbi4_FD_19872 | JGI IMG/M metagenome (IMG submission 19872) | reverse complement strand
TTTNCCCCCCCCCTGCTGCTAAATCCTGGCGACGGGCCTGTCAGGGTTGCTGATGATGTCTTCGGCAATCGAATATGAAAATCACGACCTGGCGGTGTTTGCGGTTCAAACAACATCTGCACTAGAAGCAGCGGACGTTTGCCAATCTCAATAGGGACTTGGCAAACAACCACAGCGCTAATGAGCTATTGGAGTTGTTCGATATTGAGGCTACTCCAAACGGGGAGGACGAATTCTGCAAAGCCATTTGTATTTCAATCGTGAAGCACTGCTAATTCGTCAAGTGGACGAAGATAAAGGAACGGACGGGATTTGTTACAGGACAACACTTCTGAACGGCCACATTTCCCAGTGGCTAGCATGCGAACTGTAGAACTTACTCAAACTTTTTGCTACGCGTAACCCGCAGAAACTACGATTACATTCAATGCCAACAGTTAGAGCGTCCTAAAAAGTTTTTATACTTGCTTTTTACACTCGTTGGAGTGTCACGAGTGGCCTGAGGGCGCATCCGCCCACGAGCCGCACGGCTACTTTTGCAATGAATGCTGCACAGGCGGCAATGCTGATGGTAACACCGCAAGTGAAACTTTCCCTTGCATCTACCAATGCCGAGCACGAAGCCGTATCGTTTTTCAGGCCATTTTGTTGTGACCCGACCGGGATTCGAACCCCGCCAATCAGCTTAAGCGGCGCGCGGTCTATCTCATTGTGCCATTCACCCGGTTTTGATAAGCACGTCTGCGTACATGCAATCAGGGCGGTGGAGCCGGAACTCAAATTTTAGGCTCCAGGCGTCTAAAATTTTTGGCGAAAAGTTGAAGAAAATTATATATCACCACTTTTTCCGCAAAATTCTCCTTGGCTGGGAGACCGGTGAAGCTATACTATCTATCTTAGCTGGCGCCCAGTCGTTCACCCACATATTTAATGGCATCGAAAAACAACACTTGTCATTTCACTCGAAATTTTCAACAATCGTGACAGAGACGAAGTATGTTTTCTTTAATGAGGCGGTCCCAACTTATTCTTTAGCTCTCGGCCATCACCCACGAGGACAAATGACTCATACTGGCACCGCGAAAAAATGGCAAAAATGCTGCATTTGCATTAACCAATAAACGTGCTGCAGCGAATTAACATCAACACTGTAATTTTGTGACGTGAGCACCGACTGTCCAGTCAAAGCAAAATCTTCTCGACATGACGTGAAGGGTGAAAACGCTTCGGTTTTCCTCAAAAGCAAAGTGAGGACGGTATGCTACTTGTTCAACTGAACAAATCCTTGCTTTGTGTTGACGAAAAAGGCGCCAATTTCAAAGCAGGCTGATTAATCTGTGTCATTCCGTGGTGCAAAGCACGACCAGGCATTTTCGCCTTTAGTACAAGCGACATGCTTTTATAGTGGTTTCTAACTTGCCGTTCATGCAGCCTATTTTTTCTTTTTCTAGCCAAAACGAATGGAAAACACCAAACCCTGAAAACAGGTGCAAAGAGGGTAATACGTACATTCACTAGGATAGCCAGCCCAAAAATTGGGGGGGGGACAAAATGTATGATTTTAGGCGGATAACACAATTTTGATAGGAATACCACGTGTCAAGGCACAAAATGACTATATGCTCTAAAAATTTGGGGGCCATGGCCCCTTAGCTACGCCTATGAATACATTACCGCTGAAGTAAGTGTGCATGCAATGTACCGGTCTCGCTTCTTGTCGGCGTTCCTCAACATCACGTCACAGACGTCACGGACAGTGCAGACGGACAGGGCGTCGCTGAAGTCCTCGAAGTTTTTCCCGCTCAGACAGTTGCTCAGCTCCGACAGTGGTTGCCTCAGAGCTTCAGGGAATTTTGAGAGCATTTTTAAGCGCAGCTACAAAAAAAAACGAACATAAGCTATTGTAGGACCTTAACCGAGAATCGATTCAACAACAAGAGGTGCGGTGACGTGAAAGGAAGTGACAAAACGCTCGACCACAGCCAAGATTTGACTTTGCACGCAGTCAAATTAATTTTGATTGATTTCCCACCTCTTTGAAAGCCTTATTAATATTTCTTCTTTTGACAAGTTCACAGTAAAAGGTATAAAAGGTGCCGGTAGGTGTCACATTAAGTGGGAAAGCGACCTTACCTTTTTCAAAGAGGTGGGAGAAACGTTTTCTCCTTATCACACTATTGTCAAAACCCACTGAAAACGCGTGACTGTTTTACTGAATGTACTTCGCGTGCTCCTGCGAGGCTGACCCTCAAAATTTGGGTGGTTCGGCAGAATTTTTTCCCGAGGGTGTGCCAAGAGCTAATTTTCCAGTGGGGGCCAATAGCGGTGAAATTTCATTTTAATAACTCCGAGACAGAGAAAAACATTTTTTTATTAAAAGTACACCAAATATCAAAATCCAGGGGATCTTGCTCATCCTGCCCCCATGCCTGACACTTACACTGTCCGCAGCGTTTACTGAGAATCTTGCTTTGCTACTGACAAGTGGAAAGCGACACAAACGGGCTTCAATAACGCTGACCAGGGAAGTAACCGAAGGCGGGTTATAACAGGAACGAAAAAGGTAAAACGCGAGCGATTTTCTAACGCGATTACTAGAACAAACCATTCATCAACTTTCTCAGATGATTCCGCGCAAGCTCTTTCAAAACTAGGCTCTTTTTGCGACTTGGTGGCATAGTTTTCTGGATTTCGCGATCAATGAGAAGCAGAGCTCAGGGAAGACACATTTTCTCAGGGCAGCGTCGGCGCTAAACTACTTTAAAGCATTAAAAAAATCGGTAGTTTGAGGGTTTTCACGAAACACTCTTGCAAAATATCGCAGTTTCATGTAGAATTATCACAAATTAAGGTCATTGTAAGGCTAGAACTGTTATCCCTTCTGGTAGTTTTGACGCCTTTAGGAACAAAACGGTTTCTCACAAACGACGCATCGATGCTGAACATCTTTTCGGTAATTGCGGAAGTTTATCAACCGGATCTTTCCGCGCAAATCCGTCAGTCTGCGTCATAGCAAACCGAACCCACGAAGATTTTCTGTTGTATGGGAAATCAAAAACGGGTAACGAAGCCTTGAAACTATCGGGTTTCCTTTTACTACAAAACAGGTTAAATGCTCGCAAATAAAATAAGTCGCAAAACTAACCTCTTTGTTAATTTCGTCTACAATTTCTATTCCAGCCATGAAATCACCAGCCATCATGGTGAACAAGGTGTTGCACAGATCTGTGCACGTGGTCGTTAAGAGGTGTTTTTGCAATACCGCTGACGTGTCATCTGAAACCGATACATCGTTACGTTGCTGAACGACAAGCTATTTGTCAACTAATGGGACAGAGAGTTGAGTCTCGCCGTAGTAGTCACATAAGCAGCGGTCCGTAACCGGGGGGCACGCCTCCCCAGGGGGGGGCGTCAACAGATTCCAAGGAGGACGTGAACACTTACGCGCTCTACAACGTGGGAAGTTTGATCAATAAATTAACCAAGAAATGCATTTGCTTTTACAACTTGTTTATTGTCAGGGGGGGCTTGGAACCTACGACTTAAAGGGGGAGTGGTAGAGAAAAGGTTAAGAACTACTGCGCTAAAGACTAATAAACCAGTCGGTCAACTGGATGGCGGGATACGATGTTATCGTAAGTGGGAATGACAAGTACGTTGGGCGAGTCGAAGGGACTTATTATTATCTTAAGACCGTGATGCAACTCAGTTGGTTTGACAAAACCGGTGGAACAGGTTGCAAATTCTGCTCCCTGATGCTGGTGTAGCCAGATTGGTACCTGGAACACCAGACAAGGACCAATGGAAAGTCGTAATTGCAAACAGTTAGGTTCTGGGGGAAAGTTGAAAGCCGCGTAAACCTATTGAACGCTGAACATGCTGGAAATAAACAGGATCGAAGGCCATAGACTGACAAAATATATTTGAAGAAGACTGTGCATGTTCACCTTGAAACAATTTACAAGATTCGGCGAACAACCTTGCGTTGCACCACAAAACGTTCAGTTCTTCCTCCAACTGTTTACGAGATTTCATTTTGAGCCGATTTTGCTTTTCTTCGGCAGCGCCGGCGTCGGCCGCGGCCTTCCCACGATCGCCGGAGTTGCCGGGATCACTTTGCTGTTGTGCGACAGGCAGGAACACGGACTTCACAGCGGCGTCGTACGCCTTCGTCAATGGTCTGCAAACGCCAAAGTTAGTTCGAACACAGGAAATCGCCAGCGAACGATTTCAAAGCGAAAAAGTTTCACCTGATGCGGACCTACGGGTCTTTGAGAGAAAAACCTGCTGCAACTTCAGGCACAGAGTTTTCTTTGGCAAAAGATAGGGTTCTCTAGGCCTTGCTTTGAACTGTATGTTGTATGTCAACATTTGATTCAGAAATCCGAAATTTTCATTGTATTACAGGCTAAACACCTAATCCAAGGTAAGCCGTGCTAAGTTTTTCATCTCGTGCCAACATTAAGTTGTTCAAGATAGTATAATGAAAGATGGACATCAAGTTAAGACTCACGTCTGAGCACGAGCATTTTGTTTCAAGGAAAGCCTGTTCTAGCACTCAATTCAAAATGGAAAAAATTAAACCGACTAAAAATCAGGCCAGGCTATAATTGGAAAGCAAGCAGCAACGGATCGCATGGAAAATTTCATAAAGCCCAAATCCATCACATATACAGGGTGTCCCATAAGTCGCGCACCATGCAGATTTTATGAAAATACACATAAATAACAATTTTATTGATCACAATCATAACAGATGCTCAAATTGTTTACCCTCTGCATTAAAAGCACAAAAAAAACAAACAAATTATTATATTGTGAACTGTCTGCCAGAGACAAGGCCCAATGTTATCAATTAGGGTTTAAAAATCTTGCTCGCGAGGCGAAGACCAGTTTCAACAATTTTGCATACTTCCGCAAATAACCCGCAATTTCTTCAAGAAATTCTTCTGGACAGTCAGGAAGTTGTTCCTGCAGAACTTCCACAATTTCACGGACATCCATGAACTTCGCAGAATCGGTTCGGTTCTTGGCAGCTTTCTCTTCCAACATTTTGTCTTCCTGTTCTTTTTCTGCGTAGCAACAACAACGATTCCCAGAAAATACGACAAAATTTTGCCCACCGCTGAGCAATGACCTGCTGACTGGATGCAGTCACTTGGGACTGGGCGCGTGTTGAGAAAAACCCGCAACTGCATTGCAAAGCGTCCCTTCAACGAAGCACAAGGGGTGAGATGCGACTCCATTTGCAACGCATTCCACAAACTGGTGAAAGTCCACCTGCACTTAGCAACGAAGCACTATGAGGGAACAAAAGTGTGTGAAGACAAATAGAAAGGAGTCATTTAAGCGGCCTGGACTGTCCGTGTTGGCCCAAGCACAGATAGTCCGCGCATGCGCACAACAGGGAAATCTCACCAACTTGCGCCCACACTGAAAACTCTGAGAGGATTTAACAGTTTTAAAACTGTTTGCAAGAAATAATTTTTCACAGTTTAAAATTGTTGCAAGAATAATTTTTCACAGTTTCATTCTACAGTAGCTAATTGAACAAATCCAACAGCCAGGAGCAATGAACGTTTTGAGGCAACAGCTGCGTGACCTTACCCGAATAGTGTTGCAATTTCAACCACACCAGCAGGAATGCGTCTACCTACACTCTCGGATGTCGTAACCGACGAACGCCACACTATGTCTAAGAACTCACTCCATTTCAGTCGCTTCTTGTCCTTTCCCTTCGTCTTCACCTCGCGAGCGCCCATGCCGGCTCCTCCGAAGTCACGTTTCGCGCTCCCCGAGCCTTCGTCCGCTTTCTTCCTCCTGTCATCTGCAGCGACAACAACATATGGTGCACGCAGCAGGGACATAACCGCTTGTGAATGAAAGGTAAAAGCTGCACGTCACAATTCGCTGCATTGCAGCTGCGACCAGTTTGCTTCGCCGAGCACCTCTGGACAGGTTTCATAATTGCCTGTCATGGTTTAGAGTTGATGGCCGAAGTTATTGGAAATTTAGAGTCGTGATGACGTTGCATTTTTCAAGAGGTTGCGGTCTGCTGGATGATCAACACAGTTGCGCTGGAGCGAAAGATTCCAAAGTGTGAAGTTTCATATAAAATGCTGATCTGCGAATTCCCAGTTATACTGCGTTGGCTTGTTGCCGGAGCTGGAACAGAAAGAGCTGCAAAGGGATACCTAATGGAAGTAGTGTTGCATTGCAGGCCAAGACGAACTACAAATGCCCTGTTAGAACCGTACGCTTAATTAATTAGAAACCATTGATGTGTGTTCAATCAGAAACTAGTTTACCGTTGATGCCTGGAAACGTCTAGAAAGAACACTGCCAAGGTAAAGTTGGCTGTCTGTGTAAACAACGCTTGCGATCGTGATACAAGCACCGGAGCATCGGTTGTATGCGATGCTTGTTTGGAATGGCACCATTTCTACTGCGTTCGTTGGTTTGGCAACTGTTCCTAGAAGGAATACTTGGTTTTGTCGCTTGCGTTGCCAAAATCCAGATGTTCGGCAAATCTAGCAAGGTCAATTGTTGAACAGTACTTCGTTAAATGAACAGATCTGCGGATGAGGACACTAAGATCTCTCTGAGCTGCAGCGTAAAGGCGGGTTTCATTATAAATCTACCAACTTTGGCGACGGTGAGATTGGCGCTGAGTGTAGTAGAACTTCTGAAATATGCAAGACAGCTCAGTATTGATCTAGCCAGAAAGATACAGTATTTGGTACTTTACGTCACATCAACTTCTCCACGTCGCAATATCTTTTGTTTCTGAATTGATTTCTCTGCCTAAGCATTGCTTCATTTTCGATTGAAATGGAAAATCAATTTGAAACGCTTTCAAGGCTTTTTCGAGTTTTGATCAAGTTGATAATTTTTTTACTCCAAATATATGTTCTTCACAAGCGGGTATGCTTCAATCATCGAGCACCGTGCATTGCCGTTCAGTATACAGAATAATGCAGTTCAGTGCAGATTTTGAAAGAGATACGGTTTTCACCGGTGTATTCACCAGGTAGAGCAACACTACGTACGTTAGAAGCTACGTCATGTCGCTCTTTTTGCTCCTGGAAACGTGTTGTTTACCACAATATTCCCGAGTTGCAGTTGTTCGTCGAACTGCGATCAATTTCAGTGGCTAAGCGAGAGTAAGGAAAGCCTCTAAAACAGTGATTCTATACCTTTCCAATCCCGGAGACCCCTATTCCTAACGATAATGGCTTGGGGGCCCTGGTCCGCGGTTTTGTCATTATTCAGAGTGATGGTCGTTGTTGTTGGTGCATCTGAGGGTTAAAAGAAAACACTTCGACAATCCTCCTGGGTACTCCGATCTTTCACTGAGGATCCCGTAGAGAACCACTGCTCTAGAACTTTGTTCAACATGCGGTTGCGCATTACCGTGCGCCACCATTCCTACTCCGGCGCATTTGAAAGATGCGCTTCAGCATTCACCCACTCCGCCGCCANCCTTCACTGCGCTCCACTACACTTGAGCGCTTCCACCAATCACAAAGCGACCTGGTAAATAGCGCCGTACGGCGAGACACAGTCGGTTTAAAAAGCTAAAACGATATACTCTCCAATGTCGCAAAGACAAGCACTCGCAGAAAGTGCCTGGCTGACTTGTCGGGGACGCAAACGGTTTTGCTGGATCTCCCGCGCGATGGCTTTGGCGTCTGAAAGACGACTTCGTTCGCCGCAAAAAGCCACTCACCCCTCTTTTCCACTTTTTTGCCGCCGGGATCTCCTGACGTCAAGTTCAGAAACGCCCTCCTCTCATCTTCGGTGAGCGCGAAAACCGATGCTTTCTTCGCGTCCTGCGAAAACGCAAAGTTTGCAGCAAAGCCTTTGTACGATGCACGCAGCGGCGTAACGAGGGGGGCAAGGAGGGCGCAGTGCCCCGGGCGCCGAATCACTGCAGGGGGGGGGGCGTTGAAAAGTCCCAAAAATGTCACCTCAATACAGTACATTTGCTTCCGAAAGACCTCAGGTTTGAACATAGGGGCACCAAACTTTGTTCTTGCCCCGGACGCCATCTAACCTTACGCCCCGGATGAACGAATCGATATCTGAACGCAACAGGCTGACGAGCGGTCGTGCGCATCGCAGTCGATTCAACAAAGGATCAACTGACCGCTTCTGCTCTGGCATTGATGAGTCCGCTGAAGTGCTTCTGGCAAGAGTCGACGAATCGTCTGCCGGTCGCGATGGTCTTCGCGAAAACGCACAGCTCTTCAGCGCCGCCTGGCGACTTTTTTCGCTGTTGCGCGATGTGGTGGAGCAGCTGATCGCAGTCGTCGCTGCTGAAAGACGTCGGCACGAGCGTCTGCAACGGAAGTGAGCGCTGTTTGAATAGGTGTGAAAGTGCCCGACCGCGAAGCTGCCGCATTCCAGTGAATCGGGAGGATGTTCAAGAACAGCATCCTTTTACATTCGAAAACAGCAGGCGCTTTAGTTCAGTGGTTTTCAACCTTTGTTGTACAGCGACCCACTACAACCCAACGAACCCCAGATAACACTCGAATAAAGCAAAATATAATACAGCTGTGTATATATAATATCTACTCGCGCCCCTCCAAAAACGGTTCACGACCCCTTTGGGGTGGCGATCCCAGGTTTAAAACCACTGCTCTAGTTGAACATAACTGATCCAGCAGCAGTATTGCATTGTAGTCTTCAGCAAAGAAAACGCAATTATATTTGGAATTTTACACGTAATTACAAATGAGCTTCAGAACATCTTCCTCGCCTGTGCATATGCGATAAGCACTGTCCGCATTTCAACTTACCAATGCATCAATCCAATCGCCAGCTGACAGGGTTTCTTCAACGGACGCCGCGACGCGGTCGACAAGGCCCTGGCCGACGCACAACGTGCTGAGGAATAAGGGAGGCTCAGTCGCACCGAAGCGGTTCTTCAAGTACGACTTCGGGTCGCTGATTCCGAGCCGCGACACGGCATCGAATTCTTGTCAAAAAACAACAACAACCCGATTGTTTGAAAAAATATAACCATTGAGATGCGTCCAAGAATAAATGCGCGTATCCTGCCGACAGCTCGTGTTAAAAAATCAAAGATAACTTTCTTGGTTATTTGAGTCAAACAGCACTGATCCTACCAGTTTTAAAACAAATACGGTTTGTCGGAAATGCCTGCGATTCCAAATTATGTGTAACGTGATATTTTTATACCAGCGTTGTCTAGTGCAGTAGCACTGATTTTAAAATTAACGGTGCGTCCGAATCAAGAACGCAACATCTGTAGGTGAAATTATTCAAGAAAAGTTGTGAGTAATAAGTAAAATAACAATAAGTGCACTAGATTGAAAGTTGCATAATAACAATTGCAGTGAATGTGAGATTTTCTAATCTTGCGCGCAACACTTACCTATGTAATTGTTCTGAGCGTAGAAATTATCAATCCACTTGTTCTGGGTCTGTGTGTGAATAGCGGGCAAGAACGTCGCCTTTTCTGATCGACCACCCGCTATCTGACCTTTGACACGACCCTCTGCAATCAACTCTTCCACAATCGCTGCAAAGTGAAGTCACATGAAACGAAATGTCGCGAAGAGATCCATCAGTGATTATTGTGATAATACTATTAGTCAATAANACACTCCCATTTAAAATNGCCAGTACGTTTCTCAAAACAAAAAGCGTGCACTTTTTGCAATAACTGTAAGTAGCGATTTGTAGAAAACTGGATTTTGATTTTACCTTCGCAGGTTCGCTTCGCATAAAAATGGGGCAACGCTCCCAACATGTATTCAACATAAAGTACGGTCAGGTAAGACAGAGTTTGCCTTAGGTGTCTGCAGCTAAGCCGCTGCTTTATATAACTCCTTATTCTTTAAAGAAAACAGTACTTTATCTCGTTGCACTCACTGTTTGTGTAATGCTCCACAAATCTATTTAACTTTAGCTGAACAACGCCACCCAGCGTACTACGACAACAGACTACAGAAGAGCATTCCAAGCTTATGCCTGGTTCTGCTACATCTACATTAAAAATGTATAATGAAACATCGTTGTTTGTTAGCACTTCGCATTTTCACTAGCAGTAGACCAAATGCATAATTTCTTAGTTTGTCGGCAATGTGATTAGCTGCCAATTGAAACTGGGCAGTCGTATGTTCTGGATAGCGCCCGTGTACTTGCTATACTGCATTATAGATTCAAATGTCTTGTTGCATAGTCATCATTTATAATTACATTTCGATATAATTGGTCAATTCCATAAACGCTCAAAACAACGGTAAGATTAACACAGATGTGGATTGAAATTCAAGAGCAACCCCACTTCTAATGAAAAGTACCATTTTAACTGCGGCAGACGAATGTTGCACATCTTTAACCTTAAAATGATGAAGTAGATCATTAAAGATTCGTGTGCAATGTCAGTAATTAAAGCCGTATGAAAACATTGGATGACATATGATCGCATAATTCATGGACCTACAGTTTTGAAGGATGAGGGAGGATTTCCGAATGTTTCCAAAGAACAAGAAGTGCGCTTTAAATGCGTTGTAATCAGCGCANTGCTCAATCTGTTCGCAGAGACAAGTTCAACACAAAATCTACAGTCCTAAGCATATGTCANNACAGTATTGCACAGTGGCAAAAAAGTGGATAAACCTTCTTTGATGAAAAGCGCATGTTGCACACCAGTGCTTACCTGCCTGGAAGAGTAAAGCGAACACCGATTCCCTGGGAAATTTCAAACACGAAAGACGAAAAGGCAACGGTTGCCCTCGTCCTACCGACATCATAACATTTAGTTTCAACTGGGAGAACACAAACTATACCCAGATGTTACTTTTTAGTGCTGTTAGCGTGCAAATTGATGGAGCCCCAGTAATGGACTAACAAAGTTGAAAAGCTAAGAGTCGAAGTCTTTTAAGGCAAAAGATAATGTCTAATGCAAACCTACAGAAAAGGAGCTTGATTGAAAGATCGTGGTCGGCAATCAAAGCACTGAGTGGCAAAGGTCTGGTTGTAGCACTTAACAATCCACGAACTCGAGCCTGCAAAGTATCAAGACCTGGGCTAGAATGCATTGTTCAACAGAACCTGCTTGGTTTCAAACAACAAAAGATATACATCAATAAAAATTTTTTAAACGATCCAGAAAAATGTCAGGTTTAGACTAAACATACGTACAAACTTTGAGGATTAAGTTATAAACACGCACTTGTATGCAGTAATAAGGCCGCATGCTGATCTGCACAAACCATTTCAGGCTATTAACGTCCACTGCAAGTCAGTGCAGCATTTTAATACACAAAATGCGGAAAAGACAGTTTGAATTAACATTACCACAACGTAGCATAAAACCTCTAAGGGCACGGTGCTAAAATTCTACAATGATCCAGAGTTCTCGGAATTGGTTCGGACAACAAATCTATACGTTTCTTCGCTGAGTACCGCACATGATAATTACTCCCAATTTAAAATGCGTCAACTTCCTACACACAAGGGCACTGTTGCGTGGAACTGTGCGCACTCTTCCAGAATGCCAACAATCATGTAAACAAGGCAAAAAAACGGCTATAAACTTTTTAACACAGTTTTATTTGACTTACTTTGTGCCTTGAAATGTACGCTGTGGTAAATATTGTATCCTTGTTTTGCTCATCGATCTGGCCATCAATAAACTTGCCGATTCTCGAAACTAGTTCCTGTGCATGATTAGTGAAGCGTTAAGTATTTCATTTATGACGCACTGGCAGATGAAAATGTGCACCATTCAAGATTACGCACAAAGAAATCTTTCAAAGGACAGCAATTGCGCCATTACATCTAGCACTATAAAAATACCATTTAACTGCACTTCGATAACCAACAACTTTTAGGGCTAAGCCGCGGTTAATGTTATGCGCACACCACAAGCGTACCGGCACGATAAATTCGCCAGGAATGTCGTAAGACTTGCTGATTTCAGCAATTGTAATTTGTCCAGCTGATTGCAGCGAATCGTTGATGTCTTCAGCAAGATGATCCAAGTAAGAACTTATAAAAAAACATAAACAACATTTCTACACATTTCATCAATGTATTGCAGTGTTTTTTACCCTTCTTTTGTACCGCGACCCGTTACAGCAACTCACTATAACCCAACCAGCTCCGTATAAAACTCGAATAAAGCAAATGTAATACGCTGTGTACATAAAATCTACTCGCGACCCCTCTGGGGCCGTGAACCCCAGGTTGAAAACCACTGATCTATTGGCAGCAGGTAATAGCAACCCCAACTCCAAAATGTCTCGATGACCACACAAAAACCAATTTCGAAATCAAACGGAAATACGATGTACACGATGTAGAACATGTGCACAGTACAAGCTATGAAAAGTGTACAAGGTAAGCTGTGCAGATTGCAACGAAAATTGGCACCAAGCACAGTGAAGTGAAACATATCAATGAGATAAATTAATTTAAGTCCATCATTACAAATACGCATGATGACCTCTCCTAATGCCTGTGGTTTCGTATTCCAGTTACAACTGTGATATCTATTAAATGAACTTAGATTAAAATAACTGCAAGGTGGGAAATGCAAAGCCACCTTACAAAAAGCTTCGAATCCTGGCATGCATTTTGCAATTTCCTCTTACCATAACAACGGCTATAATTTACGATCGAGTTGAACAAACATTATTTTAGAAGATACAAGACTTTGTTGAGAGAATGTAAAGCAACATACCGCAGAAGAAACAAGGTTATCAATGATTTACTCGATAAATCTACAACATGGTTTATTCGAAAACTTCAGTGGGAAACACTTTGCTGGCCGAGTTGGATGCCAAAAAATTCGTCATGAAAGTTTTTCTTGGAAAAAATGTTTTTGCACAATATCGAAACAAATCACTGTAAAAATATTTTTGCAAAATATTTTTTGAAACAAAATTTTTGTTACAGTTCCAAACAATTTGTCAATCAAATTCTTTTCAAACACAAAATTCATTTTTGTGAAAAAATATTTTTACAGGCGCAAACAGACCACCATAGATATCTGGAATGTTAAATACGCTGCTGTAGGGAAGAAAATCGTATGGAGTTCATCTGTGCAAATATTGGATCCTGGATTTTCATCTGGCATCTTGGTAATACGCTTTGTGGTTTGTGTGACNGAAATTTTGCGTGTGACAGGGTGCTTTGTGTTTAAAATTTAGAACTTCACTGCAATAAATGCATATGACAACGATTAAGATCTAGCACCGAGNAAACACAGTAGTTTAGCGGCTGCCAATGCAAGCTATTGTTGGTGCCAAGCACTTAGCAACCGGATTTCGCATAACCACTAAGAGGTACTTGGCATGATATTGAGGTATCCATTTCCAGATACGCAACCAATGGGAAACATTTAACAAGATTATGTCAAAATCTTGAAGATTTTAGGAAATTTGTCTTGAAACTGAATTATTTTTAATGCATTGGAAGGGTTAATTATAAGGTCAATGGCAGCATCCCACATTCGCCGGAGTTAGCAGGGTTCCCACGCATTTTTAAAAATCATTTTCCATACTTTTTCAATACCTTTTCAATACTAAATTTGAGAAGTTCAATACCATTACTTCTTTTTTTTCGAAATTCTTAATCATGAAGCACAATTTTACACATTGCACAACACTGCATAACTAATGAAGTGCTTTGCCTTCGGTGAAATTCTGCTCAGACACTTGAGATTTCTTTTCCATATAGAATTTCCATACTTTTTCAATACCTAATGTACATTTTGGCAAAATTCAATACTTTTTCAAGGTCTTCAAAACCAATTTTGAAATTCAATACTTTCAATACCGCGTGGGAACCTTGAGTTAGGCTAACATCAAGCAATTCTAATGCAGCTGCGAAGTTTCAACACAGAAATGACACTTTTGATACCGCGCAAGGTTGAGTTTGGCAGATATTATCGCGAAACTATAAGGTTCTACAACTTGATTGCGATGTGATGTCATCGTCACTGAAGTTGTGAACATGCATGAGAATTTTTTAACTGGGAAGGCAATCGCGGTGCAGCGATATTGGTTTGACACAAAGCATGGACTGCTCTCAGTAGGAGTGCTGCCAAAACTGCATCAGAGACGACATATAAAAAAGTGAGAGCAAAATCAGCCATCTTTTTTTATTTGTAGCGGGGAGAACTTGGTGGTGATAAACTGTCAGGGAACGTAGTCCAGCATGCCCACTTTATTGTCAAGGTGTGGAAGACCTTGTGCACACCTGTTTTTCCCTTCAAACTTCGGCAATTTTTGCCCCTTCGCGTATTAACAGACATTTTACTATAACCCTTCCATTGTTGCCTAAAGGCGCCATTAAACAAGGTCGTCATCATCATTACCCAAAACCGCAAACACTTTCAAGATAGTTGTAACTTTCTGGGAAACGAGTTGTGCACTGAATAGAATGGTTATTTCCGGGGTTCCAATGACCAAATAAAATCTAAAGCTAAGGGTTGTTTCAATTGTAAAGTAGCATAAACTTAATAACCTACTTGGTAGGTTGTATAGACATGTGGACAAAGTCCAAAAGCACACTCCAAAGAGATGGAATTTGCTAATAAGTTGTAAAGAAAACAGTGGATGATGCTGAAACTAAGAGTTAAGAAACCATGTTTGAGATGCCTGCAAAATACATATTTAAAACGCTGGTTGTATTGTCACTGAAAAACTACCTACTGTTTTTTTCTCAAGTGGTGAGTTGGTGGAACATTTGCGCAATTTATCTCACAGTTTAATCTCCAAAAGCCTGCCCAACTACTAACCGAGTGCTGCATCTCATCCTTAAAAAAGTTTGTGTTATTGCTTGTGTCCAAGATGTTTTGCCATGCCTGCCATGTCTCGCAAACGCAATATTTGCGCCAAGTAATGAAAGTATAACTTACCATTATTGGCATGTAGTTCAGAAGAACAATGCAAAACATTTCTTGAAAAAACATCTAATAAGAAAAGAACGATGGAATTTTTGTTTTTTAATAAACACAGTGTGAGTTTTCAGACTTGTACTGCTATACACACACCTTTGAATGATTTGCCCATATATCATCTGTAGGTTGCGGTCTGCCTTCACCAATTCGTTTGCCTTTGCCTCCACATGTGTGAAATCAACATTTAGAGCTTGCTGAACTTCAACCAGATTTACACGACCTAAATGGAGTACATTTGATAGCCAAAGAACAAAGTGGTTGTTAATATTGAAAGAAACATGACCTACTACATCAAGATTCTCAACACTTACCTCCATGAACATAGACTTCATCACGGATTTCTCTTCCAAGCTGCTTGGGAGTCAAATATTCTTTACCATCCACCGTGTGGACAACATCAAGCAACTTCAGTTCCTGGAGTTTTGCCAAAATTTCAATACAGTTTCGTTCAGACAACCTTCACAAAGAGCAGATGAAAGAAATGACATTGCATCTTAAACAGAAAAAGCCACTCCACAACTTCAGAGACTGTTTGCAACAAGTGCAAATACTTTCCAAAAAGTTATTGGTCACTTGAAAGCTAAACTAGTCAAGCTTAGTAAGATAAAGAAACAGATTTGATTAGTTAGCTATATGCTCATGGCAATAGGTAGAACTCACACTCAGCAATTGGTTTCAATTTTGAATTCACGATGGCAATTTGCAAAATTGTATCTGTAATCAATTAAAGATAAAATTATTAATGAACAGACTTATCACATTGGTTACTCATCAAACATTAATGCCAATCAGCTAGGTTGTGATGCAGATTTGTAATGCATCACACAGTAATGTTACTAGAAAAAATTTTCAGAGACTGAAACTTTAATTGGTACTTTATGTTAAGATTTCCTCTAGCATTTTTAGCCTCAACAAGTCAACATGTACCATATTAAGTTACAGTGCACAACCTATCACATAAAAACATATTTTGTAGAAAACGTTTTTTGGCAGAAATATGTTTGAAAACCCAAAAAATATTGAAAGTTTGCACTTGGTGGAGTGAACACCCTGAATGTATGCCGATAGTATTTTTTAGTGACAGTTCACATCTGTCAGTCAGCATCTGTATACCACAAATTGTCCTCATGAGTGATCAATTGTTTCAGAACTATGTTTTAACAGCTTTCAACCTGAACAAGTGCACTTATCATTTGTGTTAATAAAGAAACAGAAGAGCATCTACTCTTTAACTGTACTCTTCACTCTGCGCTCTGTGTTGACCTCGTGCAATCTGTGAAATCAATTTTACTGAAAGGTCTGCAAGATTTTTTGTTAAGTGGTCATTCAAGACTGTTACAACTTCTACTATTGGGATATCCTTTGCTTAAACTTAACCCACAATTAATATATATAACGCTGTCTCTAAATATCTTGAATGCACCAACCGCTTTACTTCGCCATAACACCTTGGGACTTCTCTGTTATAGTAACTCCTTTAATCATTCTGTAATTAATTCTCCATTCGCATTTTTTTCTCATTGTACAATTTATTGTATGCTTGCAGGTTAACAACCAGTCTATTTGTGCTTGCACTGTTTTCAAATTATTTGTCATTTGTTATTAATCTTTCATTAACTGTTAGTTGTGAATTGGTTCGCTCGACATGACGCGATGAAGAGTATATTCAGGCTCCGGCCTGCCGCTCGTTTTTGTTAAAATAAACATGATTACAGCTTTCAATGAGTCCTTCATAAGTACTAACAACTTCACCAAACCATGTCAGATGTCTACAACCTCACATTCACTGTTATCTTTAGAGAGTTTACTCAAATTGCTGAAATTGTTGAAACCATTTTGAGCACAAGCAAACATCCTGTGTACATGTCTAGTGCTTAAGATATCAAGTTTTTCAAGGAAATTACTGCAGTTTTCTTGAAATGTAATAACATTAATAAACAGCATGACAACATTTATGCCATATGCAAAGACAACATTTCGAGAAGAGATCTTACATATAGAGATCTCACTTACATATATATGGTGCAAAGCAATGTTCACAAAACATTGTGCAATAACTCTGCATGCAATATACAAAAATATTATTCAGCCATTTTCAACTATAGCACTACATCTTAAGATGCAAAAATTAAAACCAACACTGACTTTTAACAAGATGGAAGGTTTCGAAAAAGTATTCAACTTACGACAGCAACATGGTAAATACAAAAATTTATCATTGTCATCTAACATTTTTCAACATGCATGCTAAGCATTTGATATGAAAAATACTTTGTGCAGTAAGTCCCATGTTTACCTGATNTACAGTTAACACTTTTATTACCGGGTGGTTTCCCACNACGATATCCACAGTTACCAGGTAATTTTGGTGGGAAATTCTAATGCTGTCTGCTNCTGCAGAAGGCAGACACTGTTAGGTGTTTCCAGCTTTAGGCTAAAATGGTAAACCTGGCAAATGGTTTGTTGCCTTAAAACTAATCATTTGCCAACACATCAAATCATTTCCAAAACATTTTAGGCTACATACCACTGAAACAAGCCTGGGCCTACTGAAGTATTTTCACTTTTTTGAGACATAAAAGTCTGGCATTAAGCAATTAAACTTTATCAACATGCCTAATATACTTACAGAAACATGTCTAACACATTATTTTATGCTTTCCTAGCATTTGGCAGTATACCAAAGCACTTCGATCACACAAATCGCAGTCTAGGTTCCACCTAGGATGATCATTATTGAAAAGTACCATGCTTTTAAACAGTGTCTGGACCACAAAGTTTGGATTCTCGAGTACCAAAACCTAATGTTACTTAAACTTAGTCTAGAACCACATTTTAGACAGTTTCCAACAACAAAATTTGAAAAAAAAACATAAACGTGCAGTTGTACACTGGTGGGAAACTTTTGAAGGCTAAAACATTGATTTATGTCAGATGAGAACATTGGCCAGCATACCTCTGACATATATCTACGTCGGCCGAGAGCAAAAGTACACTATTAAGCAGATTCAAGTATGGCTTACAGATTTACCACAGCAGGCTTTTACCACATTAATGAAAACAAAAAACAACTTCTATATATATGGACATATATACCATATTTATTCGTTTGTTAACCGCCTCTGATTGTAAGCCTCACAAAATGGTGTTAAAAAATTAATGTTAAGCCACCCTTGATTGTAAGCCATGCTTGAACATAGGTTACCCAAGCCTCTGATATACTTTCACATATATACTAGTACATTTCGTGTGTAATTGGCAACCTTTGTAATGATGCCTACACCACTATAACTGCCTTCTGTTCATCATACTTCCTCCTGTGATGTATGTGCAGGTGATGCTGAACAGAGTAGAATGCAAAAAGTGAGCTTGGTTGACAAAACATAGTCAAGGAAAGACTGAGTGTCATCTATACCTTTCAACAAGGTAAATAAATAAAAAATGTAAGCCGCCTTTATAAGCCATGGCTTGCAATCAAGTACAGTATACCAAATAAAAAATAAGGTTTTAAAGAAATGCAAGCCTAACTAATGAAACTACTTTATCCTACATGATCACACTATGTGCAGATGAACATACTACATGAGAAATTTACCTTTCAAAATTAAAAACAAAAAACTGGCACACATATAGATGGAGTTAACAGTAATTAAAACAGCAAAATGAACATTTAGGTACCTAAAAAGCTTTGAATTTTTTGCAATGACCATAACATCTCATGCTTCATACCAACCTTATATTTTTTATATGAAGAATATACATCATAACCGTGCTTCACATTATTGGCGATATTGGTTTGTAGTATAAAAAATAAAGTTTCAATTTGGAAAAAAGTTTATCGTCTCCTGAATTATGAGACTGACACTATGTAATATGGTATCAAAACTTTCAAAGGTTTTAAAACTTTTCACTTATGTACTTTTTTAAAGAAAGCATTGTAGACTTAAGCTAAAAGACAATTATTTTAGTTCTGTTGATACAAAACTTTTAGGATATTGAGCAAAACACTACTGTATGTCATGGCAAAAGCATGGATAGCCTACTACTATAACTACATACTTTTATTAAGGTATATCATGCCACACATACCAATTTGAATTTTCATATACAAGTTCATTATGATGTACCTATGTTTACATATAGTTATGTTTAAACTCAATACCTTCACCCAAAAACAGACAATTCTTCAACATTAACACAAAAAGTTAGACCTGAAACACAAAGTTCCATAAATGAAAATCTGAGATAAATACAATCAAAAAATTTTGTTTAGCCCAATGTTTAACAGACAAGTATTGAAAGCATTACTTTCACATTGATGGTTGAAACAAACCTTTGCTTAGATGTTTCTTGCTGAGCCTTTTGAAAAGTTGCTTGCAATTTCTCAATCTCTTTCCAGTCAGCCATGCTCCTCAGCACAATATACAACAAATTAAAAAACTACAGTATAGTATTTTGGCAATATAAGAAACATTCAGTCTAATGTGTAACAAGCTGAAGCAGAAAAGATGCTATTGTAAAAGTTCATTAGCAAATAACTGCCACCAAACTCAGAGCCATATCAACCGCACTACTCCAATTGGGGTGCTCATACTGTCAGAGGGGCCCAAAATTCAGTCTAATCACCACTTAGCATCCCAAAGTTAGCTTCAACTGCCAAATTGAAATATGAAGCACTAGAAATCAGTGAAGTTGGGACCTTGAAAGAAAACTGCTTATAAATTATAGCTCCTTTTGGCCCATTTGAAAGCCAGGTATTCATACATTCCAATTGCTGTTGGGAACCCCTTTGAAAGCAAAGTAGCCTACTTATACACTACATTTACTGTTGGGCCCCTTTGAAAGCAAGGTACTTTACTCATTACATTGCTATTGGGGACCTCCTTGAAAGCGTAGTGAGCCTACTTACACATTACATTTGCTACCGTAGGCCTTTTTGAAAGCATAGGACTTGCACTGTAGTTGCTATTACAGTCCCTTTGAAAGCAGACACAATGCAGTTGCTGTTGGGCACCCTTGTAAAGCATAGTAACTACACATTACAGTTGTTGGGGGGTCCTTGGAAAGCAGAATAGCCTACTTACACATAGGCTACACATTGCAGTTGCTCTTGGGGAGGGGGGCTTTGAAAGCAGAGTACTGAAGTACTAAATTATGATGTGCTTTGGAAACTATTATATGGGTGGATAATAATTTTTTTCACTAAAAATGAGGAATATTTAAGGGCAAAATACCTTGAGGAGGGCCCCTAAAAAGGGGAGGCCCGAGGCAGGTGCTTTGCTTGCCTTCCCCTAAACACACCACTGTATATAACCTTGACAATAATCTTATGAGAATATGAAACCGATTGGAACATGTTCTGTGTCATCCGATACACGTACTTTCTCACTGATCTGCATAAGTAAACACTGTAATGTACAGTTATCTTTCAAATATTATTGAACACATTGAAGTTGCTAATGAATTCATCACTATAAAAACATGATTTAATGCGATTCAAACNTAGACACCCAGGTCAACTAAAAAAACAGATATGGGTGAAAAAAACCCTTAGTAGAAGCCCTGGTCACATGCGATAAACACTTACTACCTTAATTTGAAGTGAACATTTGAAGATTTATTGTGGTGTTATTGTTACGTGATAAAGAACAACAGTACAACAATCTGTTAGCAAGTCTCGCAACCTGCCTCTGCTGGCAAAGGATCGGACATGAGCAACCTGCGCAGTTGTGCCAAGTGTTTCGGGAGCCTTGCGGTCACGACTTTGCCTGATAAGCCTCGTGTTCATTTATCTGGCCCTGTCTACATGCCTAGTTTTATATATCCAAAAGTCAGACTTCTACTTGGTCAATGTGTTTTGTGCAGTGATTGTTGTGAAAAAATGTACTGTGTTTAGCCTAGGTAGTCTTTTCTTATTTTGTACTATATAGAAACCAGATACTTTGAAATTTGATGCTTACGACCAAAGTTACGCATTTACGAAGTCTGCTGTTCAGATAGATAGATGGAGTTAATTGTGTAGTTAGAAGAGTCTATTTAGAAATTACTGCCAAGCTGTTCCAAAACAGATAAGTGCAGTGGAGTTACTGGATTATGGATTAGATGTTTACCCGTTTGCATCCACGTAGGCCTTACATGATGACCATGACAGTGCTGCTAATGTGACAAACTCAGCGTTTTACTCTTACCGTGTCATTGCCAGTAGACCTATAGCCACTTCCAAACAAAAACACCTTGCCATTTTGTGACCTAATCGACAAAACAACACACTGTAGGATGTGTAGGCTACTACTGCCTACGACAGGAGTTCCCAACCTGGGGTACATTTGCCTATCCAAAGGGGTACGATTTAAGGTTATCAATAGAAGACAAAAATATATGTACAGATTTTTTATTTCCAAATACTTACACATATCAGTTAATATTATTTTCAAAAGTCATACACTTATTCTTAAGGTATTGTCTATTTTACTACCGATTTTCTGGCGGCAACAGATCGGCTGGAGTTATTGTGCCGCCAGTCTGATGCAATTCAAATGAAAAGGTCAGTTTGTCACGCAATCAGTGTGCTGCTCATAGTGTAGTGGTTATGATTCATGTCTAGCATGCCATTGGTTTTTGGTTCAAATCTCACCTTGTTACTTTTCTTTTTTTTGCTTTTTCAACAACTTTCCATTAGGTGTTATTGTTACCTTTAGGGTTCGGTTATTGTTAGCATTATATTATGGTTAGGGCTTTGGTTTACCATTAGGGTTTAGTGTTAGGGGTTAGCATTAGGGATTAGCAATAGGGATTAACGTTTGGGTTAGCATTAGGGTTAGGGGTTAGCTGTGAAGCTTTCGAGTACTTTGAAAACAACGCAGCTTCACGTTCACTACAGCCTTGTGTCTT
>JGI24159J19872_10002556_pt1 | contig 21836 bp, 10 predicted proteins | sample Ectturendosymbi4_FD_19872 | JGI IMG/M metagenome (IMG submission 19872) | reverse complement strand
TGATTTTCGTCCTAGACACACTTGGTACTTGCATTTCCCCTTCTTTAATTTCTTCTTGTTTGTTTGCGTTTCAGTTTCCTGTCATTCATTTTGAAAATTTTCGTTTGGCTGTTAATCGTCTTGGGAGTTGAGTAATGGTGACTCCGGTCATACCAACTCTCCCCACTACAAATCTTGCGTTTATTCGAAAATACTAATTGTTGAGTAAATTATACAAAATCTTTGTTTTTTACGTTCATGTTTGTTGATTTGTTGTTGCCTTATGATCTTTTTTTAGTTTGGAAACAGTCCAACTTAATGTTTTTTTTTATAATAGTTGTTACCTATTCGAATACTCTGCTGATATCATTATTTTGTAGCTATTTCCAGGTGCAGCTCTAGTTTGGGCCCCGCGGCATGGTGTTCGGGAAGGTTAAGCAATTTACGCTAAATTTAGCGAAGCTTCTTACAAAAAGGTCTTCAAAAAAACAAAATTTCATACTATGGTTGACTGAGCACGATGACGTCATAAATATAACATCACTGCCCGCACCAGGGGCGGCATTTTCTGCTGGGGCCAAGGGCGGCAGATTGTGCTCCTACGCCACTGCTCTTCGGTTGTGTTTGATCAGGATTCCGCAGGGTTATTGTGAAATACTTACCTGGCACGAGAAAAATGTAATCAAATTTTTTTGCAGATTAATATTCTCCGTGGAAACTACCATGGAAGGAAATTTCCACTAAAGCTGAGGCAACTTATATTAAATATTTGAACAGTTACAATGTCCGAGTTTTAGTGAAAACAGTTGGCAAGCACAACCGTGTGAAGAAAAAATGTTTGTATGTTAATGGAGGAATGGAAGAATTATCACAAGTAACAATGTTGAGAAAATTATGGATGCTTTGAAGATTAAGTTTTGCCAGTTTCGTTAGCTATGGTAGCTGGTAGTTTTGTTCACAAATATTCCTGAACTATTTAATATATATTTAGCAACTGTAACCAACATGGAATTTTAAATTTTGTTAAACTAATTCGTGTTTTAAACGCTTTGGAAAAACTTTATTACATGACTTAAACCTTGCCTCACTGACAAGTACCTTGGTGGCTTTAAAATGTTAGCAGTTTATTTTGACAGACTTATATCGTACAGGAACCCGGTAAATTTTTGTGCATTTTGTATTCTCAGTCTTCCTTAAGTAATGCAGTTGTTGTAGATAAAACATTTTGAGAAGGCTATTAAAATTTTGCGACATTTTTAGGTAATTTCCCCTACTCCAAATGTCAAATTAAATGGGATCGCAATATTAGTTTTTAAAGCAGCGGTTCTCAGTTGGGGGTTCTCGCACGCCCAGGGGGTGCGAGAAGGGTCTTCTTCGGGTGCGAACTTCTCTAATCATACAAAAAACAATACATCAAATGGTGCAAGGGGTGCAAAACTGATTTTTCCTTCCGGACGGGGTGTGGTTTTCAAAAGGAATTGAGAACCGCTGTTTTTAAGTGTGCTTTACATAAGTTTATGAACAATTTTACATAGGCCTAATTAAACACTGCACAAAACACGCCTTTTTTCACACACAAAACGTATTTTTAGCAAAATCTTTTCCACGATGTATAAAATCCTTTAACGCCCGCGGCTGCCACTATAGTGGCTGGTACACCTTTGATCAACCATAACTCATGAATGGATCGGATTAGAAAGCCAGTGAAAACATCCCTGGACCCACGAAACAGCAAAGAATGGAATGAGAATGACAAAAACATACCTTTGCGTTTGACATTTTTGAGAAAATCCATATTTGTGCATTTGCCGTACTGATATTTTAGCAAAATCCGGAGAAAATGAGAAAAAACACATCTCGTCTAGCTGATCCGATCCGGTTTTTGCGCTTCGCCTACCGCCGGAATACTCGAAAACAGGATCCTTTCGAAAAAAGTCGATTTGGGCCTATTCGGGGAGAAAAATTTGGCGATCCAAAAGCGTAGGTTGGAAATATTGACTTCTAGATCAAGGTTTGAGGCCTAGAGAACCCCACAGTTGTGTTAGTGAGGTGCTGAATGGCTTAAAATATTCAGGGAGATATTCTGGAGCTTTAGAGACCTTGGGAAGGCTGCTAGCCTAGGGGGTTGGGAAACTATGGTCAAAAATAGAGCCTGAAAACTGCTTGGCCACCTGGTGGATATTTTGATTTTATTCTCAAATAAAATTTTTCTGTCAAAATATTGGCTTGAAATTTGGTGAGATGTTGTAAAACACCGAAACACACCTTTTCTGCAAGTTTGGTGGGGTTAGTGGGTAAGGACTGGCAGAAAAGTGGCTTGAACCCCAAAATAGCCCCGAAATCCGAGATTTTGGCCCCCTTGTCACCCCCAAAAAAGGAAGTGTAAACTTTTTTCATGATCATTGCAAAGGTAAGGCGTTCACAAACATTTTTATGTAGAAAGTTTGTCTCCATCGTGTTTGGTTTAGGCTCTGTAGCCTATTGAATGGACGCAACTAGGTTTTCTAACCTACGCAAAAAAATTTTTCCCCGGAAATGACATCATAATGACATCACAGGTGGGCGCGACGTATCTCACAAAGTGCTTGCATGTCTTACGGATCCAACGATACCTTCGGTGACCTTCTAGCTCATTCCATTCAGAAGTTATGGTCGCTCATAGGCTTACCGGCCACTGCAGTGGCCGGTGCGGGCGTTAAAGAAGCGTAAGGCATGGGAAAGCTCCTAGCCTTTTTGCAGTTGTAATGTGTATCAGGTTACAAATTTATTTTCTATCCAATAATGTTTGTTTTATGATTTTGTGTAAGTCAAAAAACTGTTACACCTTGACTTCAGCTCAGTTTGTTATCACAGCAACACAAAGTTTTCATTTTATCCTCAGGTATGGATAAAATAATGCCAGCAAACACATTATTGTTTACATAAAAAAACAACAATATAAGTTCAAATGGAAATGAATACTGAGTTTTGATTTGCAACAACAATGAATTTTAAATCTTATCAAGTATGCTAACGTAATCTTCCGACATTCGTCATCAACAAGCAAAGCACATTCAGGAACTGACGTCAAATGCAAAAATTTTTCACTCGTCAGTTTGAAATATATTTACAAACCCGCATCGCATTGTTACAGCTGAGACAATATAATCCGAACGAAATTCGATGTTTCATTGATCGGAAAGCAGAGCTGGGAAGTGGTGCATTTGGAATTGTACGTTGTTCTGCTCATCGTTTCCTTGGCAGTATTGCCGTCAAATGCTTTCCGGTTACTGGAGGGGATGCAGAAAAGGAGATCATTGCAAACGTGTGAGTATATTATTTTTCATATAATGAAGCACTTTGACACAATTACTTTAAGATCGTATCAATTTATTGAGATTGACATCACGTGGGCATAACAGTACAGTATAAATCTAACGCATAAACAAGCATTCATGCGCTATTTTTATAACAAAGTATTGATTTTTCAATAATGCAATATAACACTCGAAACAAGCTGTGCCTTTGACTATGTAAGCAGGAAAATAAAGGAAATGGCTGTATTCTTACAGGAGAGACTTCTAGTTTTACGGTGTCAGCACCTAGGTCCGTATTTTCATTGTTGCAGGTTGAGAAACGAACTTGAACTGCTACTCAAAGCTAACAATGAAAACATATTGAGAGTCTATGGATGGTCAATATGGCCCAATTCAATGGGATTGATTATGCAGTACATGCCTGGAGGGAACCTAAGACGATTGTTAATGGACACCAGAATTCCTCTCCTTTTCAACTTGCGACTTCGAATGTCTTCAGAAATAGCAAGTGGAATTGCCTTTCTCCATAACTTCAACGAAAAACTCCGCCTCACACATGGTGACCTGAAACCAGACAACATTTTACTTACAGATGACTTGCATTGCAAGATAGCTGATTTTGGTGGAGCTCGACTTATGAAACACACCACGTCGACCACGACAGGAACAACTTTATCCAGAGCTCAAATGACACTGGTATATGCTGCACCAGAACGTCTTCGTGGAAGATGCAGACCAAAAAAGGAACACGATACTTACAGCTTTGGTATAATCATTCATGGCATCCTTTCTCGTGAATCGCCACTGGAAGTATTTTCTGATGAAATCGATTATGTTGATGCAGTGAAGCGTGGCGAACGTCCTGATACTGAAACGATCGAAAACCTCAAAAAAGATCAAGCTTCCGAGGAAAGTGATCTTACAATAATTGATTGTTTGGAATCTACCATGACAAGATGTTGGCAACAAGACCCTTGTTCAAGACCCAATATGCTTGTGATCAGGGATGAGTTGGCAAATTTACTGAGCCAACAACTTCTAAAAAATATTCAGAAAAGTGTTAGTGAATCTCTATCCAAGATGAGCTTATTTTTGCCCTCAGATCAGCAAGATGCTTGCGTTCCACTATCATGTTTCAATGCGGGAATTGGAGTGTTCAATGATGGTAAACGGTGTTTTGGAGTGCGAGTTTTGCTTCTTTTCAATAGAGCAAAATTTCGAGACTTGATCAACGCTGTGGGGTGCATAAGTTTAAACCAGTTATGACGTTCTTTGAACGACAAAAAGAAGAATGGTTTTGTGGAGGGTGTTGTTGGCATTCTCAACTATTAGTAAGCCCAAATATTTTTCCAGCAACTTAACAGTGGTGAACATCCAAAATTTATACTTCCAGTAGTTCTGCATTTGTTGAGAAATATTGTTGAGTTTTTAAAAGTTTACCGGACACTGAAATTGATCTTTCGTTTTGCAACAGTTTTGCCATTAAAGTTGAATCCATTCATTGCTTGTTTTTTTAGTCTATTGAACACTCATGCAGAAGTCAAAATGCGGTTGAGCTTAGCTGAAGTTGAGTTAGTCATGACGTTTCATATGTGCAAAGTAGTTTCTCTTACTTACATATCTGTTTTTCTGCAACTCACCAAAAAGAAAAGAGTAATATTAAATATATTTACAATATTACTTGCGAAACCTTTCATCTAAACATTGTATTGGAAATAACAGACACAAGGAACATATGTGTTTATCTAAAAGATTGAAAATGTAATATTTCTCATTAACTGTAGTTTCTCTATTGTTATCCGCAGGTTTAACATTTTGGCAAAGTGTACAATTTATCTAACGATAGACATTCTCCTTTCTTACAGATAGTGACGAAATCACAAGTGGACATCCGGTTGCCAGTCATTTCGATGAAGCTAAATTTTTTTCTTCAAGGTTATCAGGTAAACAAAGAACCACAAATGTTTTCCTTGTTTTCAGTGAACCGTTTTCAATTTTCATAAAATTCGAACGACTTGCACACAATCCGTAGTTATTAAACTTAATTGTGAATACGGAAGAAAGATATAACTTCAGCAGTCAATTTATTTTACAAAAAAAGGTACTGTTTAGTGGATCCACATTTCAACAGAAAAACAAGATTGCTTACAATAAATGCAACCAAACAGACGTGAAACCAGGGGGCAACACGGCAATGACCCAAGGGGAAATTTCAAAATCATGTTTAGTGGAAAAAAACAAGATGCAAAAACTTTGATCACTAAAGCAGTGCAACAACAAGCTGCAATCATCTTGCCACAACACCCGAAAATATCAGTTGGTTGCGGCCCTGCAAGGAAATATATAACTTTGTGGAGCGACAACGCGCAGAAATTTATTCTGATATATGGCAAAGATGTGCAAAGTCACACAACATAGAACTGTTTATAATCACAAAGGGAAAGGCTAAAAAGTTCCAGTATTAAAATTGAATTTCGTTTGGGCACCCTCTCGGCTATAGTCCGTTTTCCGTTTTTATACACTGAAGTACTTCAGTGAGGTCAGCTGATTATCAATTTGATGGTGCCGTTCAATGCTTTTCTAAACTTGTTTTCAGTGTAGTGTATTTTCATGAATTTCTTCTTGTTTTTACCAAACAGCAGCTTCTTGGTATGTCATAACAACACGAAAATGAAAACCAACCCGACATAGAGAAGGGTCATGCCTCACCTTCAACAAATAGATATTTTCCTACGTGCTCCGCAAAATGTTTTCAACTTGAGGGAATTTTTTACCTTTTCCTAGTATCATAATTTTTAGTCCAGTGACGCATTTTACACTTCGTTTTGTCCATTCTTTGTTCTTAAGTTGAAAAATGCGTGTGATTTGAATCAACGAAAAATTCGTTTAATTTGGTTCTTGTTTTTGATTGCCCCCAAAAACCAGTTCGTTTTCCGCCACTGATCATCGTGACCTAATTGATCCCTACGTGGACTGCCTAAACAAACATCTGGTTCCACCGCTGGCATGAATGTTATGTAAATTTACGATGAAGCGGACTGAAAACGGGCATGATGAAAAGCAAACCGATACGATTCGTGTCAGTCTTTGATATCGAGCCCATCGTACATATTTTGCTTAACTTTAGTTTTACTCCGTGTTTGCACATAATTACGATTTTACTTTCACTATTGATGCCTCAAGGAAAAAAGTATGAAGCTTCAAAGATTTTTCGTAGTCTTCACAATCCATCCTCACGACCTCCGTAGGATATGCAACCTTGCAAATAGGCCAGTCACGACTGTAATGAACCCAAACCCTTAGTTTTAGAGCTCAGTTCTGGAAATGTAATGCAATCTTTTGAAGTTGTGTAAAAGTTAATCTGTATTGTCCCTGTCCTTCACATCTTCCGGTTGAAATTGAGATAGATTTTTGTCTGTGATCGGTGGATCACCCCAAATCTGTAAATGATACTTTTGGTCAGGCACGTCCCTGATGTGAATTTTCTATTCGTGAAAATTCCATCATCTGAGTTCAACCATTTTTCTGTTGTGAATGACACTGGAATTTACTAATCAATGTGGCAATATTGCCCATGCTATACGGTTGCTTAATTTCAAGGTTTCGGTAGAAATTTTTCAGTGCCAAGTGCTTTGAATAAAGAGCTCTTCTGTGATATTTAACGACGCACTGCCCATGTAATCGGTTCATGCAGCAAGCAGGACAGTCTCTGCCTGCAGGACAGCTGCTGCAATACAGCTGAAGGCAGTTCGTTATGAAACCGTTTTGCCATTAACCACCATTCATTGCTTAATGTTTTGTCTGTTGAACATTCGTGCTGAAGTCAACATGCAGTTGAGCTTACCTGATGTTGAGTTGGTCATGATGTTTCTCCTTTTATTTAGATATCTGTTTTTTGCAACTTGCTAAAAAGAAAATAAATCAGTAACATCAAATACATTTTCAATGTTACTGGCCAAACTTTTCATCTAAATTTTGTGTTGGAAATAACAGGAAAAAAGAAATAAATGTTTATGTAAATGATAAATGATGTGATATTTGTCCTTAACGATATTTTATCTATTGTTTTTTACAGATTTTTCATTTTTGCAACGTTTGCAAAATTGCCTAAAGATGGACTTTGTTCTTTTTTACAGAGAGCGACCAAATCACAGGCTCAGATTCCGTTGTCACCCATTTTGATGAAGCTACAATTTTTTCTTCAAGGTTTTCAGGTAACGAAAGAACAAAACTTGCTGTTCTTGTTTTCAGTTAATTGCTTTCAGTTCTAAGAAGATCCTCAATTGCCGGGTTTCAAGTGGTAGTCATTAACCTTGATTGTGTATACTGAAGGAAGATTTACCTTAGAAGTCAATTTATTTTTCAGAAAGGTGTGCCATGTAACAGACACACAATGGAATGTTAAAATAAGATGGCATACCATAAATGTAACGAAAAAGACATCAATCATGGTGTGGGTAATTGTGCAACTCCCCCAACCAAAATAAACAAATTTTTTCAAGGCTAAACTACTGCAATTTCTGCAATTATGTAGTCTACCGGTCTTCCCAAGGCAAATTTCCAACGGAGGTTTCAGCAATAATGTACAGCACGTATTTTATATATTTTATGTTTTACAACCGATCTTTTTTCCAAAACGGTATGTTTCAAAGATGCGTGTAATGCGTGACATCGATTTCCTATTGATTTGTTTGATTCGAGTGGGTCATCTTTGTGGGAACGTATTGTTGGATATGTTTTGATTTTATTACAATCCATCGTATACTCTACTGCAAATCCACCAAGTATTGTTCAGTGAATTCAATTCACTTTGAACTAATTTCATGAAATTAGATCAACGCCAAAACCTTCACGACATGCATGAGTTCGATGTTGGCAAAGGCACCATTTCGTTGACCACGTCAAGTATTTCCGGTAAGTGTTTTTCTAGATCTGTTTTTGATATAATGTCCAAAAAATGATCGGATGCTGGGTGGATTGAATTTTATCACTGCTCGAAATAAAAACATCTTCAAGAGAAGCTTTTTCAAGTTTGGTCAAATTTGTTTTAAAATGACAACTTTCAAAGCAAAGTTAACCCCTTCCTGAAAATAATTAGCGGTTTTCAGTTATAAAGATTTCTAACTTTTCTTGAATGATCATGAATTTTGTAAACAAGGCCTATTACTGTTTAGGATTTACGCTATGTCACGTTTGTGGTACAATGTGCAGTTATGGCATGGTAACAGATTCATGAATTGATGTGACTGTTTCACCTTGTGCTTCAAGCGTTGTATTATATCAGTCACCTATCACGGTTGTCGAGGAGTGACTCATTGCATTGGAAGGCCTAGAACGTATCGCCACCGTTTCACGCATCACACAACATGCAATGCCTCAAATACACTGAGGAAACGTGTCACCAGGACGTGAAATAACAAAGTTCCTCTGTGCTGACAAAATCAAGCATCCTTTCATTTCCATGTTGACGGAGCTGAATCGTTTTCCAGAAACAAACGCGGAAATATTGCATCGTTTTTTTCCGATGCAACGGTTGTGAGTCTTAAGGCACATTCAATCGTTTGAAGGATCCCAAATGTGATTGTAATCCTAGGTCACTTGAATTTTTGCAATCTAAATAAAAAATTCAGAAGATTGTCGGTTTTGGTTCTAAAGTTTCGTTTGTTATTTCAAAAAAAATAGCAAAAGTACCTCAAGATTTCATTCAATGTCGTTGGGCGTTTGTGGAAATGCAAGCAGTGATTTTGCTTTTCGCAGATTTGTTTGTGTCAGCATCTCAAAATCAAACCTAAAGTTCGATAAAGCGGAATGCAACGGAGTCAGCTCAACTGTTCCCGAACGTTACCCACAGGATGCAAAATGACTGCAAAATATATCATTTATGAAAACGAGTTGTGACGACTATTTTAAGTCCTTCGAAGTAAGCAGAAAAAATCAAGCATTTGAAAAAATTAGAAGCTTGTGCTGCCATCTGTTGTTCTCGCATTATAAGAAGCGATAGTAGTTTCGCCTTTTGTTTTCAGTGATTTTAATGAAGCAGTTGGTAGCGGTAGCGACACCAAATCTAAAACTTTGTATCAGGCCAGCGTTTATTTTTGCTTTTTGTTATTCGCCTTCAGATGCACCTACTGTAACCTGCATAATATAAGCACATAACGTTTATTCCGTGTCGTGTAGAAGAATAATAGGCATAAGGTGCTACGTTTTTTCTTTGTGATCTAAAATTTCAGTTCTTTTACTTTTCCAATTGTTAGTTTAAATCACTTAAGTTATGACCAACGCAACAGCAATCTAAACTTGCAGTCAAAATATCAAAAATGCGTGGTAAATAACACACACTTGAAATCAGACTCCAGTGTCCAGCGGCTTCCTATGCTCAAACTGCCTTAGGTGCATTTAGAGCTTGCTGCACAAAAAAATGGCTGTACAAAAATTTTTAGTGCAGAATTTCATGATTTCAAAACACATTTCAGATTAAACAGCAGAGCATAAAGAAAGCAATGCGAATATATCTAAGATTCATTGCAGCATAATATTTTGTGACCGAATGAAAAGAGATTACTTAACAGCTGTGGAAGATTCTCACGCATTGTGTCTTACTTCCTTCATCAGAGAAGCTGCTTCCCTAACGATGTTCGATAACAAGTTTCTGATTCAGCCGGAAGCTAAACAGAATCCCAAAGAGTGCAAATTTATTTCTCAGCAGTGACTTCACACCGGCAATTATTGCTAACACTGCGGAGACATTTGATGAAGACGTGTGATGTTTACAATAGTTATGTGTATTGCTTGCAGCAACGCATCCAAAAATGCCAATACTTTAACAAAATCAAAAGTGACAACGTCTTAATTAGCAAAAAAATCAAAGTTCATGCGCAGACTCGTGATGAGGATCTACGCATAATGTTAGCGATGAGCTCACTAAACGCTCCATCTTTTTTAAGCGTGTAATATTATATCTATGAACTAAAAATGAATTTCATTTCAAGGCATTTAAGAAATTACAAGCTAATAAACATTCGGATAAAGTAACATAGAAAACAGTTTAAGCTGGCATTCGTTATGAAAATTGACCGGTAAATTTGTGAGACATGAACCATTTTCTTTCCTTGTTTCGTTTGTAAATCTCGAGATGATATTATTGCTTATCTTGTAAAATCAAGCAAAAGTCTTCCGGCATGTGGATTTAACACAAGCCAACCTTTACTAACCATGGGGACGGAACGAGAGTCAAAAAGACAAGAAGTATTTCTTAGACCCCGAGGTGGTTGTACAACTGCGTCGAGCGGCGACTGCAAACAGTGAATGGCAACAAATGAAAGTTACAAAACTGAATGTAAAAGTGTAACGCGTTGCAAAGCACAGTAATTGCAAGAGACGAATGGACAGCTCAACAAACGCAATCTGGTGATTTGTGGTGCATAACAGTTGCACAATCGCCACTTTTACGAAATATACAAAGTTCTAACGCATTGCGTTTTGCAAGTTTCTTTGTGTTGTTAATGCGTTGCATTCATACTGGCTCAAGCAAGATATCGATGTTAATCAAGCTCGCAGTGACTAACGAAGAAAATAACGCACATTTTTCCGGCAGTTAAACTCATTCTACTGGACAGATGTTTAAATGTGCCCATCAAAATCTTTTTCCCAATACCGGACTAGATTTTACTGCAAAGATGTATTCAAGTACCAATTTGAAAAATTCGTCAGCATTTACCAAACCTTATGTTTTGCGTTTAATGGTTGCAGCTGTTGGAAAATTGCCTGTTGTTCAGTTCTCACAAAAGTCATTCTATCACATAGAGGTCATCTGATATCATTCAGTCGGCGACCTAATGCAAACTCGTTTAGCATTAGGAAAGTTAACCTTCCTATTTTTGATACAGACCCTATACAGGCTGACGTAAAAACTACGTCAGCAAGTGCGCATTTCGCCTCGTGGCACTGTTTCTGCAGTGTGCCATTAAAGCTTCCCGTTTACGCTCAGCTGCGCCCACGAATATATTAAAAAATGTCAGGAGTTCACACCTTTTCACTTTGCAAACCTTGGTTTGTAGAATATATTTGCTTGAAATTTTCTTGCATTCACAAACAAATTATTTCCATCTAACTTTTAATTTTAATCATGATTTTTCAGTTAAAGACGACAAAGTTGAGACGCTGAACTAGGCATTGCATAATGACATCAAGGGTGATATAGAAGTAACTCTCCTTAACAGTACCAATACCAAGTAACAACTTGTTAGCTTTTCTCTTTTGCTTCGTGATATATTTTCAAATATTCGGAAGGTCTAATGTTCCGACTGAAACAATGAGAGGCATAACAATTTGAAACATGTTCTGCAAAAGCAATTATTACAACTAACTTAAAATTATTTACGTTTTGCTAGTTTTCAAACATATTATGCACGCTTTTTTCATGAAATACTTCTGATGAGACTTATGATTTTCTATTGAAAAAATAATTTAGGTGAAGAAAACTTTATAACGCTCTCAAGTTTCAAATGAAATATTTGCTTCAGTAAACATAGTTTCCTGCAGTCAGGAAGAGAAAGCATTTGGATGATGCGTTTAGCAAAACAAGACTTTTTTCAACACAGTTGGTTGCATCAGGTTATTTTACGAAAATTTAGACAAATCTTTATGGAAAAAGGAAACAGCGCCAGGTTTCAATTTACTGATGAAATATTTTTCATTGAATTTTTGCCATCATTGTTTCTAGTTATAATACAGCATGAAATTTGAGGGTCAGTATTTTCCAATTATATCTTTGCAGAACATGGACAAAGCCTCAAAGCGAAGACAAGCCTTCGTGAGAACGCCACTGAAGCAACTATTGCCAGCATTAATGAGACAGGTGAGGTGGAAAGCACACTATTCAATCACTCTTGTTATTATCAGACTGCACCTGGGTGCTCAGTTTTGGGCAAACGCAAGTGTATAATTTTTCAAATGTGTGCAGAGTAGAGGGCAACCTTTACTCAAGCGGTGGTGTATTCAGATTTTCCAATGTGTTAATTTAGAATTTAAAAAGAGTCATTTGCTAAAAATCAACCTTAAGCAATCCACAACTTCCGAGGTAAGCTCGCTCACATTTGAACCACATGTAATTCTGAGGAAAAACATTCTTTAGATTTTCCTTTTTCTTTGCCACGCCCATGATATTCTGCATTTAAAAATATGATTGTGTGTGTGGCAAACTCTCTGCCAGAGAATATGATCGCTTTGAGAAGTTGTGGAAGGATTTGGACGTTAGAGTCACTGAGCGCCCCAGTCATCAGACAGCACTTCCCATCCCTCAGAGAGTTCTCTGAAAAGGCACGGCCTATACTATGGGTCCAGAAACAGCTGCAGGGGCATCCGGAGTGGTGAATGATTCCCTTCCTACCCATCGGTGTAGACAGATTGCCTTTTATGGATGTAAATCACAGAAATAACAATTTACAAATCCACAGCTGGTCTTTTCGTTGTGACAGTCGCCATTGTTCTCAGATTACGCACAATCATCACCTCTATCACGTTTCAGTCCGAAGATGATCACAAAAGTCAAACTTCCGCTCCAAGACATATTTTTTCCTTCGGGTAGGTTGCTGTTATTTATAGACTACTTTAAAAATTATTTTCAATCGCTAATCCTATACATGCAAATCTGAAAAAAAAAATAATCTAAATGAAAACAAAGGTGTGAAAAAGAAAACTTAGGTAGAATTTGCTTGAGGAGATAAAAGTGGCTAACAATTGTGAAGCCGTCATTCCGTCCAGTGATTGTTGTTGTATCCCATTTGATAAGAACAGCGCGGAAAACAAGGTTTTCTTATTTCAGATTGTTAATCATTGCCTTGCCATTGCAGAAAACTACGCTGCAATATTTAGCACATGAAATAGGGGTTTGTAAATTTTTCCAGGTACTAGCTTGTTTGCTTTGCCTTGGTTTGCAATCCGTTAAAAAAACTTTTAGCAATGTCACAGCGAAGGTTGAAAGTGTGTTTTGCTTCTTTGAAACTTCATTATTTGCTTCAGATGCCGTTTCCTTACCTGAAAGTGTAGAAGAGGTCCCCCTGTTGCTAATGAACTACAAAATATCCATGAAAACGGAAAATTACGATGGAGCAAGAGCCATAATGAGGGACTTGATTCAAATCGTTGAGGATCGGATTGATGTGGCACCAAACGAGGTACAATTTTTCGGGATTGAACTTCAAAGGAAAAAACTTTTCCTTGAGGCTATCGCCGTTCTTGAGGTTGCCATGGCGATGTTTGAAAAACATCCACTTCCTGAAACGAAGATAAACTCTGTACGGTGGTGTCTCCGCTGCCTGAGTGACACAAACATTGAAATGATTCGAGGTGTTAGTAGCATGAAGGAGGTGATGAAACACTACACAATCCCACTCATGCGTGAAATGTGCTCTCACATGGAAGACACTGCATCACTGAGTGAGTTATACAAATGTCTTGAAGTAAGTTGGGCTCTTTATTACATTCAATACAACCAGGGATTGGTGGACGATGAACGGCATCAAGAGCAGGCACTGCGAAAAGCCATAGCAGATATGGGGAACGTGTTTGGGAACTTTGTTGGCAGGAATAGGGTTTATGGAGCGTTGCTGTATGATCTCGGTTCTGTTTCCGTGCGAAACTCACGCTTTGAGGAAGCAGCTGCTCTCTTCAAACAAGCGTTAGATGCTCACAACACGGCAACTGATTGGGAAAATGAGGAAGAGAAGAAAACAAACATCAAGCGGGCTGAAATATCACTTGAATGGGCTCAGAAGTCAGTGCAAAACATCTAACGTCAATGACAGGGTGGGATCTTTATCTTCGAAACATTTTGTTGCATTTCTTTCGGTTTTGTTGCCGTTTTTAATTTTAAAAGTTTGCTGAAATCAACAACTTTCTGCGTACTGGGGAAAATTTTAATGAAATATTAGAATGAAGTGCCTTGCAAGGTTTAAAAGACTTGAACGTTTTTGTGAAATGAACAACGAATTCCAACTGAGTTTAGTTATAGACTGTAAAACAATTTTATTAGATGCGATTTAAATCACTATTACTCAATTATTATATTCGAGATTTTGTTGTATTTCACCTTTGTTCTTTAGATGGTTTATGATGCTACTGATTTTGATTTATTCAGGGCTAACTTTAGCATGAAAATAACATTAAAAAAAAGTTCTAAAACCTTTTTAAGCCAGTGGTTTTCAACCTGGGGATTGTTTGCCTTTTTTCTAGGGGCGCGAGAGCTTCTGATAATAATATTCATAATTTCTTCTCTATTTTATATTTCGTATATGGAATCATTTTTGCCGTAGCCAAAATAATAGCATCACCTGGCAAAAATGATAGCCTAAAATTTAAGTGTGATTATGGCCATTACAGCATGGCGTACTGTTGCGTTTGGCGCGTATACCTTTGTGATGTAAGAATATGCTGTGTTTGTAAAGTAGATATCTGAATGCGGAAGCTGACTTGGGAGTTATTCTAGTTTTCAATTAGTTGTGCTGTGGAATGATTTGTACACGGCACGGGTCTCTTTCCCTGATGCTGCCACATGCATCAATTTAATTAATGAGTTTTTGTTAAACGTTAGTCATTTTTATTTTCTGTTGTGCAAACGCAACTGCATTACATATGTCTGACTGGGAATTTTCGGAAGGGGGTCGTTTGGTTTTAAATTGGGTTGCAAAATGGGTCGTTTCGTGAAAAAAGTTGAAAACTGTTGCTTTAAGCAACAGAAAGCGCTAGTTGTTGGGAAGTGTTTGAAAAGTGATTGGAAAGTTTTGTTTGAAACGCAGTATTAAAATATTTGAACAATTAAAAAATAAAATAAGACTACAGAGTTGCACAACCAAATTTGTAGATTTCTACTCTCTTGGCTTTTTGTAACAATTTTCCTTTTGGTTGTTCGGTTGGGGCTGTCACCAACCAAAGCAACACATTTGTTATATTTTTGTCACTGTGGTTAAAATTTTCCGCAGCCCATGGATTATATTGCAATATACCAATATTTCGAAATTGGAATCCTTGTTCAAATGGTTTTCCTGAAAGTCATTGGCTAATGATCTCCCAATCGCTCCATCGAAATTATATCAGACAGTGTAACAGGGCACCACAGACTTAAAAGAGGCCCACACCTCTTTCATATTAGGTTTGATCTCCCTAAATGTCAGTTATTCAAAAAGAAAATGCAAACACAACATTTTTCAAGAAGGAAGCCACAATTTGGGCGAGTGTTGTTAATGACTAATCATTAACAACACTCGCCAAAATTGTGGCTTTCTTTCTTGGGCTAATGACTACTCATTAAACGTTCCTGAGACAGGTAATCAAAAACATGGAAAATCTATAAAATTAGTGAATGATTGCTGCAAGTTTTGTGAGCACATTCAGATACAATTAAAACAAGGGCTGAGAATCCAATAACGAGCAATGCGTTTTCTAACTGCAATCTTTTTGTATTTTATAATCCCCCGTTAAAAATATTATTTGCCTTCACTTTGTCACGATAGATATTCAGCTTTGTATTTTGTTGACGGCACCTGGTCTCAGGCGGAAACCTGAAATTGCTTCTTGCGGAGGCGGTTGAGGTATACGCACTTGCCGAAGCGGCTCTACGGGCGATTCATTCGGTTGCCGTGGATCGAACACCCAACCTTCCATTGGAGCGGCGAACACTTTGCCACTGAGCGATCGACGCCTCTTTGTCACGATTTGTACAAAACGTTCAAGTCATCTTTCCATTTTGGGTCAAATTGCTTCCATACAGGCTATAGTGCATTACATTGATGTTACCACGTGTATTTGTTTGTACAGTATCTAGACTGCTCAGCTTGCCAATAGACGAATTTTAAACAATCATTCATGGATTATTTTACTGCAGAAAATGTTTGTGCACTCAAACCAATAGGCTTTCAGACTTTTTCTGTTTTGAAGTCCAGTTTTATGTCTGGGTTAATTTAAATGCATTTTTGTCAGTCGCCATTGGTGTAGCTTTTTGTTTTCTGAATTGCGAATTTTTTTTGTGATGGTCCTCAGAACATTTCAAGCACGCACGCTCATACCTCAAATGTAGCATTGTGCTTCATCTTATGGATGAAAGGCAATAGCAGATTAACATTGGCTTGGTTTTCATCTCCGAATGTATATACTGCAATATGCATATTGAGAGCTATTTGACTAGATGTCCTCCATGGTCTTTCACCAATCCTTGTTGCGGACAAACTGTACAGTCTTTTGTCAGCATGTGGCATGATAAGATGATTACGTGATTCGTGACAGTTTTCGTTCTGAGACCATATAGCGTCTTGAAAATCGGGTCCATGGGGTAAACATTCGTAAACTGTGGTTGTGTGTCCCTGCGTGTGTGCTGCTCCTAGTGTTGCGTTATACATGAAATTGCCGACCCCTAGTTACATATAAGCAAATTTAGGACTTATTGACTGTGTTTTCTGCTTGGATCGTAAGCTGCACTCCTTGTGTGTTTGCTTGATTAAATCACCAATATTATTCAATGAGATTTGGTCAGTACAGTGGTTCAGGTTGAGATAGAGTTGCGGCTGGGCGCTGAGTCTGAGGAGTACTGCCTCTATTTCACTAGTTGAGACTAATTGCGTTTTCCTAACGTAACCAAGCGTAGAGTACTGTACGGCTTATGAAACAAAACAGAAACAAGACATGAAAAACTACAGGCGCGGCTGTTCTATATGCGCTGCAGCCGAACTGGTCTCAAGTTTAACTCGCTCCAGCAGTTTAGTTTTTAGCGTCTGTGCAACCTCTATCCACAGCCAACAATCGCGCAACGCCGTTACGGTTTCAAATAAACCTGTTGCAAATATGTGAAGAATGAACTCAGGCGGAAACGGAAACAGCAAAACTGCCTCGATTTTTCCGTGCAGATTACCTGCATTTAACGTAGACGAAATAATGAAGGGAAAGAACATGCTGCTGCAGCAATGCAGCGGCTACTACACGAGCGGACTCTAAGGCAACAGGGTGGTGGACATATGCATGCATGACATTACCACTGAGCCTTAACGTTAAGACAAATTCTTTTTTGCAAAGAGATGTAGTCCTCTAGCACGGTCGAAGCCAGTTGACAATTGAAGTTCACCCCAATAAAACTACATCACTGCGATATACACAAAAAGCAGTTTCTACCATGGTTTCCAGATAAGCACTTCAATAAAGAGCCAAACAGTCTTAAAAAGAAGAGAGAAAAAAAACAAACCGATTGTTTCAAGGTCAGAAAAGAGCCAAACGTTTTTGTGATATTGCTGTTCCTTTGTCACAAAGAAACATCTAAATTTCAAGAATTTCATTATAAATTTTCTTCGAATTTGAAATTGAGTCATGCTTGGCCTTGTACTGAAGCTTATTACTGATGCTCCTCTGAATTTTCATGGTTTGTGAGATGGCACACTTTGGGTACAATTATGCCACACTTTTTACACCGATCCATCGAGAGCTTTAAGCACCCATGCGAAAGCCATCTTGCTTTCACTCCTGTACCTACAACCAGAAATAAGTTCCCTTCCACTTTCTCGACGTTATTGTCGCATTTTTATTGCGAAGACGCAGACCTTTCTGCAAGCGTTGAACCTGTTTGGTGCTCACAAGCACTACAGTGCACACAATTCCAGTGATTACGCAAAGAATGTTATTCGAATCTCGCATACCTCAAATCTTATCAAGATCAGAACGCCGACGTCTACCTAATATCGCATTTACTACAAAAATTTTGCCAAACGAATTCTTTATAAAAACGCCAACTTAAAGTTTTTAGGCTGCCAAACCCGAAACGTGGCAAGATTTCTGAAATTCGGCCTGCATAGGTCAAGCTGGCAACTCTGGTTTCTACCTGTTAGGGCCGACTTCAAGCCGATTTGACCGATTACTTCCAGTCGCGCCCAGCGCTAAAATAGGGCAAGGGCCTCCCATAATTCCAAAATGTTGCACCAAAAGTTTTCAGGTTAATCAAGTCTTTAATGTGAAAGCCAAAGAGAACTTTAGTGCAAGTCAACGAAAGTGACTGGGGAACTTGCTTTTAGTCCAACCTGATTAAAGTACCTTATTGTGTTTTACCAATTGTCCATGATTGATCAAACGTTGTATATAGTGTAAATGTTAGTGACTTTATATAATGGCTAATCCTTACATGGTGTATAAGCTCCATGTGGAAATTGGCGATTGTGAAACACAAACTTATTTCTAAACGCTTGTAATTACTAACCGCAAGTAAACACAAGGAGTAACGATTTTTGCAGCTGTTTCTGGCGCATCAGCTTGTATCCCACATAGTGGTGATGTATGCGTCATTTTAAGACCATCGCAAAAATTCCTCTCTGATAAACGTGGCGTGCTACAAATATAGTATTACTTACCCTTGTTTGCAGTGTTAATCGCAGCCTTAATTGAATATCGTAGATTTTAGTGCTGTTCTAAATGTAATTGCGTGAATATGTTGGCGATATACATTTTATATAACTTGAAGCTCAACCTTTGGCTTCGAATCGATTCTAGGATCACGGCTAATATCCTTAGGCTGAAAAAGTAGAAGATTTTGCTACTACTGTAAACGTTTTAACTCTGGGTATGCACTAGCACAGCACCTCCACTCTGGACGTGTTGAATATTAACTCTTCGATTTATCGGATGCTACGGCATTGTCCATTGAAGTCTCTGCTGGAGGAAGTCTTTGTGTCACCCTTTCAGGACTCCCTTTTTACATCAACGATTTCTATTGGTATGACTTGATGCTAGCTTTATAAAATTTCAGCACATATCACAGAGTAAGGCCTTACAAAAGTGCTTTCAGTCGGACCCCGCAACTTGCAAAACTGACTCTGCTACCAGTTCCAAGTGCGACGAATATCTCACCACACTGCTGGTCCAAACCGATTATTCTCAACGTAGTCCAATGGTGGTCCATTTAAAATTTCTAGTAGTCCACAAAGATTTCCATTAATCCTTGATAAAAATTCATGAAAATTGTAACCTTTTCTGTACAATAAATGTGTGTAATACCGTTTTTAGGTTTTTGTATTTGAAGTTTTGTGAATGTCGCGTAGTTTATTGATCATATTAAAGGACTAAGATTAAACAGCCCTTGAGTTCAGCAATAATAGTAAAGTCACAGCAGTGACACCACCAAGCGATCAATCGCAATTTATTGCGTAAGGAAACTAGCTTCGTGTGTTAATTACACATCTTCAGTCCTGCGCAAAAGTCGACATATGAAACAAAAAGAGAAACTACGTACTGCTACTAAGATCAAAACTCAAGATTACACAAAAATTGAGCCCAATTAGAACCCCTCCACTAAACACAGCTACAAAACTGTGTAACAAACCCGATCGTAAACGACCATTCCGCTCACTGACTGACAAAAAAATCTCTCCGCGTTTTCGCGTGGTTTCTGTCTCAGACGATCACGTGGTTTGCAACAGACCGTAACGTGCAGTGGAAAAAGTTTTGGAAGCCAACTCAGGTTAGAGTTTCGGCGGTAATGCAAAATAGAGTAATTCGGTAATAAAGTTTACACTATAGTTACGGTAAAAATAAACGATTGTTCGGTTTTTCCAAGCTAAAGATTCTAAATCATTCCCTTGTCTCTCGAAGTTGTTTTAATTGGTTTTAACCTTAGTGGAAAGCACCAGAGGCTGGGATTTGCCTATTCCTATCGAAAACAACAATGACAGGCTCTAGCTTTCCAGCAGGCTGTTTGAGGAATCTCCTGCCTGGTTCTGCTCCCATCTTCTTGCAATGATTCAAGCTTGTCCTCATCAACCGAAAACCTTTCTAGCGATTCATATACAAAACAATAAATACACAGCAGGTTCGCTATGGAACAGACCATATACCACGTTGTTGCAACTTATTTGATTAACATACAATAATCGTTCAACCTATGGCAGGGGTGGGTAATTAATGTTGACTCTGGGTGAACAATTTTGGAAGGCCGCGTTTAGTGGAGGGCCGTAACTTCTAATGGAAATGGAAGCAAGTCTCTGACAAGGAAGCCTTGTAGCACTAAGTGGAAGGAAATTTCAAATTTGAAAATTTTTTCTGAATGCTTTCACGGGCCACTGAAAATGGTGTGGCGGGCCACATATGGCCCGCGGGCCGCTAAGTTTTCCACCTTAACCTATGCTATGCGACAAAGAAACGATGCAACCTTCCGCAACACAAAAACGTACAGAGCATTATTGAAATTCTGTGAATAGTCTTCAAAACCACAGATTGTTCTGCGTTGCTATGATCAATCGTGTCATGTCGAATTGGTTCGCCGCAGTGAGCCTGCAGGATATATGGCCCAGGTCTATTTGTACTCGAGCTGCAAACATTTAACTTCTATTAAGAACAGTGGTTCTTAACGGGGTCCCCAGTAAAAAATCTGGGGTCCGCAGAAAGAATGGCAAAGTGTTTTCTCTGAACTTCAAATGCAAAAACATCAACGACTACTACTTCGACCAATTGAATCACTGTAAACGAGAAGTACGCAAGTCAATATGTTTAAGAAAAGGCGTCCCATGTGTTGGAAAAGTTAGAACTACTGATTGAGACGAGCAGTGTAGGGTTAATGTTTCTGAACAGGCAAAACTCGTGACGCATTCGCGACAGTCACAATTAATTTAAACATTTGTTTAACCGTTTTCATAAAAATTTGATATAAATAATTAATTAATCACCAACATTACACTTCATTAAAAAATAACTTTGAAAGACTTCAAGACATGGGGGGGATTGAATGCCGGCCCCAAACCGTAAGAAACGAGGACAATAACTTATCACATAGTCTGACTTAATAATATTTTTTTCTTAGTACACCACAAATTACAACTAATAAAATCTTGCTTAATAACAACATAATTAAAATCATACGGTAATACTCATTTCGTTACCTATTGTAATTAATTTTTTACATTTTTTCAAATAGCGTAGCCAAGTTGACTCGTTTTTTTGTTTCAGTGATTGTGCTTTTTCCTAGGTTGTGGTATCTGTAAGGTAATGTGAGTACAGTGCCCAAGGGCACTACCTCGATTCTCGCAAAACTAAACTTCACTTGGACATGACTCTCAAGCTTCCGCTCAAGCTTCCCTTGGACATGACTATTGACATGATAGCAATGGCATCAAATTGGGAAGAAAGACCACGGGCCCCAAAAGGCAAAAAGAAAGATGACCCACAAATTTGGGCTACATCTTTTCCCCACCTCATAACTCTCACAAAGAGAGAGAAACTTAAACCCGAAAGCAATGGCAACCTGCAAAAGACCAACTACAATTGGACAATTACTAACTACAAGCACCTTGATTTAAGCAAGACGAGGGAGCATGCCAAAGGGATGTCGGGTCCTTGTGGCCACTGTGCACTTTGTGGTGACCATGGAAAGCACAACAAATCAATGGTGCCAAGTGTTTCACAAATAATGGGCAAAAATAAAACCTTCCCACTCAACCAAAAACTGACATGCGCAAACCATGGTATTTATGTAGCGACTTGTGTTATTTGCCACGAACAATATGTCGGGCAAACCAAGAACAAATTTTCCACGAGATGGTC
>JGI24159J19872_10002552_pt1 | contig 21843 bp, 14 predicted proteins | sample Ectturendosymbi4_FD_19872 | JGI IMG/M metagenome (IMG submission 19872) | reverse complement strand
CCAACCGTGCTGTAAGAAACATTGCGTTGTTGCATAACACTCCATTGCGTGGTGCGCTTGGGGTTGATCATGTCTTGACCAAGTATGTTTCTATTTGTTTCGGCAATACTTCATGCAAATAATCCTCTCAAAAATGTCTCATCTGAATTTGCACTCCTTTGCAAGAAAGCTGCGCCCTGCATTTCATTCAGGCTACATCTCAGTTCGTGTTGTCCGGATTAATGGCAACTTTGCCAACAAAGTTGCATGCTTTAGTCGTATAGTTTCGAATCCAATCGCAAAAAGTCACGTTAAACATTGGTCAATGAGAGAACACAACGTTACATGAGTCCGACTGTTCCTTCAGTTTGTTTTCGAACAGTTGAGATTGATATAAAACACCAGCGAAAAATCTTAACAAGTTTTTTCGGTGGGGGGGCATGACCTCTTCGGCCTCATTTTGGCTGCGCCTCCGACCCAATCAAAGTGTGTTTTGTTAGGTTGACCATACATGTTTGAAAAAATAAGGAAATTAAATCTTAAACTTATTTTTGTTATCAAGTACGTCACAATAATGTATTTCTAATGAGTTTTTTGCGCTAGCTACACAATGCGGTAGCCAGTAATTTAGTGATCTTGAAGTCATTAGATTCAAATCTATTCGCCAATCCCTGGCTGCATAATTACAGACCTTCGTTTCTCTACGCTAACTTGCACCCGTGTATGAGCTTTGGAGTTTAATGATGGAGGGCAGAGATTACACAGTGAAGTTTCGGACATATATCGAATTTGCGCAACTTATTTTGAAAGAGAATATGGAAACGAAGAGTTCAATTAACAAGGTCTTTTTTTCTTGAGCAGGCCAGTTCAGGCAGACGTAGAACTGGGTATAGGCGACTTAGTGTTAACTGAGGTCGAACTGTGTACTGTGGGCTACTTGTATTCAACATTGAGTAAGCTACCTAGGTACAATTGTGTAGATTACTTGTAGTTAAATGTAGGTTACTTGTATTTACTACTGTGAAGGCTACTTACATTAATCTAAAAATATTTGGTTTCTGTGAAAGTTCACGCCATTGACAGAACGTCCACAGAAACAGGGTCTAGGACCTACAGGTAAAAAGATAGCTATTGACGAAAACTCCTGGATATAAAACAAAACATAACGACCGATCACATGCAAGTTGCCCCCAAGACGCGATTGGAAAATCCTGTGTTCACAGCAAGTTTTGCTTAATCTTAGAAGACATTTGGAAAGCTATGGGTGTGAAAGTATTTTTGTGAAGTGTAAGCTATACAGTCAAATAGTTATATTAGTAGTTACAGTGGAACATCTGCATGGTGTGGTGTTGATAGGCTTGTTGCAGTGACTGGAAACGCCTCAAACGATGAGACATAACCAGCGCAAACATACCACTTATTCACCCAGAGATGGAATTGCAGCTCCACTTACCATTTCCACCAACAGCGTCCACTGCATGGGTAGGTGTGATTTATTTGATCTATTTATGAACTTAGCCACTTCAAGACTGAAAATATCTTTCAGTTGAAGATTGTTTTAAGTTTCGTAAATACGTCTAAGTTTAAGAGTCGCAAATTTAGAAGTGTAAAAACAACTCATCGCGCGATTTGAAAGTACTGATATTGACTGCTCAGGGAGGGCAACAGGGCAATTGCCCCCCTTCCCGAAAATTAAAAAAAACATGCTTACTTGTTAGGTAAAACAAGTTACAATCATTTGCTCCTCTGAAAATATCAGCTGGTTGCGGCACTGGGCTGCAGTGTAAATGACATGAAGCTTATCTTCCTCAATCTACCAGGCAATGCTTTCGTATTCCAGTTTTGAAATTATTAACACTATAGTGCCTAAATATACTTACCGTGGGGAAAAAATTTTCATGATTTAACTGCTTGTTTGGTGAAAGAATAACAAAATATTTAAGAAAAAAGATTTTTCTTCCTTTATTGTCAAAATTCTCCACACTTGTCCATTTTTGGTAAGCTTTGATGCAANTCACGGTTGTCAAGTTATCACTTCTAAGATGAAAACATGCTATTGGAAATTTTAAACTTTCAATTTAAAAAAAACACGAGATTNAATCAAATAGTCTATGGAGNGGTCAGTGNAGCAACTACCCTTGCTGAACCTACTTCCATTAGTCTTTCCAGCGNGGAAACTTCCGAAAAACTTCTGCTTTTTGNAAGGACAAGATTCGCATTTTCCACAGTATAACACTGTTACATGTTGCAATCGGGATATTTGCACCTTCTCCGTTGGTATGGATCCTTCAGCCTTACATGGAAAACCAAAACTTTCCCACAAACATGAATTTTCCCTCACAAAAATCAACTATATCTACTAATCCATCACTGTCGCAATCATAGTCGCTCTTCGGTCGCTTTTTTCAACGACCCTCGACAAACATGGCAAGCATTTTCGTTTTTCGTAGATGGATGAAGGATCCGTGTTTTCACAAAATATTAATTCCAAGATGAATGTCAATTTTTCTTGACTTCAGATACTTTTAGTACGAAAGTCAAGTATATTGCTACTTTGCCGTATAAAGCACTAGAAATGACCTTGTTTATCCTAAAACCATAAAGAAAAATATCCAAGCAATTTACGACCTGAGAAACATTTTCCAGAGCCACTCAAACTTTTCCACCGCAAGGTAGTAACACCAACACAAGACAAAGAAAACATGACTCAGCATTTCTTACAAGCATGAGAAAAGCCGAAACTGTTTTAAGTTCTGGCACAAAAGCAAAGTGACCACAATTCGTCATTGTTTTTGACTATAAAAGTGGGTTGAATGAAACGTAAAGAATTCTTTACGCTAGGCGGTATAGGATTTCGTTGTGATATACTGTCAAAATGTTTGTGTTTGAATTATATCGAAACGATAGCGCTTTCTCTAAACATACACTGAACTATTTTTACGTACAGGGCCAATTTAAAGCTCCACTAGAAAAAAAATGATATAAGGATTTTATCCGTAAGTAGATAGCTTTAAGAACGCATTTCTATCTTAAATATCCTTCGCATAGTTCTTGTTTTATTGAGGTGGCGTCAATTTATTTACTGCGTTATATTTCGCACACTTCACTTCCTTGAATATGAAAATACGCAACGGGTACTTGCGTAGAAGAAACGACAAAGCGTGGTATTGCGACAGTTGTCAAGTTTTTTTTCGAAAGATCGGAAAGTGACTTTCAAAGATTGGAAAACCATGTTGCAGGTACTGTCTGGAAGCTGCCCGCTTGCTTTACAAACTATGCCATTTCCCATCCACCCACGGAGGTTCAAGCAAAGTTCAGAACAGGTCATAACGCGATTTTGACTTTTGCAGTGACGATCAGTTTCCTGCGTGGGCTGATCTGAACGACAATTTTCTCTAGAAATGTACACCCAAAATGCCTGATTGTGAGGACAGCAGAAGTACAACGCAATTAATATAAGTCCTAGCCTGATTGTGAGGACAGCAGAAGTAAAAAGCAATTAATATATCCACAATAGAAGGTTATTAAATGATCATAACAAAAAATTAAAGCGACTTGTTTATGTTCTGTTTTGTGCCGCCAAGTGCCGAGAAAGTGCACTCCAAATGATACGAGTAAGTGTTGGCAGACACAGTCAAATCAGGCTTGACTTTGTTTTAATTGGTAGGCAGCTACAAGCAGGTATTTGTTTGTTTCAGATACTGTATTTTACTGTAGAATGTAGATCAGCAGATTAGAAACATCAAGTGTCAAAAACTCGTTCTAATCTATGATTGTGGGGATAGTATAGGTCGGTAAATGTAGTTCCTAACCTAGGTGGTAGCATACATCTAGGTGATCATCACACACTGGCAAAAAGTTTAAACTAGCGGGTCATCTGCTTGTAGTTTACAAAGTGAGTATAGTCTAGTTCAGGGACGTGCCGGGGGGACGCACGGGCCGACGGCCCCGAACATTCAGGGCAGTGGGCAGCAAAGAGTGAAACTACAAAATTACATTTGATTAAAACTAGACGCTTCTTCGTATTTTAAGGTTATGAACACACGCTGCATGGATCTGATGGGAACTTGCCTGAGAGGGCATGCAAATATATGTTAAATGACGCGAGAAAGAGGTGAAACACTTCCATCGTTATCTGAAGGCCTTGTACTCCATCTCTCTCCCCCCTTTGTAGGCTGGCCAATTCCTGCTAACCTATTGTTAACCTGCGACTTGTAGTATTCATATTATCTCCCGATTCTTTTCAGAACCTGGGTTGTTAAACCGGGGGCGTGGCAGGTTCGCAAAAAAGGCGCGAGTATAGCGGTGACATATTGTCAAAAAGTATTAAATGTATTGTTTTTATCATTAGTAAATTCATTATCATTTCACTATAAATGCCATAACTAAAACAAAGCGGACTGTACAGTGAACAAAAACCGGGACCTCTTAAACTTGCTTCTTAAAGTTTGGACTTATGAGCAAAGAACACTTCATGTTTCGATGGTGTCTTGTCTGCTTTGTTTCACTTTTAGTGGCAATGCGAAATGTGCCCCAGGACTACATCGTGTGTGGCGATAGAGTCTTCACTTTCAGTCAGTGTTTTCCAAACTGGGGGTAAATTATCCCCAGGGGTAATATGCGATTCTTCGAGGGGTAACGCGAAGCCATATTGTTCTGTATTATGAGCGATCACTGCAAAACAAATTTTCGACCTGAAATGTGAAAATTTTTCATTGAGGGTAATAAGACATAGTCGATACCTTGATTTGGGTAACGGCTCGACCAAGTTTGGGAATCACTGCTTTCAGTTGTTGTAAAAAAGATATTGGCTTTAATCAGCATTGAAAGAGAATTCCTTTCAGTCGATGTGAAAGATGAAATAGTGCAAATATTTTCCATAGGAGAGCAAGTTTGGTAAAAAAAATTGATGTGTTAGTGTGTAACTGAATTTCTCATATGTTCTGGTTGAATAAAAAAAGTTACTTCTTCATCTATTTTTACCAAACAATGCCTTAGCAATTTGTTTATAGTCAGAAAAACATAAAAACCAGCAACGCATCAAACCGCATGTTTGTAAAATTTCGGATGATATTTATAATAGAAAAAATAGACAACTCTATCTTATGTCATGCCTCAAAAGTTGTATCTTTTTGGTGAGCCTAACTGATATTTATTTCCACATGCCTTAATTCAATATCTAGTTACTCAAAGCATACCTAATATTAGAAGGATTTTGCTTATAAACATTGGCCGCAGGCCCACAGAATAAAACAAATTATTAACGACTAACATAGCAAAAACAAAAAATACTTTTTGAAATATTTTTAATGTAATTGTTTGGTATTTGTTTTTTGTCAACACTAGTTTTTACGTATTTCAAAAACCTGTATTTCTCACATTCCTCAATACTAGACGGGAAGTTGGTAGCAGGGAATACAACCAAGCAGTTGCCCCGAGCATCACTAGAACTCTGCACGCTCCTGGGGGTCATCAGCATAAGTGGCGGAACCGGGGGGACCGCATGGGCCTAACCCTCCCACTTTTAAATTTCGAATTTTGCCTAAATAAATTTAAGTAACACAATTAGTATTGGCTCGTTGTTAAAATAAATCTTATTTGTGTAAGACTAAGAACAGCTAGTTACATTTGTGTGCTCACGTCAGTGTAGTGTATGATAGATAGGGTGTAGTGTAGATAGGGGTCGTTGCGGCCTTGTCAAATCTTGCATAAAATTGCTGAAACACGCTGACAAAAGTTAATGACGTCATATTTCAGTGCTTGTGACGTCACAGCTGCCAGTTCAAATCACAAAAATTTTCTGAAGTTTTTTGATGTGCACTTGTGCACCCCATTTTGAAACAAGTTCCGCCGCCCATGGTCACCAGCATGATGCCCGCGAGGACTACGTGGGCCACCCGCTGGCCAGATCGACAAATAACATGATCAGTTTCTTCAACTAGATGGATATCATTAATAATTATTAATAATAACATAATTAAAAGCGAATTGAGCAATTTTTTTCAGAAACGTGTATCGAACTGGTAGACCTTCGCATTTCGGTATTCGAGGCGTAGCTCTCGGTTTCAAAAAGATTGATGACCTTTCGATAGTTGGTGTAACAATGAATATGAAGTGTGATCTAATTTAATTGCATGCCAATACCTACTTCAGCATCGATTGCAAGAAAGTCTAATATATAATGGAAGCTCCGAGCCAACAAACAGGGCGAGAGCTTGACATATTTTTTAAATGAGACCCCATCTTCTTGCACATCAGTTGGGTTTCAGATCACTTGAAATTTTTTCAAGGACATTTTGTCGTTTTGCGATTGTTGAAATTTTTCTTCATGCCTACTTTGAATACTTTTTATGTACAGTGGTGTGGCACATTTAAAAAAATATTGCTGAACAACATGGGTACTTTTTACTACGCAACTGTCAAAGATGGTATAAATCGAAGCGTTATCCTATTAAATTACAATTGCATTGTTTAATGTTGATTCTTGAATGTTTAATGCATTCAATAGTTCAATAATGAACAATTTCCCAACTGTTCAACAACTTTCAAGGACGCTAGAAAATACTAAAGGACAACAAAATGTTTTTCAAGGATCACGGACATAACCAGTTTTGATAGCAAATACAAGGAAAGTCCTTGGCGCTCAAGGACGTCTGGCAACCTTAACGTCAGTTGTGTCAAAGATCATCAAAATCTTCAATCACTGACCCAATATTTTAATCTGTCTACGGTAAAATCAAACTTTAATTACGGTTCATCCCTATTGTTGTTCCCAGCGAACAAGCTAAATGCAAATGATCTCAGCTGAGCTAACAGCTCGCGCCTTCAATGCATGCAAATACAAGCTAGCTGAAAAAGCTCATCAGTTATCCCTCATCAATTTCAGAACCGTTTTTGACACGTCGAAGACCAACGAAAGTCTCTTAGGCGAAGATGAGCCTGGTGAACAAACTGAACTACTTTCATCACCAACGGCATTGTGTGGTGGCACAGACAAAATACCGATGTCATTACTAAGATAAAGGACCCAGACAACTTCACTCTTCCTCTTGTTGTTGTAGCTCGGTCAAAAGTGCAAGATTCCGAGTTGCGTCATGGCAACGACTATCCTTTCACGCGCGATCGCATCGCCGAGTATTTCAAGTCACCAGAAGAACCGGCATGTTTTAGCAGCGATCAGCTGACACAATAGACAGCGTGTGGGTTTTGAATTCCCATCCGCTTACTCAAATGGTTTCAGCCGGTATCTCATAAAAAAGGTATGTAGGGCACGGTGCGATGCGACTTCTGCCTATCCGTAGGGGCGGTCAGGCAGCGAAGCCGAGGGTTGCAGCGAAGCCGAGCTCAATTGACGAAGCCGAGAGCTCGGCAGCGTCGAGACAGGAACCTCACGAAACTGAAGTTGCCTCAGTCGCAATTAGCTTAGCTTGTGCTGCATCAAAACGTTTTTCAGATTAAGGCATTTTCATCAAATCTTTTTTCAGCGCAAATGCCATTTTCCCGCGAACAGCTCTTGTAAAATAACACTCCAGGNTTACCTGTACGAAAACAGTGCGTCGACTTAAGCCCGGAGNAAAACACTACGTCTTTTGNAGGGCAGTTTCACAAAAAGAGAAGAATAATTATTGATCCAATTGCCANCGACAGCTTTTCTTTCGACGNCGGAGTCTTACTGGCGGATGCCGGTGACCGCGTTTTTGCATCGCATGTCTGTGCCAAATCCGAAGCTATCTGATTGCAAGGCGAGCCTTCTTTGTTGGTGCTGGCAGAACATGTAAGAGGCGCTCGTCAATGTGCTGCAATCGCATAGCTTTCGAGATTCAGCAGTGACAGGAGCTTGGAAAACGCGAAGTCGAGAACTTATGCCAAGGCTGCTTTGTAACCATTTTCTTATTTTCTTGATTTTGCTCTTAACTGTGCTATTACTTTTGTGTCTTGCCTCCTCAAAAAGTAAGAACTTCACTTGGAAAAGTTGATATTTGTTTAGTAAAAAAGACAGCGCAGGAGGCGATGCAACAAACAACAAGCATGATGTTTGTAAAGAGCTTCCAAGACAAGGTTTACAAGATGAGAAAGAAGTGGTTCATCCAAATTTTAACTTCTTCAATCGCAGTTTTTGTATTTTGTTCCAAACTTGGAGGTTTAATGCTTTTGTTACAGTACTTTTGTCAAGGTGTAGGTTAGCATGTCCACCGCCATTGTAAACATCCTTTCACATAAAAGTGGTCAGATTTGCTCAGAAACGTAACAGTTGAGCTCACTAACTTTAACATCTCAACAGGGGCGTAACGAGGTTAGATGGTACCCGGTGCAACAAGCAAGTTTTTTGCGCCCCCATATTCCAACCTAAGGTCTTTCTGAAACAAATTTTCTGTATAGAAGAAAGTCCTTGTGACATTGCTGGGACTTTTCTGCGGCCCCCGCAGTCATTCGGCGTACCCGGCAGTGATTCGACACCCCCCATAGTGATTTGGCGCCCGGGGAATTGTGCTCCCCTTGCTCCCCCTCGTTACGCCCCTGCATCTAACCAAGAGGCTGAAGTGTATAAATACAAAGCGTGTTATTTAGTTTACCTTGCCAGAAGCGTCCAGGCAGTGGTGGTTCGATTTCAGCTTCTGTATCTCATTTTTACCTTGATCTCAATCATTGATTAAGTTAATAATGAAGTCTGCCTGCACGAACTGGATTTAGTGAAAGGCATCAGATTTTGAATATATTCTTGCTTCATGGTCGTGTCTGTAAAGCAGACAGCAGTTGTAATACCTTTCTGGGCAGGGATCGACTTGATTTCCAGCAGCTCAATGCTGCAATGCGCCTTTCGCGTTGTTGTTTTCTTAGTTTCGAGAAAAAGGTTGTTTTCTTAGTTTCGAGTGACTAAAACCAAATTTCACCACTTTAGGGACCCTCCCAGAAAGTTTTTGTAAAAATCCTCTAGTGCCCCCTGGAAAAAATCCTTCCGACGCCCATGTCCACATCCGGATTCACTATCATTTCTCAACTTTTTTCTGAGTGTTGGCCAGTGGGCCCCCTTCAACTAATTTTCCCCATGGCTCAAACCTCTCATGGGCGCAATTAGGTGGGGGACACGGGGGACGCGTCCCCCCACTTTTTCAGACAGTGGGGATATAATATGCCATGACCCCACATTTTTCTCTTTAGGTTTCGTAATATATTGGTTTCACACCAGAACCGTCGCCAGAAAGTTTTCAATAGGGGGGATTTGCATTTCTGCGGGGGATCTTTGGGTTTGTGCGGGGGACTTGACACAAAAAATTGGCAAAACTCAACTGATTTATGGTGTTTCATGTTTCAATTTGGGTGGGCTTGGAGCTTTGTTTGTGGGGGCTCAGCCCTCCGGTGGCGACGGGACTGTTTCACACCAAGCTGCCCCCTCGCATTTTACAACAAAATTGCGCTCATGAAACCTCTAGTTACACCACTGATGACAAGTAGAATAAGCTTTTGGCAACAAACTCCAGGTTTGCTGTAATCTTTCGAAGAATCAGCCGACTGGACGCTGCTTTCATCTTTGTGCCATGATTCAACCTTGAACATTTCAAGTAACTACTCTCCACAAGCGAGAAAAACAAGGAATCACTCAGGAAATTTTTAACAGGAAATCGATTTCGATGCGTAGTGTTGCGTGAAATCGATGTCCTATTAAAAATTCACTGATTGATTTCTAGTTTACCTCCCTTGTGGTGATTAGTTACTTGAATTGAGCTTTTGACATCACGAAAACAATTTGATATTTCGATGCGAAACCGTAGTAAGGGTTACAGTTTAAAACTGTTCGGTGGGAGTCTGCCGCGACAGCGTTCAGCATGGCGGAAGCAGCAGCAGCAGCTCTGCTGTGCCTTTGGTATTTCCTGTCGTTGCTTCTCTGCCCGGTTGTTTCTGACCACGGGCGCTGCGAAACAGAAATAGCGAGTGTTGGACTCGGTCCAACTGTGTTTAGCTTCATTGCTTGGCGCCAATTGTAGGTCACCCGGCTCAGAAAACCGGATCCATTGCGATCGTGATCGAGTTTCAAAAATGTAAGAAAAACCAGCTACTTGCATTGCCTAATTGTTTTCTTCTGAAAAGAAACATTTAAAGGCCATCGCACGAGAATATGCAGGGTAGGCCAATAGTAGGGTTACAGTTACTTCATTATCTGTTGCACCTTAACAATCGCGTTTTAGATATAAAATTATAGAAAATAATACTGAACGCTTATTCTATGCTTTATGTCTTAGAAAAGTTATATATTTTATAAATTTATTTTTATTTAGATGGATCGTTTATTTCATACTTTAAATCAGCGAGCTTCATAGTAATGTAAATCACCAAATTTTTATTAGAGATTGGAAGCTTGAACTGTGAACGATGGCAAACAATTACAATATAGACCAAAGAAATGGCTAATAAATCAGTATTGAAAGTTTGAAATTGTCGAGCATGTACGTAAATCTTGTACATGCTTTCATACTCTTCCACCTTCACGCAAGGCAATTTACAGCATAAGGATAAATCTGACCCTGCTTGTGGTAGGCTAACCCTAAAAGTAACCCTACTTTTGGGCCAACTTAGATTAGGACAGTATAGCGCCGAACAGCGGCATAGTAATTCTACAAATATTAACTGCAGACAGATAATTGGATTCGTCACAAATCTGAGACCTGCCAAAGCAATGTCAGCATGTCTAGAAAACACCATCGACAGCATGGCTATGTACACATAGCAGGCATTCAGCAGGAGCGCTAGAAGGTGTCATCAACTTTGACTTGTAACAGTAGTCAAATGCAGAAAAACCTCACAGGCGCTATTATCTTTGCAATAACGTGTGAAGGGCACCAGGATGTGTTGACAGTGGAATTGTTTCAAACAAAACGGTGGGAAAAAACGCGAAATAAAATACACCAACCAGCGGTGCACGAATCATTTGACGCTATTGTCTAAGCAGGCTCCTAGCCACGGGGTATATTCATTCAAGGGTCCAAGACCCAAAATGTTTGGGAAACCCGCATTAGATCGACTTGATGACGTACATCGCCTTGTCAGCCCACCATTTTGCTTGTTTGAAGGAGAACCGTTTGGCGTATAACAGGAGCAAAATTGGTAGTAAATTTTCTGGTGTGAGGGGAGTGGAATGTAACTGAAAAGTANTGCAGGACTAAACAGGGCGTATATACACATGCGTTGAAAAGCAAATCAGCCGCCTAATTGAGNTCACACCCGTAATTTATACCGTGTCAACGCAACAAACAGTGGAAAATTCTAGTTTCGANATGATTTCCATCCAGAGGAAATCCTTACGAATTCACACAAAATAGAAATAAAAAATGCAACTTCTTCAGGTTGATTCTCCAACTCGCCCTCTACGAACGGACCTGACAAAAACTAGCAAAAGCTCTCTTGTTGAACAAATATTTTTCGTCTGTCAACTTAGACGACTCAAATCCCACAAATGCATTTAATACCGCTCACTCAACAGGGATAGGTTTTCGTTATATACAATTGGATTCGATTTGACAATGACTTTTGCTGGAAAGTGGGCTCTTCACGAGCAAGAGGGTTACGAGGAATTTATGACTCTAATGGGTGAGTGTTACTTTTAATTTAAGTTTCTCACTGCTTTCTTCCTTGTGCTCTCTTGCTCACAGTCATCGCTTAAGTCAGCTTTTTGCAATCTTTTACACCTTAACAACATCAAAACTCAGGCCAAGTCTGCTCTTTCTTGCCCTAGCTGTTTAGTGACTGCAACAAGAACAAAGTTAAGGAAAGGGCGATTCTGTTTGACCATTTCTACAGTTTTATTTCCCAATGTTGGTCACAATTTATAGTTCCGTTCTTTCTTGGTGCTGTATAGCTAGCAGGTTAAGAAACGTCAGCCCTAACTCTCTATGAAATGCTTTGCTCGAAAAATCGGACGCAATCTGTACGTCACTTTCATTTCACAATGTCTCGCCAGTGGCGTAGCCAGCCCAAAAATATTTTGGGGGGCAAAATGTTTGATTTTAGACGAATAACACTATTTTGCTTGGAAAAACTCCTTTCAAAGCACAAAATTACTATATTTTCTAAATATTTGGGGGGCCGTGGCCCCTTTTCCCTCCCTAGCTACGCCTATGTGTCTCGCTTATTCTTTGTAATTTGTCCCTGTGCCTTGCTCGGCAGCTGACAGCAATATAGTTTAAATTAAACAATGTGTTTGTCGTTTGAAAAAGGTTGTTTAGTTTGCGGTAAGTTACTAGTTGGTAAAGCGTTGGGTTGGATTGAGTGTTGTGGGTATCCAAAGGCACTAAATTAGTTTATGTCACCACAGTTACGGAGTTATTAGACGTGTCAAAGAGTCGTTATCATTGCAGCTAGGATTCGAAAGCATTCAGTGACTCAAGGTTCAGTTTGCTTAGAACAAAGTAAGTCATTCAATATGTGGCCCTTATTAAAATAGTTACATACTTTTATATGTGCAAAGTCCTGAATCTGGTGAGTAAAAACAACAAAAATCGAATTAACGCAAAAATTATAAAACACCAACTTTTAAGACCAATGACTAGATTTAAACTCACGATGTCAAGAAAGATGAAACTCGTATTATCAAAGTGGAAATAAAATCTAAAAAAGCGGGATGGGAGACATCTATGTCAGGCGAGTGGTAAAATTTTTACAATGAAAATATCTGAAATTACGGCATGCAGAATCAGTTTAGTTGCAGTGATACGCCATTTTCCATTCCTACGTTCCCGAACTTTTGTTGTACCGTAAAGGATCGAACCATTACGGGAAAGCGGGAAATCGAATCATTTCGGGAAACCATTTCGGGAAACCATTTCGGGAAAGCATTTCGGGAAAGCATTTCGGGAAATCAAGTCGGCAAATGCAAGTACTTCTATGGAAATAGCAAGCCGAAATATTGCACGACAAAAATAACATGTTTTTGCGCAGGTATTTGTATGTCTCCAGTAAGAATTTCAAAGAGATGATGTAGGTTGCGATGCCTTCCTCGACATTAGAAATGTCGGACCCAGCAGTGCACTCACTTAAATCGGTATTTAAGACAGTGGAGGGCTGCCACTTTGACCCACACATGTTTGAGAGACAGAAGTAATGTTGTTATTTTAGGTTATCTTAACCAAGAAATACACAAGAAGCTTCTGCATGACATCGGCACCAAACCTCAAAATTTTTATACTTAATTATCACATGGAAAGTTTCAGCTGCTGGATGGCTTTTCAAAGTACGTAGATATGACAATGTGATACTGACGTAATGATGCATGCCATCATGCCATACGGTCCCAGAAAGTACAACCGCGGTCTTAGACTAGTAACCGAAATTGTGATGTGGCGTGTTTTGGCCGCCTTTAATAATTCTAACAAATGCAAAACCACTTTTTTTCATCAGGCGTCCCTCCACAGTACATACAGGCGGGCAAAAACGCGCCGGTCGCGTTAGTCATCCAGCAAGACGGCAGTAAGTTTAGCATTCAAACCAACACCGGACCTCAATCTTGGACGGACAACTTTGAAATAGGTCAGCCTGCTCTAATCACAGGACCGGGAAAAAAGCAAATGGAAGTAAGACAAACGCTTTCTGTTGACATTGTAGCTCAAAATTGTTTGCGTGTGTTCCTGCCGGACCACCTACGAACCATTCATGATCCCAGCTAGCACTTAGTTTCCAAAACAAGTGACACAGTTTCGCCAAGGAACAAAATGAGCAGTCCATTGTAATGGCCTTTCTTGTTTCAGACAGTAGTCCATCTGAAAGATGGAAAGTTGGTGGGCGAATACCAGGTGCCGGGAGCAAAAATACTTGCATGTAGACACGTTGATGGCGATCTTCTTTACGACGTAAGTGTTTTACACAGTTGAAGTTCTTCCACTCAGATTACTTGATAAGAAACTAACTCAGTGACGTGAGAACTGCATACCATTATGTTTTTACAATTTGACTTGTTAGCATTCAAATTATCTAAAGGATATTGTTAATGTTTAGATTGTTTGAAAGTATTCTTTGATGAAGTCATAGTTTTGTATCGTTGCATTCCACCATCAACCAGTGCGTGACTCTGAGTCTGGGAGACGTACAACACCTACCGTATGTGCTCCGCGAAACGATCAATGACCCATGATGAGAGTGTTTCCTAAACTAAATAAAACTTCAAACGTGACAAATTTGCCGACCACGGAATTTTGCGGCTAAAACTTTTACACGGTTAATATAATTTCGAAAAAGTTTCAAAATAAACGACATACTATTGTCCTTTATCAATGTCAGAAACAACAAGAACAAAAGTGGAAATTGAAGGACTGTCATCTGAGCTAAAGGACGGTTGGCATTTGGCAACCCTGCGAATGACAGAACACGGATATTGATAGACAGATTGATAAAACAAATGCAGTTTGGCGTGAACTTTATCGCTCTGTTGTCACAAAACGGGAGCTTCCAAACACCACAGAGCTGTCAGTTTGTAAATAGGTGTTTGTTCCGATCCTCACCTGTGGTCATCATAAAAAAATAAAACCTCTTCATGTCAATTCGGGCGCCATTATTTTTAAATCAAAGCATGCTGGGCGCCACTTTTGCTCAGATTTTCAGGGAGTTTTAGAAGGTTCTCGGAGATTTTGCCCGGATTTTATGGGATTTTGCCCAGATTTTCACCAATCAAAACTTTTGGGGGTGCGGTTGCACCCCCTGCACCCCCGCCTATCTACACCAGTGACCTTAGGTAATGACTGAAAGAGTAGTATGTTGTATCTCAAGTGCAAACGGCAGAGATGGGATATGCGCGCGAAGAGTTCACGGCGTGGCACTTCTCGACAAAGTGCGCAGCTGTAAAATTCATAAAGGCTTGAATGTCAAGCCACTGCTCTACTCCTGTCAAAAATACCCTGTTTCGTGCCTATGGTATCCCAATGNATGTATGCCAACTGTGGGCATATCGCATTTTGCATTACATCGCAAACAATGAAAGTGTNCGCCCACATCAAGTTACCTATTTCGTCAGAACCTTTGATGNCTTTATTAGAAATCATTTGNATGCGCTTGTTCAATGATCTGTATCTTCATCTAACTTTTTTATCTGCTCANTACGATTGTCTGAATGCCTTGTATAAACCTCCATTTTTCTCCCAATATACAGTAGGCTATAACGCGGGGGCCTCAAACTCGAATTGCTCCTTGGGCCAAATAAAGACTTGTAAGGTAACCCGAGGGCCCCATCATGACGCTGACGCAACAATAGCGGTACCTGAACTTACTAGAAACAGATTTTACATCTTGTTTCCTGCGAAAAGATTTCATGAATTATAGGCAAATCATTTCTGTCCGTCTCTACGTTGGTATCAATCAATTCTAACCATCTTAGAAAATTCTTCCTTCGCTAGCTGAGCACTTTAAACACCGGTGAATAAACTGAATAACGTAAATGTTATTCATTTCATTCAATTTCATGCCCGCTTTTCCTCTAAAGAGGTCGCGGGGCAACAGCCTTAGGAAGACTTAGAACAGCTTTATAGTTAACAGCAATTTCAGGTAGTTCGACTGGCTCTACATCAAAGCAGGACCAAACTAGGTCGGAGATGCAGTCACTCCACATTGGCCTTGGACGACCTCTGGCCTTTCCCGTGGGTTAAGCCAGCAGGACTTGTCTCGGCAGTCTTTCGTGGAGCATTTTGGACACATGGCCGACCTAACGTAGCTGTGATCCCTCAGTTCGGCAAGTAATTCGACATTCAGGGCTCTGCGAATTTCACAGCTGCGCACTTTGTCGCGAAGTGTCACACTAGGGACGAAACGAGGGGGCAACAATACCCCGGGCGCCTAATAACTGGGGCGCCAAAAAATCCCAACAGTGGTGTAAGTTTTTTCTTCAGTACAGTAAATTACTCCTAAACGACCTTGTGTTCGAACATGGGGGCGCCAAACTTGCTTCTTGCCCGAGGCGCCATCTAACCTCGGTAGGTCCTTGGGTCCCACCGTGGGGAGTCTTCGCAGAAATCCAAAATCTGGCGCTTCCACCTGTGTTAATACTCGTTCGGTCATCACCAAAGATTCGTGACCATAGGTAAGGATCGGAACAAAGATCGATTAAAAAATGACAGCTTTGCGATGTTTGAAACTCCCGTTTTGTGACGAAAGAGCGACCAAGCTCACGCAAAACTGCGTTAGCTTTACCAACCCGTGCATCAATATCCTCGCTCCACCTTCCGTCATTGGTCAATAGGCTACCACCCCTAAGTACTTGAATTTCTTTAACTGCTGTAGTGTATTGTCGCTCACTTGCAGCATACATTGCCTTGGGTTTGTGAGGAGACACAATACCTCGGTGTGTTTAGTGCTGATTTTCATTCTGGCTCGGTCGCACGCAGCAGAAAACCGATCGAGTGCATGCTGATTAGGCAAATCTGTTGAGAAGATGCTGGCAGTACCAAATTGTCTGTAAAAAGTGAACGGTTGATCCTGCAGCTCCCAACAGTGACATCTTCGTTGACTCGGCTGTGAATGTCTATCAAATTAATGTAGTTTAGACTATGAAAAGGAGCCTTGACAGCGCACCCCATTGTCGAGTGCAACACCAACGGTGAATGGTTGTGATTTAACTTTCCCGACATGGACACAAATTTCTGAGCAGGAATACAATGACTTGACGGCAAGTAGCAGGCGGCCGTCAACACCGTACTCCCACAACACTCCCCAAAGCTTTTCACGAGGAACCCGATTGTATGCTTTTTCGGAGTCGACAAAGCATATGTAGACGTCTTTGGCATACTCCCAAGATTTCTCAAAAATTTTCCGGAGAGTGAAATTTGGTCATAGTGCTACGGCCAGGGTGAAAACCTCACTGGGCATCATTCAGCTTTGATTCAATTATTTCGCGGCATCTTTTTCAAGGCACTTGGTAACGTAAATGTTAATTATTTGAAAATTCCCAAACGTCGTCGCGGGCCGCACAAAAGGCCCTCGCGGGCCACATGCAGGCCGCGTGTTTGAGACCCCTGCTATAACACTTCTGTATGAGAATGGGCATTCTCCCGAATGCAGTATTGCTGGTGCGTTGTTTCAGTGTTTGTTCACTTTCCGTATTGTCTGTGTGCATAACCTAGCACAGGGGTAACCAAACTGGGGTACATGTACCCCAAGTGGTACATTTGCCTATCTGAAGGGGTACATTTGAGGTTAGCAGTAGAGGGGAAAAATATATTTATACATTATTCATTTCAAATATTATTTATACATATGAATTTGTCCGAACCTTTCAAGTTACTAATGGGGTTAGACAAGAGAGAGTATGGAGTCTGCACTTGTGTGCTGTATATTTAGATGATTTATTTCTTGAACTAAACAACATTTGGGCTGGGTGTTATATGGGTGAAGTCTTATTTGAACCACTTGATATTTGCTGATGATATTTGTGTGTTTTGTCGAAGTGTACGCGGGTTGCAAAGAATACTAGATATGTGTTAGGCACATGCAGAATCGCTTGAAATTATTTTCAACTGCAGCAACACTGTTTGTATGACGTCTAAGGCTACGACCGCAAAAAGCACTGTCATCCGTTGCTGACACCGGGTGTACAAGGGTAAAAGCTACTTCCCACTACAAACATTTGGGGTCTGTATTAGATATTGAGCTTTCAGATGACAAAGACATTCTGAGACAACTGCGCAATATCAATATTATATAGCACTAATGCGAGCTTCTTATTTCTGATGTTCGAACGCAGTGAAAATGTACTTTTTCGCTCCTTCTGTAGGTCCATGTATGAATTATAATTCAGGAAGGCATGCATCCACAGATTTCGTGTGACCTGTAACTACAGTATGTTTGCAGGACTCTATACAACCTGCCGTGGTGATAGAGTGTTAGTAGTCATCAGGCTCAATGTAACATTCCTACCTTTGAGGTCTTATTGAAATAAATGTGTAGGCCTACCTGTTTCCTGAACGATACAAGAAGTCCAACAATGTATGGTTGCGCGCTTTGATGCAGTCAGATTGTTTATACCGTATTCGTCCGTATTCTTTAAACACTACAACCGCATTTTACTTTGTGATCGAGTGCCCGGACGTTACAGTGTTAGTTTGAGGGCGTGTGCAGGCCACAATGCATTCGTACTTCACCAGTCCTTAGCCAGGGTTGGATTCTATTTCTGTTCGTGTCCTACTCTGGATGTAGTGTTGTATCAAGTGTTACAAGTTAGCGAACAAGTGTCTGTAATCCTGTGGTCCCACCACCAACGCCATTACAAAACTTTCTCTGTGACTGTTATCTTTCAATCAGTCATGAATCTGTGCTGTGCAGATGTATGCTTGTGCTCTATGGACTTCGTGTCTGGTTCAAAGCTTAAAATATTAAAATATATATCAGTGAATATTTTCAAAGATCGTTATATGCTTATTGGTAAATATATTTTATCCTTCCTCAGCCTTTTTGCCATAGGAATTTTTAGGGGCATGATCGTTGAAAGGGAGGCCAAGGCAGCCCGAGGATTTTGAAATTTGACATTTTCCTGTCACATTTTTGAAGGTTGTTTTCTTATTTTCGAGTCGTGGAAATCTAATTTTGCCACTTTTCCCCTCCACTGCAAAAATATTTTTGGCCCATCTTTGAAAAATCCACTATTGGCCCCTCCCTGGAAAAAGAATTCCGGCGCTCATGTTTAGGGTACATGCTCATCTATCGAAATGCTGAAGGGGTACATGGACAGAGAGAGTTTGGGAAAGCCTGGCCTAGCACTTACTTTGCGATGTGTTCTGTCTAACTAAGCATTTCTGTAGCCTTGTGTTCTTTGAATAAACCCTTTGATATGGACTGTATGTTTAAGCCAAATGAATAAATATAAAAGCATTACTTTGCAGACAGAGCTAATCATTGTTTTCTTGCAGATCCTCTCCGTTGCCAATGTTACCTTCAAACGGATTTTCAAACGACAGTGAAACAACCGAAAACTTGCTGGATTCGTCTGTCTTAAAAAGTCATTATGTAGAGACACAGTAGATGCAGTTGCTGCGCAAAACTTGCCTTTGGTTTTTCTCCAGACTCTTGATAGCCTACTACCATTTGCGGTTTAGCAATTAGGGTTCTGGAGATTGGTATTCGTTTAAAAAGTGTTGATGCTGTTTTGCAATGTAAAAGTTGTTATTTTATGTACAATACAAAACTTTTAAAAAGCATTTGCTCATCGACAAGATGTCTTGTTTTGTACACTAATGGATGAACCACTCGCTTGTTGAAATCAAATTCAGCGCGTTTGTTGGCTGTGATAAAATTAGCACTTTTGTTAGTTACTATAATCAGGAAAAACGAAATGGCCAAGCGCTGAAACAGTGACATCCGGCAGAGTCGTGTAACTAAAAACCGGCGCTGGAACTGGAAGGGTAGCAAATGACGTCGTACATGTAATAAGGTGATTATGCAGGGGAGAGCGTCTCATTTACCTCTAGTTTGCCTGTTCAAGCTGTTCATTACTGTTCAATTTATTTACCATTTATTTCTTTACATTTTCGATATACGTCTGCTTTCATTTTAACCTAGTGTCTTTTGACGCCGTGAAGATCCAGAAATCAAATTTGAGTTCGCGGCTGAGTAACTTGATGATCCCATTTGTGTCTGGCCAGTGCCGGATTAACGATAATGGCAAATGTAGCGACCGCTGCGGGCCCCGCGGTCCTTGTGTTATTCTGAATAGGTGGATATTAGAATTTAGGTGCCAGAGGCAAACTCTCCCTATGTATTTTACACATGGTAAACAAACTTTATTTGCTGAAACCAAGTTAAATTTTTCATTTTGTTTGGGATCTTGTTCAGCGTGAAAGTACATTTTACATTGTAAATTTTTGAAGTCATTTGATATTCAGCTGTCCTTGTCTACACATTCAAGTTGTTGAGGGGCCCCTTTTGGCATATTTACACATAATTTTTGTTTATTTTGACAAACACATGATTTGCTTCAGAACGTATTAAATGTGGCTCTAGAGTGATTAATAAGTGAAGTGTGAAACTCAAAAGGGGGCCCTCACGACATCTCAGAAAATGGGGGTGCGAGGCGACCGCCTCGATCGCTTCCCTTAATATCCACTCCCGCCTACATATCTTATACAAATGTGGGCAATGGTTTGCGTACTAATTTATCTCTCATAACAACCAACAGCAGTGGAGAACGGTCATTTTCTAAACTTAAGGTGATAGAATGAACAAATGAGCGAGCCGCATGCCGCTCTTCAAACCATTGCATGAGGCTTTTGAGCTTTGCGAAAAATTATATATTTGTGTTTTATTTTTTACTTCTGTTGCAAAGTGTAGAAATATTGTAAGGTGGTACTGTGGTAGCTAGCGTACCGTACAATATTACTTTTGCAAGTCGTTCCAAAAAGAATTATGATGTCACAAAAGCGTAGATTGCAAATAATTCGTGTTTTTAGATTTTTGTTGCGGCTCTTTGTAACTTGGATTTTACGATATGCCGCTCATACATAGAGCAGGCTTGGCCACCCCTGGTATCATGGGAGCAATTTTGTTGTAAAATGTGGGGGGGCAGCTTGGTGCAAAACTAATATAGTCATCGGGTCGATGCAGAAGTTACGTTTTATATATACAGTTTCCCAGCCTTATTTCTAGAGGTGTTTTGAGAGCAACACTATAANCACTCTTTGCTTTGTCCTCGCAGATGATTTACATTTTAATATACTTAACTTTGTTGCTGGACACTGTACTATAGTTCAGNCTGCTTCCATTAATATCGTATTTGGATGTAAACANGCANAGCAATATAGTAGAACACACCAATTGAGTTTTATCAGAGCTGTCAGTTGGAGTGCACAAAATCCTTAATCGCATTGGTCGCACGTGCATATCACTCTTACAGTAGAACACTTCAGTTTTCATGTATTTCATATGGAGTGTGGCTTACAGCGCGATTTGATGTCTTGTTCAAGTCGCTTAACGTTACAAAGACGAGAAATCCTTTTCTTGCACATTTCCGCTTTTTGAAAAAGCTACAAATCTTTTTAATGCTACTGGGCATCATGCATGCATATTCATTGATATCCTCTTACCAGCAGCAAAAACATTTGGCCTAAAATTAGCGTAGCCTACTTGGCAAAATGATTTCAATATATTTTTAGTGTTGGTGGATGGAGGATGAATCCTTGAAATCTCCCCTTGTTGGTCCTTGCATACATACCCACACAGAGTTGTAAAAACGCCTTTTTNGAAGCTTGAACCTGGCCCGAACCCGAAATCACAAGCCCGAACAAGGCTCGAGACCGACATTTATTTTTGAAGNCCGATTTAGACCTGAAAGCCAAATTTAGCGAGGGAGTTTTGACAGAGGTGTAGGAGCAGNCAAATTTTTTGGGGNTACGAAGGATATTTGCTCGAATTCTCAAACTTCCCCGAAAATTGGGCGCCAGTTTTTTCAAATCAAAAGATGTTGGGCGCCATTTTTGCTCATACTTTCACGGAGTTTGTGAAGGTTTTCAGAGATTTTGCCCTGATTTTGAAGAATTTTGTCAAGAATTTCACCAAATTAAAACTTTTGGGGGTGCTTGCACCTCCTGCAACCCGTTTCCTACACCAGTGAGTTAAGACATGCGCAACTGCAGAGTAACAAAGTACGTTGTGTGCAGGTGCAGTTGCAGGTACACGGTTTATCACACCGAAAATAGCAACCACCTTGACCAAAACATTGGCATAATCTGGCACAAACGCGGCATGTTAGCCAACAATGATACTGCGGAAGGTAATGCTTCTCAAGAAAAAAAGAAACTATCACGAACCTATCTACGATGGCGCTATAGGCATAAAAGAAACTTTCTAGGATAGCTCTATGGATATGAAAAGCCGGCTTGTAGGCTTCTTAAAACAAGCCAAGAA
>JGI24159J19872_10002548_pt1 | contig 21851 bp, 19 predicted proteins | sample Ectturendosymbi4_FD_19872 | JGI IMG/M metagenome (IMG submission 19872) | reverse complement strand
CACAGAAAAGACAATTTCTGGATTAGCAACTGTGCAATCTTTTCTGTCATGAAAAAAGAGTATGCTATCATGTTTGGGCTATTCTTTGCATTTTAACATTATTTTTTTTCACCACAATCCTTGCATTGCAAGGCCATAATATCTGTGTAGTTCTGTGTCTTGTAAGTCACAATTGCAAGTATACAATATACACGAACTGACGTTTTGTGTTTGTTTAACGTCTGTATGTTTTCTATGCTTCACACTGCTCTTCATGAGCTAGTTTACAAATCATAGTTATTACAAAAAGTCACTAGTGCTTAAATAACATATTAGCCAGTTTAACAAATCACGAAATGTGCAACCTCTTATGCAACAGTATGCTTAAAATGCTACAACTGTATAAATTTAAGATATTAAATAGCTCAAAAACCTGACCACACGGAGAATCTGACAACAATTTTGAAATTAGCACACCCCAATTTATCCCGAAAATGCTCTCAAACACCAATCCCTATGAAATTCATTTAAAACTGTAGACCTGTGTTATTGCTAAGCTAATTAAAAAAAATGAGTTTAGGGCAGCCACTATGGTTGTTAATTACAAACTCTTTCAACAAGCTGCCACCATATTTTGACTACACTTGTCTTTTTAAAGCTTATAATCTCATAGATTTGACTATGCTATAACTTCAGCTTAGTATTAGCTGCTGTGCTATAAAAATTGCTGTGCTATGTCATGGCATAGCATTCACATAAACGTAGCTTCAGCTAGCATTGTTANGTAGGAGTTATGTCTCAAACATAACATTCAGGTTAAACGTTTTTGCTNTTAGTCTATCTTATTTGATGATGATGACATCACTATACAAGTCTAATAATGCTTTCATTATGATTTATGCCAAGCTTTATGGCCCACTGGAAAAAGTGTCATGGGCCATGGCCCATCGGTTGAAAACCACTGGTAGGCCTATGGAGTTTAAAGGAATATGTGTAACGCTGCAGATTTAAATCGTGTTTCTATAATACAATATTATATTTTTGAGACCAGCCACATGTTATCTTTGATGCAAATACAAGTTTCTCAATTCTCAAAATAAGACTAAAAATACTCTGGATCAGTTATTGGCACACAACTATACTAGTAAAATATAGTTTAATGAGATAGATGTGTTTAAACCTGTTTTTTTTTCACTGAGACATTTCATTCATTTGAACCATAGTGGTATTGAAACTCGCCGTAACAGTATTCATTAGTCTATATTTCTGACCGAATTGATTTCAGTCCATGACAAAAAAAGTGAGGTATAAACAGTTTTTTACAAAATACACTTCAACAAAAAATTGCTTTATGTGGTAGGATTTAGTCAACTTGTAAGAAAATCAGATATGATTATGGATTGTGACAGAGGGCTATCTTACAAAGAAGAATTTCCTGACAAGTGCTCAGTTGCAAATAATCTTTCTGAACTTCCTCCTGGAGGTATGATTTTCAATTCATTATCCTGTGCTATACTTTGTTTTGCTTTTTGTGTTAATTAGATTTTATTTTTTAACTTGTTTCAGTAAATTTGCATTAATATTTTAGTTGTGTTTCAAATTAAATTTGTATTTTAAGCAATGAACATAGTTAGGTTATGAACACTGAATCACAGACCAAAGCTGAAATGAAAATTGTAAAATTGGGTTCTTCTTGTAATTGATATAACTCAAAGATTTGGACCAGGTAAAATACCTAAGTTTCTATCACTGTTTTTTTAAGTTTTCACCAATGGTTCTCATTGAAATTTCTATTATCATTAGGTCATATAAGACATAAATGCTTTGTTTTGAATTAACGTATGAATTGCAAAACAAGTTTGCCATTTTGTAATTTTTACTTCTTTCTGAAATTTTTATAATTTTTTGTTGAATTTATACTTTTTGTGCCCACAATTTTTGTGTATCTTTTGTGTATTAATGAATATATTTCTTGCTGTTGAATAATGGTGATTGGTTCATGTATGGGTTCTGAATATATGGGAAAATATGTGTAAGTCATCGTAAATAGATATTTACCATTTGTCATATCTTTAAGAAATGCTTATTTCGAATAGATTTTAACACTGTAACCCTCAGTGATGATGCATCAAATATGGTAAAGCAGGATTCATGTTAATGTTAATTTGCTAAAATGTTTGGCCACATCATCTAATTTTAACCAGGTTCATTGTTTTCATGGCTAAGAGAGTTATAGCTTCTTTTCAGCATGATTTTCTTGTTATTAGCGTGTGGTAGATAAATCTTTTTTATTATGAAAAAATAATCACAATCACAAAAACAATCATAATCACTGCTTGTTTATGGGGTAAATGTTTGATAACAGCAAAAAAGGATACACAGAAGACATCAATAAAATTTTTCATGTTTTATAATTTTAGTTTGCGCTTGTTTTTATTTCGTGGTTTTGATTTAACACATGTGTTGTTTATCTTTTCAGCTCTGTGGTGGCTTTGTTTTTTTATGTAAGAAATTGAAAAGATTTATTTGCTACAGTATATTTTGACAATAAAGTTTCATTGCCTATGCTTAATTTGTAATTAAAAAGAGCCACTGGTTGTTAAATATGCAATTCAAAATTGAAAGTTTTTTTTTGGCTAGTACATTTTATGGTGTGTCAGCAGCAGTTTGTAATTGTTGATGGAAAGGATGTCAATGATAATTGTTATGCTCTTGTTGCTTGCAGTTGGAAGATGGTTTTCAGCTCGTTTTCATTTGGTATATTTGGCCTTCTTTGGTTTTGTTAATGTTTATGCACTTCGTGTGAACCTCAGTGTGGCTATTATTTCCATGGTGAATTCAAGTTATCTAACTGATTCAAATAACTACACAGCAAAAGAGTGCATTGTAAATACAAGTCATCAAACAGCTACAAAGGTATGTACTTTTGTTGTAGTTTATCTTTACTATTTGATAGCAGTGGTTTTGGCACTGATATTTTAAAGACAATTTTTAAGTGCACTTTTTGTATTTGCGATCCAACTAGCTTCTAAATTTAAATGTTTTGGTTCCACCAATGAAAGTATATCCATAAAAATGTATTGAGTAAATGCATTCTGGGTTCTGAAGTAAACCTGGCCTTTGTTCATATTGCAAGGAAGGAGAGTTCAACTGGAATGGAGAACAAAGAGGTTTGGTTCTTGGTGCATTTTTTTATGGATACATTTTGACTCAGATCCCTGGAGGATACTTGGCTAGCAGGTAAATTTTTGGATGATACTTTCTTCATTGTAGAAGTTTCATAATCTAGTTCTGGATAGAATGTTAACAGTTGTAAATTTCATGAATATTGCCAAAATTAATTATTTTCTCCAAGTTAATAAGAGAGTGATTATTTAAAATGCGTAAAACGCAATTGGGACATGTTGACTAAAATATAAAAAATGTCAGTACCTACTGTCAGGATGCAAATGAGTCTTAAAACAAGTTGGCCTACATAAGCTGTCATAACCAATATTGGTGAAACTCAATCAAGGTGTGCACTGCAGTCAAATATGTGGCCTACACCAACTAAACTCGACTGTTGTAATGCTGTATGATTCACCTGCTGGTCGTGGTATGTAGAATTACATTTTTGCTCTTTTTGTAGCTTTAGCAGTATTTGCAATTGTAAGTTCACATTAAATTAGGGAGGAAATTAGTAGAAGCTTGTTTGAGTATGATGTTACAACTGCTCAAGAATGATTTTAAAACCTACAGCTTTGCAGCATTTGAAAGTTCCAATTTTGTGACTATGGAGCGATAAAGCTCGGTCTTTGTTACGATCCTCACCTATGGTCATGAATCTTGGGTAATGAATGAAAGTGCAATCCAGAACCATTGTGAGAAAGTCTTCAATAGGGGTCTTTACTTTTGTGCAAGGGGTTTGACATTCTGAAAATTTGATAAAAACTCCACTGATTTATAGTATTTCATATTTCAATTTGGGAGAGGACTTTGCTTGGGGTATTATGTCAACCCCCCCCCAGTGCCGACAGGACTGGTGCTATCTCAAGTACAAGCGACAAAGATGGGATTTTTACAAATAATTCACAACATGACACTTCACGCCAGAGTGTGCCCCTTTTCAGGATAGAGCAGCTGTTCGCAACCAGGGGTTCTTGGACCACTGGGGGCTTGAAACAAGTCTGAAATGAAATGCGATTTTCGAGGGTGCGAGTTTTTATGTTCTTGAATGTACTTTTTTTAAGTGAAGCGGTATTTATGAAAGCTTGCAAATGCTATTACTCAAAAGAACATTACCTAGCCTAAATATTCCAGGTAATGTTAAAAATTTAGCAATTAAAGTTGCCGAATGCATTGCTATTTCTAATTTACCCTGCGTTTCCACGCTCAGTATAGCCAGTGATGCGATTGTAAGTATATTGTGATGTCTAAACTTTTATGGCACATTCTTTCACAAAATTTTCATACCGCGTGTGCTGTGAAAAGGTAGAGCAGTAGATGATTGATGTTGACTATAACCGAACAGCATTGCACTTCTTGCTGTTAAGCATTTTCTGAACCGAAAAGTAACCTTGGCACGAATTTGCATTGTAAGCTCATTGCCAAACTCCTCCAGCAGGGTGTGAGGCTGTGAGAGGTCTTACAAACATTATGAGGAGGGCCAGTAGAGAAAACTAACGGCCGTTTTCTAGCCGTCAACTGCAGAAAGAGGAATTTTAATGAGTTTGATTTTGTCATGTTTACAGTTATTATGTCGAAATGGATAGTACGAAAGTGGATAAAACTTATTCAGGCTTTGCCTTAACTGGTAGACAGAGTGGAAAGAATTCAGTGTATTCGTTGCAACAAAGTATTTTCTAATTCCCGTTTGAAACCATCACAACTTCAAGAACATTTTGTAAACATGTAAGCGGATAGAAAACGAAGGCAATTATCCCGAAACACTGAAAGAGAAAAAATTCTGATTTGATAACAAAGGAACACTTTTGAACCAGGTGAAGTCCCACAGCACACTGGATAAGTAACTGCTTCATGCATCGTACTGCATTGCACATCGAACTGCAAAATCGAAGAAACATCGCACCCTAGCCAAAAACATCGTCAAGCCTTTTGCAATGGATATGATTAAACTGGAAATAAATTACATCAAATTCCTTTTTCAAATCATGTGACAAGCACTGGAATTTCAGATATTAACATGGATATTCTTGACCATGTAGTTTCTGTATATAGGCAAGTCCGGTAATGATATCACTTCAATTAGATAAGTCAAGTGATGCATCAAACTGCAGTTAACTCATTGTTATGGTTCTATATGTTAAAAAGAAGTCTGTCATCGAAGATATCTTGTTTTGTGTAGCTGTAAAAACGATGACGTGTCATTGATGCGTTTTAAAAGTTGGTCAAAAACTTTTCCAGTGAAAGTAATATTGATCGGCAAGTAATTGGATCCGTGTGTAGTGATGGAGCACCTCCATGCTTGGAATCCGTTCAGGTTTTGCAAAAGTCTTCTATGAAGAGAGAAGTTGCTACGTTTAAAGGTAGCCCGTTTTATTTTTACACAGAAACGCTCTCGCTGCAAAGACTATGCCAACAAAGTTGAAGCAGACTCTTGATTAAAGTGTCAAAATAGTCAATTTCTTTCGAGGCCGAACTCTAAATCATATACTATTTCAATCTTTCTGAGTTTCTGAGATGAACTAGGCAGTGACCATAGNATTTTTCTTTATCATTCCGAAGTGCTGTGGTGCTAAACAGGTTGTTCAGTTNACGTGAAGAAATCAAGGGTTTTCTACNAAATCGCAGGAACGGCTTGGTTATTTCACTAATGTTACCAAAATTTATCCATGCTTGAATATAATTCAGATTTTTCTTCAACTCNACCAATGGAGCACTTCCATTCCAGCCNGGGAAATGAATATTATAAAAGCCTGTGAAAAACTAAAATCTTTTAAGCAGACGCTACCTGTTTGTAGCCATAGAATTCAAACTGGGATTTTCACAAGCTTTTCTGTGCTGGAAGAAACAGTGAGTTGCTGAAATAATGGCGCTTGGGCCAAATCCGGCCGCGAAGACATTTTGTCAAAAATGAAAAATAATATATATTGCGAAAAATGTATTGCTTGATGTAACCCATCCCGAAACAACCTCATTACGGAAGATGCACGGCCCTCGATCTTTTGTGTAATAGCTTATGCAGCCCTCTGACAAAAACGTTTGGAGACCCCTGCGGTGCATCAAACGCCAATCTGATTGCTTGGTTTTCTTTCAAGTCAATGAGATCTTTGAGAACATCTGCCATTTGATCAGCGTTGAAAAAAATGATGGGTCTATTGTCCACTGCTCACTAACAATGAGCTCTCCAGCTGAGAAATACTCATCAAACGAAGCTTGCAGCACATCAAAATTGGCAGACATTTCTTGTTGTACATATGAAAATATACACTCGAATGCACGCATTCAGCAACTCACTGTTTCTTCCAGCACCTAAAATTGAAAGTTTTTGGTTTTCAACCATGCAAATTTACCAGATACTGAGCACAAATGCCCCCTCTATTCTCTTACCTTTTTTGCAACAACATATTTGTGGGAATCTGGATTTTCTTCTCTTACTTCATTTGAAAAACAAGCAGGTCTATTGTAACCATTTGCACCTCTCGAGCGATTAGTGTGTGGCTCTGAGTAGTTGTGTGCAAGGGTATGAGAAGATAATTTTAGAGAAGCAGTAACACAAAGGTCACTAGGTTTGTATCTAATGAGCAGTAAGATATGAAAGTTAAACAGTATGACTCAGTGCCTTCGGCTGTGTAGTCAGTATGTGTTACGTGTGGTAGTTTTAAAAATGAAGATACTGCAAAAATCGGATTGTTTCTGTGATTTCAACATTTTTTGAAACGAAGGGGTGCGAACGTCACTTTACTTTTATGAAAGAGGTTCAAGCTTCAAAAAAGGTTGGGAGCCTATGGACTAGAGAGATCCCAGCTACGGTGGTTCTGGCACATGACCAAAATGCCCCATGAAACACTGGTGAGGCAAGTCCTGTTGCATACACCCATGAGAATGTTGCTCAGAGGTCAACCAAGGACTAGGTGGCGTGTTAACATCTCTGATCTTGCTTGGTCCCGTCTTGGTGTGGAGCCTGCAGAACTATCAGAGGTTGCTGAAAACCGTGACGTATTTCGTGACCTGGAACTGCTGCTCCCCGCGATCCTCATGAGAGGAATGCGGGTGTGAAAATGGATGAATAAACAACCTTACTTTAGTAAAGCAGCCCATAGGCAGACGTCGGACCAGGTGAGTGACAACATCTCCGACCTTGCTTGGTCCCATCTTGATGTGGAGCCAGCAGAATTATCAGAGGTTGCTGAAAACCGTGAAGTATTTCGACTCCCCCTAGAGCTTCTGCCACCGCGACCCCCCAAGAGGAAAAGCGGTTTTGAAAAATAATAATTTCACCTGCGCAACATATCAAACTCAGCGATATACCTACACAAACTGATCAAATTGGACACAAAACAGGAATTTCGCATCCTATCTTGTTCGGTCAAGCTTTGAGCTGGCGGCTGTATCGGTGACACCCATAAAATCATTTGAAAGGCACAGTTTCCAAAACGTAGCCAAGTTTGAAATAGTCAAGGTCAGTGCATAGTGAAATAAAGACTATAATACCCATCAAACATCCTTGCTGTAATTTCTTTTTCTGAGGGATATCATGAAAAACAATATCCGGATGCTGAAGATGTTGAGCTCACTCTGCGAAACTATTCTAGTGCATGCATACTGTCAGAATCTAAATAGCTGGACGTGGTTTCATTCTGTCTTGTCTAATGCAGAGTAGCGACACGATTTTGGTGGGAAGCGATTGGGGAACTGTGGGTCTCAAGAATTCAAGATAGTGCAATTCGAGGCGTGTTCACTAGCCAGTAATGGGAACACGCTACAGAAACTTTCGCCACCATATAGGTTGTCCCGTGTTGAGACTTAATCCCACAGTATACTGAGCCATCAACTGCCGTCAGATAGGCTCGGAACCATGCTGTCAGTTGGGTTTCTGGAACTTGAACTTTCTCTACCACGAGTAGATATCCTCTCTGTAACCAACATCCTCTGCGGTGCCCTTTTTTCGTGGAAGTAGCGCGCGCGCATGGATGCGCACCCACTGTCTTAAGAGGCCAGATGACACCCGAAACAGAGACGACTGCGAGGACTGCTGGTGTATTACGCTTATTAAGCCACAAGATTTTAATCACTCAATGAAATTTTGTATCAAGCTCAGTTGTGCTTAATGTGTTGTAATAATGGTGCATTGGAGTGTCCGTGAGGTCAGGGTTTGGCTGCAGTGCTTTAAACAATATTACCTTTGCGCTGCTTACTTATCACAGATTTGCAATCAGTGTCTTTTGTCATAACTATTAGTGTGTCATAATTCATACGCTGAGAAAAGCAGTGCGACTACCACCACCGGCATAAGACTGCATAGTTGTTTTCTGTTTGAAACCTTAGAAGTAAGCAAAATGTGTTTTTGATATTAAGATTATTTGTAATTCACTTTGAAATTAGCGCCTTTTCTCTCGTTCCAATGCTTTGTGCATTACCCCAACCATTTTTGTCAACTCGTGGTTGAAAAAGTTTTGCTGTTTTTATACCTGGTGTATTACCAAGCTTACAGAGTTGCTGGTATTTTTGAAAGATTTGGAGGAAAAATGGTTTTTGGTGTTGGTGTTTTGTGCGCGTCAATCCTGACAATGATGACTCCTTTNGCTGCACGAACAAGTTTACCTCTTCTCATTGCAGTTCGAATTGTTGTAGGAATCGGAGAGGTAGGAAGACCTTGTTTTTTATACGCATGGAAATAGATTGGTGTTTGGTGAATATTTCTCAGACGTGAGAAATATTTCTCAGTATTTTTCAGTAAATGTTTCTCATTTCTCAGTAAATATTTCTCAGAATATTTCTCAGTGTTTGGTTAATATTTCTCAGATTTCTCAGACCTGTTGCGTTTTTCTGGTTATCAACGTATTTGTTGTCAACTCTTTCGTATCCTGTAATTGTGCACCAAGAAGAAATGCTGGCATGTGGTTGTAGTAACTGTGCATAATCATAAACTAGTTATACTTAAACATATTTTCAAGACGATTTTTTATTCACTGAATTGGATTTTTTCGGTTGCCCTGAACTGGTACTTAAAAAGAGATCGTTACGACAAGTACATTCGGGGTTATTTGATCTCATCAAAATCCAGTGATAAGGCGTGAGAGAAGTTTTGATTTGTGAATAAACTTCAGATTGAGTGTTCTTGAGTTGCTGAAAGTTGTGTACTGCGAGAGAAGTCACCTAACCGCAAAAACACTATGCTTGGGTTAAGACTGGTAATCAGTCAACCGTAACCAGGCGGTAATAAACGCTTAGAGGTGAGTTGTATTCTCTTCTCGATCAGCTTGCATGGAAACTCCCGTATATAAAGCTTTTCACTGTTAAATTCATCATTCATTAGCAGTGTTGGTTAATGTTTCGTGCTTCGTAGACCCCATCACTAATGGATTGTCCTGCTCAAAATTCTAAAAGGAAACCAATTTTCAAACAAATTCTGAACACCGTTAGAACATTTATCTGCAAATTCGTGAAAAGTATTTGTAGCATGTTAATCTTTATATGATGCCAACTGCTTTCGAATCAGACCTTGACGTGGAGATATGTAATGTTGCTAGTATCACTCTCGCTATGAGGGTCTTTAGCGATTATTTGCAAAATTTTGTTATTGAGTTTCTAATGTCAAGTAAGGTGTTTGCTAAGTGAGAGTGGAAAATCATAAATTTTTATGCTTCTGGTGTAAACAAAGATAAAATCCTTGCAACTTTGGCTGCTTCAGGCATATTTTCTCAAGCTGTTTTATGCTTTCCACGTATGAGAAATGAGAGTATTTCTTTGACAAAGAAATTTAGTACTAACGTTCTGACTGGAAACTACTTTGTGGCTTATGAAAATCCGTGGCTCGCGAAAGCTGTGTAACGTAACTTATATGTGCACACAGATCATGATCATTTGCAGTTCCTTGAGGTTTTAGCGCTTTGCTGTCGAACATTGTCTTTGCCCTTTGGATGTCGCTGTTTCCCCTACCTTTTACAGGGTGTTACTTTTCCATCCATGCTTGCAATGCTGGGTGTATGGGCTCCGCCTTTGGAAAGGAGTCGCATGATTTCGTTAGCACTCGCTGGAAGTAATATTGGCACTGTTGTTGCTCAACCGCTTTCTGGTCTTTTATGTGCATCTAACGTGATGGGTGGATGGCCTTCGGTGTTTTATATATTTGGTATGTTTTGTTTGATCGTATTCACCTGCTGTCGTAAACACTTTATTTTCGTATTAGCACGGCATTTGATAGTGCGTTGCGTTGAGACTACCAAATATATCTGAAAACGAGCTCTGCTAATGTTTTATATCCACAAACTTAATTGAGCTAGGCGTGCTTTTGATTCATTGAAGCATCCGTATGTGAAATAACCGCTGTATCCTTTCAAAAAACGATACCCTTTCACTGTGCCAAAGTGCGGCCCGGAGCACATTTCACGTGGTCCCCAGCTTTGGTTTCAGATTGTGTTATGTGTGCCTGCCAAAGTCTGGATCTGTGTTGGAGCGACGGCGGTTTGCCTCTACTTCAGACGTTGCCCGCACTGTGCTTTGATATGCTGAGAAATGAGAGCGAAAATATGAGCACGAAGCAATTGCAAAGGAATGTTGCTGCTTCGAAACCTAAACGAAACGAGTGGACTGTGCTAAGCTGCCCCAACGGGCGCTCGCACTCACGCGACGCTGTTGCAAGCTTGCAAAAGCAACTGAAAAAGTAAAAGATGTCGGAAGGGAATGCTGGCCTGCGGCTTCTTCACATGATCAAATTTGACCCTTTTTGAGAAAAGTTTGGATACCCCTGCATAATAAGTAGTTGCTTTCCTGTGTTCCATGCAGATGAAATCGAAATGTGTGTGAAGCCATGTCATTTTTAATGTAGTTTTATATCAGTCGGGCCTCTTGTACTTATTGTTTGTCTTCAATCCTTTTCCCTCCTCGCCAAGGTTATCCTGCAGCAGGTGTATGTTTTTAAATGCTATTAAGTGGTGGGAAAGTCCCATTGCTTGATAGGATTGCGAGCTTTTCGAGAATGTTGTGCACGATGTTGAACTATGTGGTAACGCGTTGCTGAATGTGCTTCGTATTCACGTGATACGTATAATGTTGTCATTGTTTGAAATCAGGTGTCCTTGGTGTGGTGTGGTCTTGCATTTGGTTTCGTTTTGCCCATAACTCGCCCTCCCAGCACCCAACAATTTCTCCCGAAGAGCGCGAGTACATCGAATCCCGTATTAAGATGGTAAGGGTATATATTAACTTCTCGCTATTCTGCACCACTGTTTTTTTTGCATTGACGAGCTCTTTTGTCGGATACGTTTATTTCGCATCCAGCAAGATCTCTTTATCGTTGCCCATTGCAATGTATTGTTAAGTATCGTCATATATCACGCTTAAATTTTGTAGGTAATTGGAATTGAAAAAAAAATGGATATTTGCTGTGTTCGACACAAATGAAACGCTTACCTACTTACTGATTTTGATGAAGAGTTTTTAGCTTAGAACAGATGTCATCTACTGGATTCCCATCTATTTATTTACCGTTCTTGCTTGAACTTGTTTTTAAAAATATTTTCCTGATTTCCATAACAATTTCGTTTATTCTTGGGGAAGCAGCGCACCAGTCGTCGTTAGATGCTGAAGATGCTCGTTTAGAACGAACTATATTCATTCTGCAGCACTGGTAGGCGTAGCTGTCGTTTTCTTTTCGTTCAGTGTGAGTTAAAGTCTTTACAGTGTGATTCTGATGCAATTTGAAGCTCCTTACATGTCAAAGGAGAAGTTTGTCCTGTGGTGCGCTGGGGAACTTTCTTTACAAAATAATTTTTTGGGTAATGATCATCGGGTTTCATTTATTGAAAATTGATTGAGCAGTGTTTTTTATTCTGAGGCAGTTGCTTTAGTCAGGACAATTTTGTTACCTATTTAGATGTGTCTGATCGTAAGTTGGATTTTGTCTGTGTTTTTTGCATCATTGATATTGCCATTTTATTTTTGATGGATTGTTTGATGTGATCGTTGGTTAGAGTAGATTTTTACTCAAAGCAATCTTCAATGAACTTAACGTATTATAAACTTCAAATAATTTGATGTTGAGTTTGACAAATGCTTTTTCCTTTTCAGGACAAAAAACCATGGTTCATCCCTTGGCGGGAAATCTTAACAAGCAAAGCAGTTTGGTCGATAAATGCCAGTTTCTTTGCCAATAACTGGGGTTTATACTTCCTGTTAACTTCTCTACCATTGTTCCTCTCTACCTTTCTCGGCTTCGACATTACGCAGGTACTACGCAACTATGTGTCGCTTCAGATTGGTGAATATTTTTTTATTTGTTAAGCGAGGTCGTATGTTGAAAAGTGACGTACTATTAAAACTGTTGTCGGTCTTTTGATTTCAATTTTTCTGATGCTCCGGCATAAATTCAGGTAGTTCCTCGTACGTGAAAGCGTATCAATGTTGTTTTCAACGTTAATTATTCTAACAGGTTTGCTTAACGTAAGCGCAAACACCCTATTCACTTTGTTGCTAGTGTTGCGCAAGCTCAACAACGTTTGTGCAGCACATAACTAACCCTTGAGTGCTGTCGCAGGGCTTTTTTCCTTCTGTATGTGCAGACGCTGCTGTTTTTGGTTTTAACTCACATAAGTGAATGCCTCTATGTCCTTTAGAGCGGTATTTGTGTGAGTGCTTATTGAGATACGGAGGTTTCGTGTGTAAAACGGTTTCGTGAAGAGGCACAACACTTGTAGGACACAATAATGGGGTGAAGCTACCAACTGTTATTTTTAATACTCCTGGCTTGACCGTGTTTAAGGTTCCAACTAATAGTTAGTGAGCGCGGCGGTTTTGCTTTTCCGTTTATCGACTTCAACGTGAAACCAATCCAGCATTAAATTAGCTGGTGAATCGTGTGGATAATCCTAGGCTGCCGAAAGTTTTCTGTGTACTTTCCTTGTTTGTTAGCACTGCTTATGTTAGAGAGCCTCGTAATAGTGCAGCTAAAGTCAGAAAAAACAAAGGAATCCAAGTTGTTACGTCACTCACTTCAGAAAAAGCACCAACTACAAATTTTCGGAAAATCTTCCAGTTTAGGCTTCCCTACTTTTTGATCCATCGTTCGATTCGTAGTAACCTTTATTGATTGCGTTTGTTTTGACATGAAGTGTAATGTAGTTCTATAGTCGTCTTCAGAACGAACTGCTTGGAAGGATTTGAAACATTACTGTTGTCAAGGAAAATCGTTTAATAACCCGGAGTCCGTGGAATCACGAAATTAACTGCCCGCCTCTGCTGCCCACAGCGATTTACAGGCTTTTCAAATGATTGAATTTTTTTCTCTTTGTCGCCTCTTTCATCGGCGCTCGCAAACATTCGATGCTGCGGTGGTTTTCTGCCAGAATATGGTTGCTATTTATCACGATTTTGTATGTTGTTTATCAGGACTTGATCACATGTGTTTTCATTATGTCAATGTGTAAAAATGATAAAATGTTTGCAGATCACTTTACGAGCTATGAACACGACATCAGAGTCTTAATTTGGTGAAAATGCTGAGTAAAAATATGATTTGGACACCGCTGATTCAAAGGTTTTTATTCGAGAAATATAACTTGAAGAAACCTTACTATAGCCATGTATTTGTAATGAACGTCCCTTCTCTTCAACATCTACATCTCTGACCTGCCAAAAACCGTCTCCAGAAAGTATGCATATGCTGACGATCTAGCAATCATGCGTGCTGATGGAGACTGGCAGGCAGTGGAAGGGTTGCTGACCAAGGACATGGCAACTGTAGGTGATTACCTCCAGACTTGGAAGCTAAAGCTAAGCACTACAAAAACGGTCTCGGCACCCTTCCATCTTAACAACAAGGAAGCTAAACGTGAGCTTGAAGTCAAATACAACAACGAAACCCTGCCCTTCTGCTTCGAGCCCAAATATCTCGGGGTAACGTTGGACAGGTCGCTCACGTACCGCCAGCACCTTGAGTCACTTCGCAAGAAACTGACATCACGCGTCGCGCTCCTGAGGTGGCTTGCTGGCTCCTTTTACGACGAAATTTTAATTGGCTAAATTAAATTCCGAAAAAGAGTCAGAAAGGTTATAGTTTATTTTATTACACCGTTTTTCTAACTATCCCGTTGTGGGTCTAAATTGACCCCTCTTTACCTTCATCTTACACAGACAACAACAGAGACAGTACAGCAATCAACAATACCTGCAATTTACAAGCATTGGGATCACTAATAAAATTTAAACAGAGCTAATTGTATTCTTATTTTACCAACGGCTATTCTCAACTACATATATGTGACGTTCACAAATCAAACTGCGCCACTTCATAACACATTCAACTGCATTCACTAATCTCACTGTACAATTAAAAAACATAAACACATCTCACTTTGGTTCAGCAATACGCTTTTTCTAGCAGGCTTGAACAATTACATTTACACAAGAAAATTACCTTTCCCTCGTATGCAGACGCATATAAAGACACAACGAAACAATCCTTTTCTCTAGCGAATTTTCTGACATATAAATTACAACGACTTTGAGACCGCACAGCCTGATGCTATAATTTAATTCTTTCCTGTATTGGTACCAACACGCGCTCAATGTCAGCGTTATCATGCCTGCTTGCGTTTTTGGTTACTTGCCCAGGAGAACTGGTTTCACCCAGCACCTCTCCTGTATTGCATGACAAAATGCTTCCAACCAAGCCCTCCTCTATCATGAGATCAAGAGGCATGCCTTAGTACAACAAGCATCGTGTCCATACGACAAGTTCGTTGTTCGAATTCTGATTCTTTCACGGCTTTGTACTAGCTTATATAGGTTCGAATTTTCTTTTAATTTTATTTTGCGCTAATCTTCATCCAAGGTATTTTCCCCCATGTTACTTTATTTAATAAAATGACGTCTGGTGACGTTTCAACACATACTCTTTCCTTGCTCTCTTTATTTTGGAGCGTTTGAGTCCAGGGACTTTTTCTTTACTTATTTATTTTGGAGCATTTTGGTTCAGGGAATTTTTCTTTACTTATTTATTTTGGAGCACTTTGGTCCAGGTGTTTTCCCTTTGCATTGGATATGGCTACCTGCTCCGTTTCGTTTGTGCTACATCAATGTCACACACAGAAATACATATTAACTAATTCAATATTTCATACACATAATTGGCAGCACTCACAACAATTTGGCGGTTTTAAGTTGATTGCCTCATTCACTAAATCATCAATTTTTTGATTCAATATGTCATCATCAAAACTGTTCAGTGTATCTGCACATTCAATACTAATTTCAATTTCTTTTACTCACCTCGTCATTTCTAGTACGTCACAAATAAAGAGAATGCGCGGCTTCTCACAACCAGTCGTATCTGGTACGATCTGCTTATCAAAATGCGTCATAATAAAAAAAACATTCTCACTTTTCATACGTCTGGTTCCGATACGTCATATGAGTCACAGTAAAAGATTCACTCCAATTCTCTTTCATGCACATGACCCTTACGAGTTCACTGTGATTCTTCGCGCATCAGAAAATTTCAAAATGTTTTTCAAGTAATCAACGCACGTCACTAATTCCAGTCCTCCACAGGTTGAAGTTACTCAATTACGCTTCAATGCACAATCAATCAAGCTTGACATTTAAGCAACATATTCGCTCATAATGTTTTTTTAAACGCTACAGCATCTGGGAATAACGCAACATTGGTAGGAAGTTCCTGCTGATACTTTCACAATTTTATTACTGCCGCAACATTATTTACATTAATATCATTTTAGTCTTTTTCTTGTATTGCTGCATTGCTTTGCGATACAGTGCCATCTGAAATGTATTTTCTATTAACCTGTTCACCGCATCTGCTCGCAGCACACCTTTCCGTACCTCTTCATGCGTTTAAGTGGCGCACTTGCCTCCGTTAGATCAGCAATTCAATGCGTTTTCGATTAGTTCCGGTGCTTCGAATTTTGCTGCCGAGCATGGTTCACTGTCACATTGCCATTATGATCCATTTCACTATTAGCTTCGTTTGCGGTGGCTATGTCATTTCAGCATCGCTACTGATTTCACACTTCCATTTAAATGTTCGACCACCACTTTGTAAACGTTTTACTTGCATATTTTTCTTTTTTCATGCTGGCAGTTACGTCCTCTTTAGTAAATAGGGTTACTTAATTCAGTTGTCTCTCTTAGCCAGTTCGCTACTGTAAGAAAATTCGTAATTGGCATTCTTGTTTTCGAAATTCCTCAACTTCCTCATGTATGTTGCGTTTTCCGTAATACACCAAGTACATATCAATACCCTTTGTTCAGCTCAATATCCACTCTATAACTTTTTGTAAAACATTAGCTTAACACACAGTTAACATACACACACAACGCAGCTTGTCATGGACTGTCTCAATCCACTTTTTCAATGTCGTTATCAGTTCGTGTCGGATTGACAATTCGCGCAGTCTGTATCTTCAGTGCTAATTCACTGCTAATTTCGCTTTTTTCTGTGCCAAACATGTCATGGCAACTTGTTACTATAACACACCGGATGGGGTGCTGGAGCAATAACTCTGCGAATTGCCACCCTAGCCCTGGTGCATTCAACCGCAGAGTCCTGCGCGCCTGTCTGGTGCCGCAGTGCTCATACCCGCCTCATCGGCCCCGCCATCAACGACGCCTTTCGAATTGTGGCTGGATGCCTGCGTCTTACACCAGTGGACAGCCTTCCAATCCTCGCAGGCATCCAACCTGCTGAGCTTCGTCGCAATGGAGCCACAGTGATACGTAGGCCAACAAACACTGAAATTAATTTTGATCCGCACCGCATGGGTGCTTAAATGATATTATTTATAAATTACAACTTCGAGAAGCTAATAGCTCTCAAGGGCTTTTAATCAATCATGATCTGAGTCACGGTGGCAGTCGGTTCATTGTCTAAATTTAACCTTCCGGTTCTGCTCTACACTAGAGACAGGGTTGCCAAGCAAATAAATTCGACGGCATATATTAGAATAATTTTGAAAAAGGTTGTGATCTATAAGATTCTGCCTTCGTGGAATAAAGTGCATCGAAAGGTCCTGGTTACACACCATTGTTTTACACCTTGTGTTGTTCTGTGTCACTTTCTCAACTAGAAAATTTTGCTTTGAGTGACTTGTGCGATTTTCTTCTTTTTTCAAAAATTCATTTTGAGATCAAAGTGAAGATTGAAGTTTCCTTCTGAAAATCACGGCTGTCGCCAGTGTTTTTTTCCAGCCTTTATAAAAATGCTTTTTTCATTTCAGATATCATGATGGGCAATTCCATTGTATTTTCCGCGTAGACTATTGTTTTCGTTAGATATGCCGCACGATTTTTTCATTCAGGGAGTAAATTACTAGTACTTTCAGGGCGTAAATTACTAGTACTTTCAGCCTTAATGTGATGCATTGGTTTGCTCTTGGTGTTAGGTCCAACGTAACTGATTTTTTTATTTCAGGATGGTTTTACCGCTTCTTTGCCATATTTGGCTTTCTACATTTCTAGCAATGTCACTGGCATTCTAGCAGACACGATTATTGAAAGAGGACTTTTGACAATCACTCAAACCAGAAAACTTGCCGCATTTATCGGTAATTACATTTTTATCTCTACGATTTTCAGAGCCTTGACAACTGTACTTTAGTTCCTGTACGCTGGAATCCAATGAATGTGTTTGAAGATGTCCCTGCTGGTGTAAGTTTGGTGTAGGCCACCAGAGGTATTGTTAATGTGAGTTATTGCGTCACCAAACAATCGAACGTGTGATGCTTAAGTTTTCTACCGATAGCATCCCATTATTGCAGAATCGTTTCTTAATTCTTTTTCCAAGCTTTTCATGCCTGTAATTTTATTACTTGGTTTTGAGATGCTCTCGTTTTTGCTGCGTCAATTTCCTTACCTCTCCACTTAGCCACCACACATCGGTTTTCTTTGCAGCCATGAACGGTGCTGCTGTTTGTCTTGTTGCTGCTGGATACGTGGGCTGCAACAGGACGGCTGCTGTGAGTCTCATCTGCCTGGCGATGATGTTCAACGGGTTGCGAATATCAGGTGCGCCTGCAAACATTATCGACATAGCGCCGAGGTTAGTTGCAATATGTCAGTGTCATTTACAGACGTTAGGTGAATCTTTTTCTTAACTTTTAAGTCGTACTTGGATTGCATATTGCAGTGGTTCTTAACGGAGTCCCCAGTAAAAAATCTGTAGCTCGAAGAAGGTATGCCAAAGCATTTTTTGCATGCCACAGAAAATTACCCCACCTTATTACAACAGTCTTTGCCCTTTCATCATGCTCCTCCTTTGTAGGTTGCGCAGGAGATGGGTCCCCATGCCAATATCTTAGGGGTCCGGGATTGGAAAGGTTAAACAGCATTGGATATCTCATAGTACCGCATCTTTACCAGCGGCTGTGCGTGGAGGAAAATTAGCGGCGCAGCAACTTCGCAGCACACATTAACTCCATCCTCACACCTCAGTGAGCCTGCGACCAGATTGACCTCATAATCGTCCATGTAACTTACTGGTGTGAGAGAGCGTTTGTCACGTACGGTGGCAATATGAATTGTCACAAAGCACGGACTTACAAATGCTGCCCGACCGTCGTTCCCCGATGATATGTGGTTGTACATTTAGAATTGGTAGAAAATGGCTGACAAGACGATTCTCGTCACGTTTCTTGTGCTTTCGTTGATTCACTGGCATACAAAAGAAATTTTTTTGAGTTGTTTTGGATTTGTGAGTTGATTTTGAATGTTTCGAGGCTGCTGAATTAAAAACTGAACTCAGTTTCTCATCATTCACGTCAAGATTTTTGCAACATCACAATTTTTGCTCAAAAATGGCAAAAATGCTATCCAAACACTACGGTTACCCCCTTCAAATGATTGTCACAGCAAGGAAAATATTTTTAACACTTTCAACACCATGCCACGTTCCGGAACGTGCAGTCTTTTTACACAGAACGCCACACCACGTTCCGGAACATCGTGCAATTCTTTGCGCAGATCGCCAAGCCACGTTCCAGAACGTCCAACTGTGGGTGGCGTACGTGCGCTGCAGACAATCGTGGCGATCAACGTGACTCGACGCGCCAGACACTGTGACATTGCGTGCTCAGCTAGTTGTTTCTCTTAATTAATACTGACAAAACCTGTTTGATCACTTAGGTTAAAAAATGTCTTATGAAAAGAAATACTCCAACATTTGAAAAGAAAATACTCCAAAACATTGCTGATGTATTTTGCTACATTTGTGGAAGTTTTACACGAACAGCACAAAGACAGTCCTTCAACGACTTTTTGTAAAGCGCCTATTTTGCTTATTTTAAACTCAAGCTGAGCAATCATGATAGTTTTTCACTTCCAGTGATGGTCTGGTGTATTTCCTTGATCTAAAATCCCTCTTAGAGGTAATGGGTTTGACACAATGCAAAGATTAAGAATGGAGTCTCTACATAGATATAGTTCGAAATGAAGTCTTAACTGAATGTCCAATAGATATGGATCCATACTTACAATGGCAATAAATATGGATCCGTACCTATTGGACATGCAGTGACGCTTAAAGAAGAACATGATACCGTCAAGATGGTTCTGCAAATGCTTTTCATCTGTTGTACAAATTTTTTTTGGAAAACTAAATCATCTAACTACCAAGGTTTGTTCAATGAGTTGTTGGCAAGTTACCACATATTGGGATGCAATATGAGCATCAAGCTCCATTGTTTGAAATCTCATTCTGACAAATTTCCAGATAACTTGAGTGATGTTAGTGAAGAGCAAGGTGAGCGTTTTTACCAGGACTTAAATTATGGAGGATCGTTATCAGGGATGGAGGGACACACACATGATTGCAGACTATTGCTGGAGCCTAAAAAGAGACTGCCCCAATAAATCACATGACAGAAGATCACTGAAACGCAAACATTTTGAAGTTCTTAACTGCAAATCATGATTTAACTACTCAAAACGGCTTTCTGTTTCTTTTGTGTCTGAATAGTTTTGGTTTGGAAATCTGTAGATGTACATAGGTTTAGGAGTAGGAAAATTTTTGGGGGTGTGAAGGATTTTTGCCCGAATTTTTGCAAACTTGTCTGAAAAGTTTTGTGGGACTTTGCCTACAAAAATTATCCACAAAGATGAAAGATCATGAAGACNTTTTTGTGGTATGACCTCCAAGTAAAGGTTTTCATGTGTTTTTTNGAAATATTGGGTGCCATTTTTTCAAATCAAACAACGTTGGGNGCCATTTTTGCCCAAATTTTCAGCGANTTTGCTCGGGTTTTCGACAAATCAACTTTTGAGGATGCGCTTGCACCCCGCCTCCTATTCCAGTTGATGTACTGTAACTTCATTGTGTGGTATTTTCTCTCGTGTGACATTTTGTCTGTCCTTTTGTGCTGAAAATGTAACCACATAGTGAGGAAGGAATGAAATTTGGATAAGCATTGGACCTATTTTAAGGCATCCACTTTACTCTTGGGTATACAATTTCGTAAAACCATAGGTATGTTGTTGCACAAAACTGTGACGTGATGGACGTAAACTAACATCAGATATGAAATCAGCACCCTGAAATTAGTATAAATTAGTTGAAAAAGTAGAAACAACTCAATGTGTGTATACCTGTGAATTTTCATAGCCCAGTGTGTCCTCCTGACCTTATTGTTGCCATCGAGTCGGCCTGGTCCGTTAATTTCACCATTGCTTGCTCAAGCGAAATAATTAATGCTTAAGAGAGCACTCTTCATAAAAGCTATAATTAAAAAAATGTTGGCTTGATTCCGTGTAATCGTTGCTTGGATTGGTTATCGCGTTTTGAACTTTTTACTAAATTGCAGCTTGAACGCTATTTTTGCAGATATGCTGGCATACTGATGGGAATTGCTAACACGTGGGGAACGATTCCCGGGTTCACCAGTCCAGCTGTTGTTGGAGCCGTCACCGGAAACCACGTAAGCACTTTGATTGTTGCGTAACTTAGCTGCATCAGTTGAGGTTTAGCTCGTGCGATGGACTTAGTGATGTTTCCTTGTATTGGCAAGTTTGCAGCATGTGCTGCGGTGCGAAGGTCGTCTCCAACGAGTTGGATGACATTGTCGGGAAATGGCAGTAACCTATTTTGTTGAATATACCGTCCCTCGTATTTTTGTTACCCTTTCCAACAACCAAAACATGGCGATACAGTCTTCTGGTTTGGTTTTCAGTAGGTTGTTGCTCTTTTGCGTTAATCGGGTGTTTTCGTTTTTGTAGCTATAGTATCGAATATCGACATCCACAGACACCTGGATTCACTATCATTTCTTAACGTTTTTCTGCGTGTTGACTGGTGGCCCCCCTTCAGCTATGTTTTGCTCCCCCCTGGCTCAAACCTTTAGTTATGCAACTGGCGAAACGCTGACACCAGTAGGATGGTGTTGCTGGATGATAGGCGATAACCTTGTTTTAGCCCGTCACTAAATGCACCTTCCGTAGTATGTTGCCCATGCACGCAGCCAGTGTGATCGGACATTTTCCTGACTTGTGCTTTGGTCACAAAGTTGACATGCGATGATCCATACGAACATTGCAAGTTGCAACCACTTGTGCGTAAAATTCAGTTCTCCATCTTTAGTGTTTTCAGTTCTCGTAACGAATTTTCTATTTGTTTACTTATTTCGTGCATACAGAAAATGGGAGAAGCATCTACAGAAGCGGCACCGTACTGTAAACATTCCAAAAGCTCGCGCATGAGTGGTGAC
>JGI24159J19872_10002545_pt1 | contig 21859 bp, 10 predicted proteins | sample Ectturendosymbi4_FD_19872 | JGI IMG/M metagenome (IMG submission 19872) | reverse complement strand
TATGTTATAAAAACAGCCAAGGCGACAAACCCATATGTTCAACCAGAGATGAAATTTCGCAGCCCTCCCGGCCAATTTCACCACGAGCCGCCACTGCTGCATAAGACCCATGTTTAAAATGTCTAGAAGCTTTAGTTGTTCTGTGGTATGTACGTCTGCTTTGAGAGTGAAGTTTGGCAGTCACGCAGGCTTAGATATTAATGCTACCAGCTCGTTCCTCCTGAAAGCTATAGATTATCTTTAGTCTTTGATAAGGTGGTTGAAAACATTCATTGTTTAATGCAGGGGTCATGTGCAGTGTAGTTTAGAGTTGCTTGGGTTAGGTTTTGTGATAAAGCAGCTTTGTCCAACCGAAATTGCTTAGTGAGCCAGAAATTATGTCACTATCTTAAGTAGGGCCGCACATTCAATTACATTAATGAGGATCGCACATTGAATGACTTACTTTGATTTTAGCAAACTAAATTTAATTTAAACTAATGTACTGAAAGCGTTCGAATCCTAATTGCAATGGTAAAGACTGCTTGGCACCTTTAACCACTGCGTAAGTGTGATTTCATAAGCAAGTTTAGTGCCAATGAAACAAGGGTAGAAATCAAAAAACTGGTGAAAGGTCTTGCATCGAGATGTCAGTAGACGTATGGAAATATCCCAGCACGCAGTAGGCTAGCCTACAGACGGCACTGAATACCACCTGTATCAAAAATATCAAATTTAAGATTATCATAATAAGGACAGGTTGTTAGTATGTAGGCTACATGTACTACAGCGAAAACCTGAACTGCGCCGCGGGTTGCTGTGATAAAGGTTAAATATGGGTTACTTTAGAGCAAGGGTCACCAACATGGTTCCCGCGAGCACCAGGTCGCCCACAAGGAACAAGCAGGTCGTCCGCGGGCATAGACGTAGCCAAGAGGGTCATGTCCCCCACATTTCTAGCATTTCTTGTCGTTTTGCGCTTTGTGAGGCGTTGTCCCTAAAAAAAATACTGTTGCTCGCTTAAAGTCGAAATATTTGTCCCCCAAAAAAAAATTCGGGCTGGCTGCGCTACTGCCTGCGGACCTGTTTTAAAAGTAACATTAGCATGATCAATGTCTTCACAGTGCGGAATATCTTAATTGTTAATACTATAACAATTAAAGGAAAATTGAGCAACATTTTTATTTCAGAAGTGTGTATCAAACTGGTAGACCTTCGCATTAATCCGCACGCAAGAAGTAGCTCTCAGCTTCAAGAAGGTTGGTGATCCCTGCCTTAGAGTGAGGGATAGAATTACTATTTATGTATTTATGACATAACTAAAGGTTAGATGTTGGGCAGGGGTTGGGTGATAAAGCAACTGTCAACTATAGCCCTAGTGCACGAGACTGCTGGATTATAGCATGCGTGAATAGGCTACAAGTATTCCTCAGTGAATGAGAAATTGTATGAGTGCTATCCAGCATGTCACTTGTTCAGCCACACAGGCAAACCAGCACCATGAAAAAATAGATGGTACATGAAGTAAACATGCTTTGCAGATAGGGTAGTGTAAGTTTAGTTTTGTGCTTTTTATGAAGACAAAAAGTGCTGCAACATGTTTTAAGCGCGAATAATCATAACATGACTGTCTTTACAATGAAAAGCTCTACGTTTTCTGTAGGCTTTAGAGGAATCAGGAGTGATGGGAATCAGGGTCAGTCACTGAATGACAGTCCTTACTCCTAAACTTTGAGAAGTATTTTTGTAGAGCTAACAACTCTTTTTTGCTGTTAATGACTAAACGGTGTGGATGTTGCAATGATAACATACTAGAGTACAATTTGCTGGAAAATTATTTCTGGTTTTATTGTCATACTTGCACATCATGAAGGAATAATTGCAATGTCAATCGTTAATGTTTTACCGGTGGTACTACATATGTTTTGACAGTTGTACATGGTAAAATGGTTTATAACAGTGGTTCCCAAACTTGTTCGAGCCATTACCGAAATCAAGGTAGCGATTATTACTTAATTACCCTCAGTATTTCGCAGTTATCTCTCATAATATAAAACAACACTGTGGTTTTGGTTCCGCATTACCCCAAAAAACTGAAACTATAACTTCAAAACCAGAAGATCTCGTGTGACGAGATCAAAACAGAAACTTATGTCTCTGTACGGGCGCTATGTGTCTAGATTTTTCACGAACGTAAGAGGCATACGTGTGCTATGTCGGAAAACGATAGCAGTGCATTGCACGCATTGCGCAAAGACAGTAACATCGTCATAAGTAAACCCGACAAGGGCAACGGTGTGGTGATTTTAAATTTTTAATGTGTTACCAGGGCTGTACAATCAAGAACGTATGTCATTTTCGCACAAAAATATCTGGTGGATGAAAGATTTCATTGTTTCGGACAGAAAATCTCTTCACAGGACTTCATGGCAATACACTGCTTGCATTTATCAAACTGACAATAAATTGCTCTTGATGCTGAAGAACTCTTTCCAGTACACTGCTGGAAAAATCGTAAAGGCAATAGGAAAGAAATGAAGGTTAAATACCGGCAAAACAGACAGTATTTCATAGAACTAAACTAAACCATGGACGCATTACAAAACTTTGGTAGAAGAAAAACAACTGCAAAGTTTAAAGAGTGGCCATTAAACTGTAAACTATTCGCAGGCTGGGCAAAAAAGTTGCAATTCAGGATTGTGCAACTTATGAAAAAATAATTGACATATTTTTAATTTTCTTCCAGTACCTCTGCGAAAAATTCAATCATTGTCTTGGAATTTAGAAACACGAAAAAAATAAAAAACGGCATGACCTGCATTTATATAAATAAAAGTAACAAGGAAGTTTTGGATACGCTATTACTGCTGAATTATCATATTGGAAGACCGATATTCAGATGTGTTTGTACCGATATTCAGATGTGTTTGTAAAGTTTTTCACGTTGAAAGAAAAAATAATTTTGCCAATCCAATTCATAAGTATCCTAAAACTCTTAGGGACAGAATGCATAGCCTTAGTCATTGATTTCCATCTCAGGCTGACCATATTCTCAAAGCGAAATTCTCCAAAGTGGTTTGAAAAAACAAAGCGATTTATATCGAAAAAAGACAGAAAGAGTATGTCTGCAAAAAATAGTGATATTGAAAACCAGGCATTATTTTTAATTAGAATAGAATTGTTTTGAACAACAAATCAACTAATTATCAAAAAGCAGCCATCGTAGCATAAATCGGTGTTTTGCGGAACTAAACCAGTGCCGCTAGTCTAGCCAAGAGCTTCGAGTGCACATGCGCGATGAGGTAAAGTTCAAGCCAGCAAAAGCAGTTCTAAGGCCATTACAATGCATGCGGCATCTAACAATCAGGCTGTGCACCTAGATAAAATAATTCGCCTATTCAGGCTTGGAAAAGTTCAGTACCTGACCAGAAATTGCAAGAATAAGTCATTCGAAAAAATCCATGACGACAATTACCAGTTAACCATCACTATCTTCCAACACAAAAAAGAATTTTACATCTTCCACCGTGTACACTTAGGTAAGTCACTTTACTGGAGTAACGCATGGCAATGAAGTACATCCGACACCATTCAAATCTGAGATAATCACAAAAATATTATGAATCGCTGCATGGCCACGGAACAAAGCAGAAGAACACAGACACTTACTTTAGTTTCTACGGAACGTTTGTGACTGGAAAGTGAACTTAAAGACTTGTGTTGCGTGAACTTTTGTGCTGGTACAACAGAATTCACAGCAGATTTTATTGTGGAATGAGCATCGATCCGTGACTCGGACGACCTTCAATTAACGGAAGAGCATGAACTAAACACACTATCGCAAAGAATAGATTTCGGCACTAACTTAGACTTTAAAGAGTTTATGATATTTCCATAGTTTTCTTCGTTGCACTCTGCATTTTCTTCGTTGCACTCTTCATTTTTCATCAAATTCACAGCTTTGAGGACATTTTTGGCCAAATTAACCTGCTGCGCCATGTCCACTGTATTTGTAGCCACCTGCAATAACAAATGAACTGCTTTGGCTGCTAGGTGACTAAGTGGTAAAAATAATTTTACTACTTTTCAACAAATAAGCGAGGAATTCGACATTGTTTTTCTGAAAGAAATATATGAACCAAAAACCGATGCAGTTGCTGTCACATCTGGGAGTAAACCACAATTAATATCATCTAACTTGCCGACTTAAATTCTAGATAAAATACTGGTGAGGAGAAAAATTGTCTTTTTTGCACAAATTTACTAAATTTTTACCATTTCCACGACATAACTCAAACATGCGCGATGAAAATGACTTATTCTCGAAGCAGATACAGAAAAAATATCTCAACAAGTTTTAGTGTATGCTGTAAATGTAAACCCACAAGCTGGTGTGAGATAAATTGTTGTAAAGCAATTAACTTCTATGGTTAAACAATCAAACAGCTGAAAATCAGTAAACCGCTAATCACAACACAAAAAACTCATTTCTGAACTTATTGCAACCTTTGTTGGTAAACAAGCATGCAAGCCAAAATCTTTTGGAAATGAAAAAAGCAGAATCGACGGTCCGCTTGGAACTATTCTGCTGAATGTAGAAAAAAATTTAGAAAATAACCATAAACAGAGTACAATCAGCAAATGTATTGTTATTCAAATTGATCAGCAAACTACAGCACAATTTCCTATTAAACTGAACTGTCTCTGCATTTCCGTAAAAGTCCTCATCGTCAGCTTCCTGATCATCACAATAATCTTCACTTGCAACAGATTTAGAAGGTGTTGAAGTTGGAGATAAGCCACACAAGGGTAACATAAAATCTGCAACGGAGACATGCTGATTACATTGTGTTGTGACTATTTCTTGACAAGGAAAACCACAAACTTTGTTTTTGAAGACTGCAAGTGTTCATTCAACAAAAGTTAATAACACCTCACGTCATTTAACAAGTTAAGGGGTAAATAGACTACGCACTGCACAAAACACACCAACTGTTACTGTAGGTTGTAAAACTAACAGGTAGAATAAGTAACAGAGAAAGAAAAAGGCTTAGTACGGGCGAAAAATCAAGTGCACCCATGCAAAACGGCGATTCTGTCGAGGTAATTGAGGGTTATTTTTCCTCTAAAATGGGTACTGCGTTTTTCAATGATTGTTTTCAGCACTATCCCCTTCCTCTTGCTATCTCACCTTCTGCCACACAACACAGGCTTGCTGTATAAGTTGTACGCTATCTGGCACCCCTTTTCTCGACTACTCTTACCTCCAAACGTCAAGTCAGAATTTTCTCCTAAAACCAATGCACGTCCACACACACATCTTCCACAAATAAATAACATGTTTTAATATCATGCACGCATAAGTGAGGATATTGTAATCAATCTTTCCCTAACCATGACAGATGAGTAATGGAAGATCAGGTTAATGCTATTCAAGACTAGCTACTGATAGCAACGTACAAAAAGAAATCTTATGAGTAAGCACCAAAGTACCTGTCCAAAAATGTAACGAGTGGCTTAACAGTGGAGGAATTCCCGACAGACATTTAGTCAAATGTAGATGACAACAAAAACGTAACTAAATCCTGAAGGTATTGGCAAGATTCCAAGACAATTACCTCTCTAATAAATAACTGCAGACGAATGAATTCAGCAAACGTTTTTATAGAACCTGGTAACTGCTTATAATTCGAGAAATTGACTGGACCAAGGCATCTTGGTGGTGGAGCCCTTGGTGTGATCAGGGCAGAAAGACGGTCTGTTATTAATGGTGACCACGCATGGGAAACACACAAGGTTCCCACACATTTAAAAAAAACATTTTACTTACTTTTTCCATACCTTTTCAACACTACATGAAAAAATCAATACCAGTATTTATCTTCATTTTTCCAAAATTTTAATCATGAAACACAATTTTACACGTTGTGGGCCATCCACTAACAGTTGTGCAGTGACGGTGCATCCTAATGTGTCTATTACCCTTTCATGAACACAATCATACACATCAGTTTCTCTGGCATGTTCCATAAATTTTGAATTAGTAACAATCTTATTGCTTACGGATTTAAACTAATTACTGAAATAAGAGATGATTCTGCTAGAAACTTTATGAATACTTTTCCAATCAGAATTTCCACACTTTTTCAATACTTTATATACATTTTGGCCAAATTCAATACTTTTCCAAAGTATTGAAAATCGATTTCACAATTCAATACTTTTTCAGTACTCTCAACACCACATGGGCACCCTGACACCACGCAGCCAAATGTTTCAAACATAAAAGCAACAAGCATAGCACAATCGTTGTTGCACAGGAGCACATGTACTATGAATTTATGTGTGTGGATCCTATTCTCAAAAGGACTATTGTGCATTACAACAGGGGGAATTCAACAGTTTGTTCAACACACATCCAAATGCTTCCAAACGTCCAGGCTGATAACATCAGAGTCAGTTTGAAAGTGCTATCATTTCAGAAAATGAGGTACACTGAGAAGCCTACATGAGGGCACTTTGTCAGGTGAAGATTAGCCACTACGTTCATTGCACTTTGACACATGAGACCAACAAACAACTAGCACAATTTGTGTAAAACACCTGTGTTTCTGAGCATTGTCAACTGAAACATCTTCATAAACAAAAATGTACAATTAATTGGAACATTTTATATTCCTTATATAACCAATAGTGTACAAAAGCTTGGAAGTGCTGAACAGTCTAATAATCACAATAATAGCCAGAGCAAATGAAGTTTAAGAGAAACAGTTGCAAATGTGCATTCCAGTTCTTTGCATTCTAAACAGGAACCACCTGAAGAAGTTCCAACGAAGTTACAGTTGGTTGTATTGTGTATTTCAGTGAGGCATACGTATGCCAGACAACCTTGAGATGAAGCTGGTGAAAGGTACGTTTCAGTATGAGCATGCAATGGTTTTGGAGATGGTGCAGAGCAGGTATGGTCATAATCATTCTAAAACAGAAAAATTTTGTTAGTAAAATCAAAACTTACTCCGCCCAACCAGTTGAAGCAAAGCTGGAGCTTACCACGATGAGCCGAGACACATAAGCACTTTAAGTTTAATGTATAAATTCTTTTCACAAAAGAAAAAGGTTTATAACTATCTAATGTCTAATATCTAATATCTGAAAAGCAGTGCATTTTCAGATATATTTTTTTGATAAAAACATTACAAGATTACAAATATTTCAGAAAAACAAACATTTCAGAAAAACAAACATTTCAAACATTACACATATTTCAAAAAAGACATAAAAAGTTGTGAAGTGAAAAAGCTTTCAATTTACATAAACGTGATGTTTATTCAATGACAATCGAACTCTAGTTTTTCACAAAAAAATAATGGTTTTGTACCTCTTCACAGTAGATACAAAATATTTAGCCTAGCCATAACCAATTTAGATGTAATTTTTTCTATTTCCAACAGAATATGATTGGAACTATTGATTACTTGCAATTTACAATGTTCATACTTGCATTAAATGACAAAACAAAGGTATCAAGTATGCATAAAATATTTAGATAGGAAACCTGAAGTAACAACAACCACAATTAGGTGCATCTGAGATCCATCACCCAAGTGCTATAATGGGATTTCAGGTGCAAGGTGTACTTATAATAACTTTACTTTATATTTACAAGTCATATGAGAAAGTTCCATCATGAAAATTCATTAAACACAATTTTCTATTATTTAACACAATTTTCTATTATTTAAAATGAAAAACTAAAAGTTACTAGGTTTTTCAAAACAAACATACAAAAGTAATCTACAGTACTGTATCAGCAGTATAATTGCATTTTATGTATTGGCGTGAATTGCTTAACATGAAAAACTGAATTTAAATATGCTGCTAAAAACGGATGAGTTTCACCATCTTTACAAACACATGTGAAATGCATCAAAATGCTCAGCACAAGTGCACAAAACCTATTTTCAACAGTTAACCAAATGTGAATGACAAACCTACATGCTAATCTAAAAATACAAAACGCATGAAATAAAAATATATTTATTATTAGTAACTTTTGGTAACAGAAATTGTATTTTCAGAGCAATCTTCTGATTTCTAGTCAAGGCTGTTTTAATGTGTTAGCAGGTTGAAAAGATAGCTCAAGTATAGAATACAACCAACAACACAATTAATAATTTATTTATTTCTCACATCTTCTTTAGGAAAAGTTTGGTTGATGGGAGAAAAGTTTGTATCTTTAAGTTGCAAAAAGTTGTATGGTACCAAATATCTTTCCATGTTTAAAGGAACATCATCATCAGGAACTACTTGCACATCATGCTTGAATGCTGGATCCTCAAAAATGTCAGACTCTTTAAACAAAATATTTTCATTATGTATGATGTGTGGTTAAGATAGCATGTCAAAAACTACTTTTGCTGTAAAGAACTTTGTCTAACCACAAACTTTAGAATAAAGACTATAAATACCCTTGTTTGCAAGAACATTTTGCAACCAATAACTTTAGAATGAAGAAAATGAGTTGATAAAAAAAAACTACAAAGAGTTCAAAGAAGGATGTGGTAATCATAGGAGAAAAATGAAAGAAGGTTGAGCTTCTTTGCTTTTTGTTTGGTGAAAACATGAATTTTTAGCTAACAAACTTTCTTATGATTGTTAAAATCACACAAACTTATAATAAATGCCAATAAAAATATATCTTGTCAGCTGAAGATAAAATAGAATAAATATATGGCATAAATGCGTATATTGCTTTTTTCCTTACAGAAAACAATTATTTTTTTTACTTTTATCTTTTGCCACACTTTTGTCACCATTTGTAGGACAGCACAATCTGCAGTAAATCAAACAATCTTTCTTCTTTTCCGTGATGCAAAACCCTGACAACATTCTACTTGTACATTTGAAGTATCAATATAATTCATAACATAGCTGTAATGCAACACCAAGTTTTTCACTTTTCAAATGTGCTTCCTACAAAGTAGTGCATACAATGTGGAACTAATAGAGATGGTAAAATAAAACAGAAAAGTGTAAAACCAAACTGCAGGAGTTGCATGCAAAATGCATAATGTATCCAGAAATTTCCAAAAAAATTAAAAGCACTATTTATCAGATAGACATAATGATTTTACAAGCATACCACAGTCACATATATCCAGAGTTTGAGAAGGCATGCAGTCTGTATGAGAAGCAATGATTTGATGATTTATAACAAACAGGTGCTTTTTCCAACCAACAAGAAGATCACCAGTTGAATTAAAAAACACACACTCTGAAAGTGTATCATCAAGTACAATCTCAGTCAGGAGAAGTTGATCATAGTTCCATACTTTAATCATGCCATCAGAGCTGCAGTTATAAGATTATGAAATTGTGACAGGAAGTTATTGACAATATGGAAAGCGATGATACAAGAATGACAAAATAATTGTGCACACAAGCAAAACAGTGTTTTAAACAAAATCAGCAATATAGCTCATGCAAAGTAGAACATATATGACAACCACCAAGATAATGTTACTCAGAAAACTGCTGAAACAGTCTGCAAAACATCAATACCTGCATGAACACAAAAGCTTCTGAGCAGCACAAGCCTTGATGGTGATTACTGACGCTTTATGCTCTACCAAAAATCTACTTTGATCAAAATTAGAACTCTCTTTATCCAACTGCATATCCATACTGTGCAGGTCTGTCAAACATTTACTAACTTTCAGGCAATGCAGAGCATTTGTAAAAATAAGAATATTTATATGTGTATTGCATAGTAATTATTGTTGCCAAATCTTAAAAAAACATACATAAAAAACTGAAATCTTTGAAAAATATCTTGTTATCAAATATTTAAATAAGATATTAAAGTCCTTAGCAAATTTTAGGCCGCCTGGTGCCCATGGATATAGAAACCTGTTTTAAAGAAAGGAATACACATGAAACTCTGAGAAATAAACATTAAGAAGCCTTACACAGTTGTTGTCTATGAAACAGAAATTACTGTCAAAAATTTGTGCACCTATGGAATTGAAACAGATAAGCTTTGTAGATATTTTTTCAAGGTCGTTAGTCCATTCATTCTGGGGAGGGTTTTGGGGCAATAGCTTTATGAAGATTAAAAATACCTCATGGTTTTCTGCAATCTTTTATTATAGTATTGCTGGCTATACGCCAAGATGGGACCAAGCAAGATCAGAGATGGCATCATGCCACCTTTCCCTTAGACCACCTCTAGGTCACATTTCCGTGCATGTAACCAGCAGGGCTTGCCTCAACAATCTGTTCTGGCACATTCTGGACACATGGCCAAACCATTGCAGCTGAGATCTTTATTCAAAGAAGTGACTCGACATTCAGGGCTTTACCTACTTTGCAACTTTACACTTTGTCACAAAGTGTCACTGTGAACTCTTTGTAAATATTCCATATTTGCTGCTTGTACTTGAGATTGCACATTTTCAGTCATCACACAAAATACATGATTGTAGGTGAGGGTCAGACCAAAGACCGATTTAAAAGGTGACAGCTTTGATGTGTTCGAATGCTCCTGTTTTGACACAGAGTGATTAAGCTCATGCAGAAATGCGTTTGCTTTACCAATCCGTGTATCAATCTCCCTGTTTACTTTCCATCACTCACAAATGCCACCCCAAAGTATTTGAACTTCTCCACCTGTTGCAGTGTATTGCCACTTACTTGCACCAAACAATACCTTAGGGTTCTGGAGAGACATAATACCTCAGTTTTTTCAATGCTAATTTTCATTCCAGCTTGGTTGCATGTTTGAAAACCAATCAAGTGCATGTTGAAGATTCTGTTTTTCGCAAGGTTGACAAAATATATCGAAACACCTTTGGCAAATTTTCTGAGTGAAAACTTTTGCATGCTTTATTTTGTACTTATTTATTTCAATGTGTGAACCAGACATGAAAGTCCATAGAGCACAAGCACACACTGTCTGCACGACGCAGGTTGATAAAAACAGACACAACATTTTGTAACGGTTTTAAGGGTAGGGTCACAAGATTACAGACACTTTCTTTACACAAATGATCCCCAATTCGTAACACTTGGTAGAACACTACATCCAGAGAAGGACACGAAAATCGCATAGTAAGAATTAGAGTCCAACCCTGGCTAAGGCCAGGTGAAGTACAAATGTGTTATGGCCTGCATATGCCCTCAAAATAACACTGTAACATCCAGGCACTCAGTCACAAAGCAAAAGGTGGTCGTAGTGTTCAAATAATAAGGATGAATATAAACAATCTGACTGCATCAAAGCACGCAACCATACGTTGTTAGACATTTTGCATCGTTCAAGTAACAGGTACACATTTTCTCTCAATAAGGCCTGAAAGGCAGGAATGTTACATTTAACCTGATGACTACTAACACTTGATCACCACAGCAGGTTATATAGAGCAGGGCTTCTCAAACTTTTTTGTTCTGTTACCCAATTTTAAAAAGGTTTTTCTATTCAACCCCTTCACGGATAGCCTAGATTTAATGATACATGTAAATGTCCCATTACAAATCTCAAGAGACATTTTTTCCATGCGAAATCATACAAATGCATACAATCCACAAATATAATTATTTTAGTAATAAAACAACCGCGTAATGGAATCAGCAAGGCGGAAAAAATTTAAGAAAAAGGTTCAGTTTATAGAAGTTATCAAGCATAACTAATGGGATGGATGCTCTTGATGATTTTTACACAGATTATTCATTCGCAAATTGATACAATTAGCGAACGCAGGAAGAAAGAAATTCTCAACATTCTTCAAAAAGTATCAGTTTTTGGACTTCATGATTACCAATGTTGAGAATGCCACATCACGCAAATATGTTGTGCAAACGGTTAAGAGGTTATGATTGGCTAGATCAGAAATGACTGGGTAATCATTTCTTGTTCTTATCAAAAAATCACAAACTCTGTTTTGAATTCCCAGTTCCAAACTTTTGTCGTTTAATAACTCTTCAAACTCATCCTGGGCGTGGCATGTGTGTAGCCTCCTGAAATCTCAATTGTATATGGTTCGCGGATCCAACTTTTCCTTAATCAAAATCCCAAGTACTTCTGTAACTGTGTGTGAAGCTTTTAACATTTGTCTGAAACTAATCAGTGTGCTGATTGTGCTCTCAAAGCAGTTAGTATAGTCCAGACTTAAAAGTTCTAAACACAAGCATGCGTTCGTGTCAGAATGAATGTAGCAAGGTCAATTTTGGTCAATGCGTTAAAACAATCGTGACATAACAACACAACTTGTTGTGCTTGGTTGATTATCATTATCATTTGATAGCTCAGGCACACATTTTAGTAAAAAACTGACAGCATGAAACGCGGAACTGCCCCTGAACAGATTCACTGCAGGTGCATTTTAACTTTCTTGTAGAGTTTGCAAGAACTTTCACATCTGATTTGTCAAGCCAATTTGTTTCGTGACCCCAAAATTACACTTCACGACCCCAAATGGGGGCCACAGTTTGAGAAGCCTTGGTATAGAGCACTGCAACCATGAGTATAGGCCACACGCAATCTCTGGATGTATGCCTTCCTGAAATCACAACATAGTTGTGATGCATACATGGACGTACTCTAAAATCAATATCCTCAGTATCAACAAAATCAGACTAAGACATGAAGTTAGGTATCATGGACTTTGTGGCAACTCAGCAGAAAAAGAAACGTTACAAATAGGATCAGTTTTGAACGCATGCCAAAACTAAAAACGATTTCCAAGGGTTGCTCTTTTGAGCCTGCTTATTATTATAAGGCATTTACAAAAGATGAAAAATGTGCCAGAGAAACTTGAGAAATTTTGAATGCATTGCTTATAAATCAACATCCCTGTGTATTTTCCTCAGACAATATTCTAACCGATTTTAGCTATATACTAAAACGTTCTAAGCTGTTTTAACACAAAAGTTATGTACTAATCAGGTTATACAAATGGAGCAATTCATTATTTTCTAAAGTCCATAATTTTCTACATAGCAAAGATTCAAAAACTAAGAACTTGGAACCTAAACAAGAATTCATTAAACAAATATTACTTTTTACTTCAGTTAGAAACACTTTGATAAAATCTTAACCAGGCTTACCACGGCAAAGAATTTGTTTGAAGAAAAGTTGGCCATCTGTATCACCACAAACAAATAGATCATCTGTTAAGCAATGTACTGTGATATTGATGGGAAAACAAAATTTGAACATTGGATCAAAATTTGGGAGACTCCATACCTTTAAAAAAACTTGTTTAGAGTTCCATTAAGAAGAAACATAGAAAATTTCAGAAAATCAGCAATGCACAATATAGAATTAACACAAAGCAAGGTTTTTATTTTTGAAGCAACTTGTACACAAATAAAAAGTTAAAACACTTCAGCAACCCGTAACAGACATAACTTACTTAAAATAAGTAGAATATCAGCCTAATGCAATATAGAATGTTATGAAATACCTTAAACTAAACCCAGAATTAAAAACTTTGTAGTTTCAACTAAGTACCTGAAAAACAGCATCGAAAGAATCACTTCTGGTTAAAACACGTTGGTTCTGTGCATCATACGAAATGTCAACAATTGTTCCATTGCTGATTGCCATTTCAAAGTACATCAAACCTTGGACATTTTGATCAAAGAATAAAATGCGACCATCTTTTAATCCCAGAAGTAATAAATGTCTAAAGAAATTTGTAAGAATAATCATTGACTTTTTGCAAAGAAGTATGTGCAAAACAAAAATGGTTACAATATTTCATTATCAATATTTGAATGGGCAAGTACTATAAAAAATAAAAATTTCATATTAAAAAATTAAAGGAAATATTGAAATGATATAGGATTCCAAATTAAATAATTAGAAAAAAAATTTAAAAACCCTCATTTTTATTTTTGAAAAAATGTTAAGGTAAATTTTATAGTCAACAACTTGGTATTCTAACTGCTAAAGAAAAGTTGAAACTATAAGCCAGATTGATGCAAAATTAGTTACCTATATTTTTAAACCTTGTAAAAAGCACCCCTGCTAAAGGAAATATTAGCGTTACTTCAGGTATGTAGAGCTTTGCTGTAATTCCTTTATTTTGCCTGTAGTGATTTATTGCTTGATGTATTTTTTATAGTTTGGTGACAGAATGCAATTTCTTATGTTGCACCACCATTTCCAAGGCTTCTCTGCATGTCTAACTGAACACAGTGCCTTAACCACTATTTGTTTCATCTGTGGTGGTAAACACAATATTGGTTTTGACTACAAGATACATGGTGTAGAGTTTCCTCCTAAAACATAGAAACAGCTTGCAACTCTACCTATTCCTGTAAAGTCCATATGAGTTGAGTTGGAGTTTTCTGAACAAGTCAAACATATTTGTGTACTGCTACATGCCTCACTGGAAGATAACAATGACATTCACAGACAAGTGAAATCAATTTACTATGCAGCAAACAGCTCAGGGACAAGTTTGTTCAGTGTTCAGTTTACATAAGAAATACCTTGTTTCATGCCTTTTGTATGCCCATGCTTGCTTTCCAAGCAATAAACAATAGCACATAGCCCATGGTGATACCCATTAAATTTTCACATTACATTATTAAAATTTTATCCATTTGTTAACATCAATATTTAGGAGGTCTAAGCTTGCTGCAAACTTTTGAGGAATCGCTGGCTGGGACATGATTTCTTTGCTTTAACATGATTCAAACTTGTACATATTTATATTCAAGTAACTGGTATTTACCAAGGCATCTGAGTTGAATCCTTTTGCAAATTTTCTATTAAAAATTTTGTGAATGGATTCAACTCCATTTGTCAACATCAAGTTAATGAATCCATGAAGGGATTTGATCCCATATTTGGAAGCAATCTGTATGCATTTATTCAGCAATTTACATCTTCATTTATTGTTTAATCTGCTTACTTGAAATGTCTAATGTTTTTATAGATCATTTTACTTGTACTATGTAGGGCTTAACTGGTTAGCAAATGCAGAAGCTGCTGGTTTGTTGCTTCATTGGTTGTTGCTTTCTGTTATTGTCAGCAGTCCCATCACTATGGGGGCTTTGGTAGGCTTAGCCCCCTCCCAAATTGAAATTTGAAACAATATAAATCAATGGAATTCTTTTCAAATTTGAATGTCAAGCCCCTCCTGCACAAACGTAAAGCCCGCCTATTGACGAAGGTTCTAAATGTTGGTATATACCAATTAACATCTATCCCATGATATGTTACGACTAAGTGCTTTTGTGTCTTTGTGTTCCACTGCTAACCCCTGCGATATGAATCATAAGTTTGATCCAAACATATATATAAAAAAGCAAATTAACACATTTGATTATATTTGTCCTTGTGACGAATCAGCTGAACACTTCTTTAAATTCAAATATGCTGACCAAAGTGTGCATGGATGTTGCAAAATTGGAGGTGCAATTGCAGAAATAATTATCATGGTTCTAAAAGTCAGTTGGTTGTCAAAGCACAAATAGTTTATTAAATACTTTATGTAATATTTATGTGTAATAAAAAAAATTTTGTTTGACCACACTAATTGCTTTCTGAATGTGGAAACATGAATCCATGACATCAACCACCACCAATGATCAAGAAACTCAACTATTACCTGAAACCTGGGTACTTCAAATTTGCACCTCAGTACTTCTATATTTAACTATACATGTAAATCTGCTTGATATTGTAGATGCCCATTATGCTCTGTGGTGTATATAATGCAATTAGAAAAATCATGCATTTCATTAACGAGTTGACAACTGTAAAAAATAGTAGCATTTGGTAACAGACTTTGCTCAAAAATAAAGTCAACCCAGCTTTATCGCTTTGGTTCAAATAAAAAATGCTTTTAGGGAAAAAGAACCCACTTAGTAAAAGATGCTAAGAAAAAAAGCAGCTTCAATTGCAGATGCTAGAAATATTATTGTGATTTCAGAAGCAGTATTTTGGCAATAGGAGCAAAATACACAAGATTGCTAACATCAACAGATAAAAGATCCAGAAGTGGCAGAATCACATCACTGACTGGCTTATTTATGCCTTGTTATGGAGTCACCACAGCTAGCAGATGTCAGTGGAAACTTCATTCCATAACTGCTATCAAGGCTGCATTGCATCCATCAAAACTTTTGTGAAAATATGAATGATCAGTTTCAGAAATTATGACTTTGTGTTAAAAAAATTAAGTATCACAATAAGCACTTCCTGACCTATCACTGTATGTTTGGAATATCTATGGTACCTCAAAGTAAGATTCTTAGCTCACAGCCATGATCAAAGTTTTATTGTAAGCAAGTTGACTAGATATGTATGATACCAAATTTTACTAACAATTTGATGATGAATATAATATTTATAGCATGCTTTTTCTATGGAACTGACATGAAAAAGCTTCAATAAACAGTACTATACTGCAGCAAAATCAAAAAATGTTGGGATAGAACCCTAAATTTAGCATGAAAAATACTGAAGCAATGACTTGATAAAAAATTGGATGAAGTTTTTTTGTTTCAAAGATCATAACATGTGCTCCTAGTGTTACAAGTAAGTTGCAAACATTACCAAAGGCATAAGACATAGGAAATTCGGTACAAACAATAAAATACTGTGAAGGTACACGCAATGAAATACTCCATGAAAGATCAAAACACCAAAAAAAAACTTACTCCTTGGAAAAGTTAGTGATTAATACTTGTGCACAAAAACTGCAATGAAGAATCAAAACATGTAACAAAGCCTTTGATCTCATGCAAAATAATGTTCAGTCATTCATAACAACTTTGATAATACCCTTCAGAGATGAAAAAACATCACAAAATTTCCAGAATTAATACGGGGCGTTTTAAATACAGTACATTTAAATTTGCATAACCACAATGGCACAAAACCTCATGACTGGACACGTTAACAGCACTCTCAAAAATGACAAATGTACTTTTTATTAAAGAATAAACACAAACCTTGACAAGCACGAGCAAGCACCAAATTCTCCAATAAAATTAAATCCATATTTTGATGTTATGCAAGCAAGAGTGGAGCATTCACTAAAAAAGTGATTGATATTAGCTGCTGATGATGGTTTCTTCATTACACTTCTTGTTATGTTAAGTTCTGTGCTTGATGACTTCTCATGGTGATCAAAATTTTCATCTTTTTCTTTTTTTCCACACTGAATTTCAGCCACATTCCATTCAGCAATTCTTGCAACAAAATAATAAATTACATGCAGTTACCAATTTTTGCCATTGTTTAAGAAACAGTTAACAAGTGATGGCTCCATCAAATATTTAACACAATGATGCGCATTATTTCTTTGTTAATAATGTCAAACAACATGTTATTTCAAATATTAGGGGTGCTGTCAAAGCTCAAGGAAAAAAAACTGCAACACTATACCTGACTGCAATTTACAAAATATTGTATCGACTGAAAAAGTTTTAATGCAAGATGTTTCATAGACAAAATGAAATATTTCAATAGAAATGCAAGATGCACAAGACACTTTTCACATGCATGTCACCAATAAATAGAGGTGACCCCACAAAGTCATGTGCTTGTTTACAAAGTTGCAATGAATTAAAAAGACCTGCCACTTTTAGTTGAGTTCAACACATAGCCTATTTTTTTTATACTGAGTGCATCAAATCCCTCAGTGAAAAAAATTATGATGAGTATACAGCAAAAAGTCATACTCTTTGAAAACCCAGACTCAATGAATTACTATGAAAATCAGATAAACTCTTACTCAGTGTAGCATAATCTTTGCTTTGTTGCTAAGGCCATGAAGAATTAGCTTGCACTGCATTATCTGAAGAAGGAAAAAGTTATGCTGCTTAATAGAGACCAAAATCTCAATAAAAGTTTGTTTTCAAAGTCTAAGTCGTCCAGTTTTTCACCCATCTATATCCACAGAAAATATGCTTAGAAATATGCAACTGGTAAAACTGATCTTGTTGTGCAATGCTGACAGATGACTTTGGCAGATTGAGGTATTGCTGCAGTCATGGTTTTTCCGGCTAAATTATCTTATGTTTGGATATTCCTTGAAATAATGAAACTAACTACACCACAATGAACATGCAGTAATAATTTCGCCTGTAGTTCAGTCTCAGGAACTGTGGAATATGTCGACTTCACTCATGAGAAATGACAAAGTAAACACATTCATAAACACATCCTTGTCTTGTCAAACAAATGCACATTAATTTCAGTGTTTGTTCTCACCACACCTGTGAAATTAAATATCTCATCATGATACCTATGTGTACATAGGCATGTACTCATCTGTAAATACCATGTGTTTTTGTTTTTATCACCTTGTCTTTTCTTTTCACATGACTACTAGTGATAGTACTGAAAGTTGTATCGCAGGGTTGGTAGACTAGATGACCTCATGGTTTTTCACCAATCCTTTGAGGCAAAGGAACTAGTAAATGTTCATTGCTTGTGTAGAACTTTGCTTTTAAATTATGTTAACTTCTGCATTAGCCTATATTCTACACAATGCTGTATGATCTAATGACTGTGTGAACCATTATTCTGTCACAAAAAACAATACACTTACTTTCCTTTTTTTCCAGTTCAACAAAACAATTCTGACTGGAAACCAAACTCAATTAACAAGGAAAACTAATTGACAAATGATTGGTAGTACAAAATGACTGCCATGAAACAGCAGTAAAAATGATAACATATTTTGCTGCTGCGAATTTTGGTTTTATCAGTTAATTTCAAGATAGCTGTTCCCAAAAAGTAGGAACAGCCTATAGCTCCAGATGTTACTCTAAATGGCACATATCTTACTTTTCTGAGCAAATCAAACATCTTGCTTTTCTACTCTGTGCCTCACTGAAGCATAATATTGACATTTAGAAGCAAGTGAAATCACTTCACTGTGCAAGAAAAAGCTCAGAGGCAGCTTCGCTCTAAGCTCAAAAGACACAAAGAATTAAAAACACTTTGCTTCATGCATATTTCATGCCAATGCATGCTTTTGCCAAGTGTAGAACAAGTACACACATTCTGGTAGTGAAGAACTGTGTGCACAGCCTACAACAATGTCTCAAATTTGCAGTACAGCCCCAGGAATGTAAGTGTTTGTTAGCATCGGGTCAGCTGGGTCACCACGACATTTAATGCCTTGATTTAAAAACAATTCATAAGAATTTGTTCAACAGCGTGCATCTTCTTACAACTTATTAAGCAGTTCACTGCAAAAACATGATGCATTTTACAAGTCTTCAGTTTACTCCCACAATGTACCTCAACTTTATACAATATATACAAATGAGCAATCACAATAGTTCTTAGTGTGTTGCTACAGTGTTTCTTCATCTTCAGTATTGCTTGGACATACCTGCTAACACCTACTTTGTAATGGGACATGATTCAGTATTCTAGAGTTTTTTTCATTTTTTGACTCATAACTGTGACATTAATAATGAATCTCAGCCAAACATAAAAATAAAAAAGCAAGAATACCTGCATGCAGGTTCAGTTTTGCCAGAATACACCCATATTCTCCATGGATCAAGTAACACAAAAAATTTGTTATGATGCCTTCCATAAGATACACATAGTTTAACATCTCCTATTGAAATAACTGGCGGAGGCAAAACTGTACACAAGACTTTAGTTCCACAGGTAACTTGTCTGAACAACCTCATGCTTCCTGCATTGAAAACACATAAATTAAGTTGTTTTGTATAACAACTTATACTACAGTGTCAACTCCTTGTCAACAAAAATCTTCTTACTAATTTTTTATAAACAGGTTGTTGATAAAGAAAAAGAGGTTAATCAACTGAAATTTGTTTTGGCATAGTCAACAAAAACTGCACAATGCTGTAACTTGGTTCTACACAAAACATGCTCAAAAGCAGTTATTAAAATATATTGCAGTTTCATTGCTCACGATAATTATTTAATCAGTCAGGTTTTTCAATATAAGGTAAGTGTGCATGTGGTCCCATTGGTTCATTAGTTTGACCAGATAATGATTAGGTCTAATACAAATATACCAGTGCAAGGTATACCTGTTTATACTGTTTGTCAGTTAAGTATGGACCAGGAACAAATAGAAATGGCTGCATTGAGTTAGCAAAAACGATGACAGAGTACTTGCTGCAACAGATAGAACAATAAAAGAAAAACTTTTTCACATTTTTCAGCCAATCATAACTGCAACTTTCTGTTGGGATTTAGTCTAGAGATATCGCACAATACACCACATTACTCACAACTTTATCATTGCCACTGAATTAGCTATTACCAGGTGACGTAGAACAATTATGCATTTCATTACTGACTGTCTAGGTGGTGGTGCAGTTGGTTGAGGATGCACCACCAAGTCATATCAAGACTTGAAAAGCAGTGCTTGTGGTCTATCCAGTCCCATGCACGGCATTAATGGGAAGTGCAAGGAAACAGTTCCTGCATGGTGCTATAATGCTCACCACCAATGCAGAATGTCACAAACTTGTGACACTCTCAAAAGGAGTAATAAGCAAGTATAAAGAAATGAACTAACTGAGTATCATCTTTACAGCAGAGCTGCCAATTAAATGTAGTGTAAGTATTTTCATGAAAAATGAAAACCACCTCTTATGAAGCACATTTGCGCACAACAGCAACATTATTGTTCACCAACAAAACCTACTTTTGAGAAACTAATAAATATTGAGAAATTAAATATTTTTTCTGAGAAAACTAACTTTTGAGCCTGGTTCATTCCAACATTATTAAACAAAAAATTGAAACTATTAAGACCCTTTTACAAACAAGACTCCGATGGGCAAGTTTGTGTATGCTTTTTTAAATTATTACCATCTTCTCCAACAGCCAAAATCCTGCTACTTTTGTTGGCATCTTCTACCAAGTCAAGTTTCATCATCCTGGATTGACTTAATGCCCAAAAATCACAAACTGATGTGAACTTATACACCAGAATCTGTAAAAGCAATCAAGTATTGCTAGTTAACGCATGTAAAAGAGTGACACAAATCAAATTACAAATCTTACCTCTGAAATGGCATTATCACAAAGTTTGTTTTATCAAATGGAAATTGCATTTGCAAATCTTCAGTCACATTAGTCTAAACTGAAGTTCTAAATCTTTGACATTTTGGGATGGACTCAATACATAAACTTTGCTGTTTATTTCAAATTAACATGAAGCCTATAATGATTACAATTCTTAAAGTTGTTTTCAAGTTTTGAATAGCATTAAAAATCCATTTTAACCAAATTTTCATGAAAATTGTGTATTACGGTTTATCACTGAACTTACTCTATATGCATAGTCAAAAAAAGTCAAAATATAGGTATCCTGAACTATCTAAAAATTTGTCCTTATGCCTGTTTAATCAGACGTGTTTGTTTTTGTCAAAGCATCCACCCTTTTAATATAACTTCACCATCCACCGTGTTTTCTGTTTGTAATGTTTTGTATGTATGTGTATGTGTGTCCCTATTTTTGTTAACCTTTCCATTGCCAATGACCTCTTCAGGACTTGGCCTGCCATCATTGACTGTTTGTAGATAAATAAGTAAATATCAGGTATTTTGATACCACTCACAGACAGCAAATTTCAAAGTTTTTGGACTTGCATGCTGAAGTCAATGCCAGCATTTTCTCACAGCAACATATTACCACTTATATAAGGACATGCAGCAATTCATTGATGGCTAGTTGACAGATTGCATTTAATAATTTTATAGTAATACTTAAAAGATCTTTTACTAACAGCACAGGTATCTTCAACTTGGTCAAGTCTGGAATTCCCAGCATTTTTAAAAATTAGCCTTTAATAGCAATCAAACCTATATCGACATTAAAATTATGTAAAGTACAGAAGGGCAAAATATTGCAAA
>JGI24159J19872_10002544_pt1 | contig 21867 bp, 18 predicted proteins | sample Ectturendosymbi4_FD_19872 | JGI IMG/M metagenome (IMG submission 19872) | reverse complement strand
GTGTGAAACAGCACGTTTCGCACAAATATGCAATTCGAAATTTGACAGAGGCAATCTGTTGTTAACGAGCATTTAAAAATAACAAAATGCGAGAACAGTGTTTGTAGCAAGTTGAGAAAAACAACAACAAAATCGTACTGCCGACAACCGCCTTCAAACTCTGCAACACAACTTCACACTTTGATGTGGCAACTGGCTTCGTTCTGAGATCCACAGGAACCAGCGCGCATTAACGTAAATGACGCACCACCCAAGCGCGCGAGTGCAAACGCACAGAATGCAAGTTTGAAATTGCAACCGCAGAGGCGAGGAGCACACTTCAACCGGACTGCTTCAATGACACCAGTTCTTCTCTTGGTGATATTTTCAAATAATTCTTTAAGTTTCAGTGCGTAAATAAGTTGAATCCTGACTGCAGAAGCTGCTTACTATTTGCTGGGGTTGAGTGCTTGTTGCGGGGTTAGTCAAGGATGACGATATGGTTACGCCGACAGCCTTAATTACGAAGCATCGAGCCATTGATCTTTCAGCCACCGAAGCGCAAGCTCCCTATAGCAGAAAGAAACTACCATTCGGGTGGTTTTAACAACTTGTTTTGGACAATACATGGAAAAAAAGCTGATCAGCTTGAAGCAACTGACCGCTCGTGTAAATCATGCAGCGCTCCTATGCGCTACATTTCATTTGGGGGCAAAGGTAACTGTCCAAAACGAAAGAAAACAAGCTGAAAATCTATGCCGCGTTTAATTTTCGCAGATCAATGTACCCTGCGGGTCGGAGAAGAAAATGTGAAAACTTCTGAAAAGTTAGCTTAACAAGAAAGCATACAGCGGTTCATGAAGGTCAAAAATGACCGTCTTACATATTCACATCACGTCTTTGTGCTTCAAAAACCATTTACATTGTCTCAAGCATGTCAATACGAGAGTCCTCCGCAGGCTGCAATTGCACCGGCAGCTTTTCAATTTGGCTCAAGCCATCCAAGTCAGCTGTCTCAGACGAAGATGGCCTTATCTGAAACGGAAAAACTAGAAAACTATCGGAAGTCACGAGGTGAATGAGCGCGACGGCGTTCGTTAACCGTGTATGTCACGTTTAAAATCCGTTGCTTGACAACAGCATTTAAAAAGTGAGGTTTGGCTTCACAGTGAATTTCAGCTTACTTCCTGCATGAAAAATTACGAAACAAATCGCCGCGTAGCCCTTCGGTACATACTTCAAAACCAATTAAATTTTCGGTGTTAAGTCCAACACGGGCGAGTCTGTCCACAGACATTACGACCCAGACGTCAAAACTGCTGCAAAATCCGTGACAAAATTTTCGCTTGCAAAGGCAAGTGAATGAAACAACATAAGCACGCCATTTTGTTTTTTTCCTAACGCCACACACTTATCGCTGCAAGGCAAAAAACTGACCTGCAAGCACTTCCCCTTTGTTTTGAAAGCGGTCCAAGCAAACACAAGTGGAACAGGGATCATCGATGCCAGTGACATTATCCAGCCGAGAGCGATTGACCATGGTGGGTACTCGTAGTCGTCCAGTACAAGTGGAGTGTATTGGATGCAGTAGAAAAGGAAGATGAACTGCGTCCAAATTTTAAAAAAAGAAGAGTCAAAATGGACACGGTGATCAGGTTCAGCACGTTGCAGACATTTTTGACTGACCCGGGCATTGGATGAATTTGTTGCGGATGAAAAGAAACAGCACATTTTTGTGGCAAGCTACGAACTCAGTCTCTTTTTTCCGCTGCCTTAATCAAGTTCTGTTTATCATTCCACAATAGACGAAGTAAAGCCTTTTCAAACTTGTAGCGCAACATTCCGCGCGCGCTGAGTGATTTTCGCACGACAGCACATGCGATGTAAAAACAAGCATGACTTTGTTTCGTCACAAACAAGCTGTGCGCCGAAGGACGTAAAGCTTAACCCAGCGCCTCCTGAACTTTTTTGAGCGCGGCCAAAATATGAGTTTGGTGAACACCTCGCGACCCAAGCTTCTATAAGCGCATGAAAAACTAATGATTGCATGGATGGTTTTTGGCAGTAAATTGCGAAGTTAGTTCAACCTACTCTTTTCTTAAGTACCTACGCTGCAGACATACACAGACAAACAGTGGTAACGTTAAAAAAGCACAAACCAGGTTTGGTTCGTCTCGGCGCGACCTATTCCTTGACCCTTCGCGACCCTTGCTTCGGTCGCGACCCATACTTTGGGAACAACTGGCTTAACCAACTCTCGGGTTTTACTGCATTCCGATATAACCCTTTTTCCACTCAACCCTTAAGCCCCCACAACTTAACTAGGTTCGTTTACCCTCCAGTGTGCCGCGGACATTTATTAAGAATTTTTGCATTGCGAAACGAAGTTACACGGTTTCAGGTTCAGAGGTGTTTTTTACCATTTCCAGTGTTCAAAGTTGGCTGTAAAGTCTGTGCTCATAAATTCCACTTAGTCTGCGGATATTTAAGAGACGCTTGTTTACTGCGTACCAGGGCAACAACATTGTGCGTAAAATGGTGACAACCTCAGGTCCGCACTTCACACAGAGACTGCTCGGCGCGCAGCCAAGCTATGAACGCTTCTGTCGCTAATAAAGCCTCAACAATTTTCTATTGTCACCCGCATACCTTTGCGCGCGCTCAACGCATGTGCTGTCACGCGCACGCCGAAAAGGAAGCAAGCAAATAAGACAAGTCACGCCGTGAAGCTTTTGTTCAGCGGCAGCGGCAGGTGGTAAATTTAATGCTATCGAAGCGCCGTGCCGGGCTTTTGTGGCGCTCGCCCCCTGGCGCGAAAGCGCGGGTCAGCCAACGAAACGCCGCGGCGCCGTTTCTCTTTTTACAAACAAACGAAACAAGCACAGAACCTGCTTCGCGATGCGCGCGCGAGAGAGAACTCCAACAGCGATAAAGCAAAAAAGAGAAACAGAACTCCGACGTGTTGAGCGACCTTCGCGTGGGCAGGGTAGTTAAGAACGATCTGATAGGTTCAGAAAACACTTAAGGTCGCACGGCAATGCGACGTCGACGTCCCTCCTCTCTTCCGATTAAGCAGCAGACCAGACCTGTTCCACAACATGCACACTGATTGTTAACCACGCTGGCAAATGTAACGGCTTTGTTAGCGAATGGAAAATCATGCGCAATCAGCAGTGCAGCGACTGGGGTTGCCGAAGTCGACCAGGTGCGTCGCACCCAGAAGGACCCACAAAAAAATCGGAATTTCAACGTTAAAACAACGTTAAGTTTTGGAACAGTTTAATTCAGCCCCCCCCCCATGAAAAAAATGTACTTTTTGCAGCCTTGTAAACATTTTACGACCCAAAAAAGACAGAGTAAAAGCCGAAATCTGTTTGGTTCCCAAATCACGAACAAATGTCTCGTTTTAAAGTTTTAGCCCAAATCTACAGCAACGCGCATAATTTGGAGATACCGGCGTGATAAGTTGACATCTATCAAAATCAATGCTTGACTCAACTGTTTCCTTGCGTCACGCGCGGCGTGCGCGAAACAATCACGCGTGCGTGCAGCCGAAGATGTTTATATTTATGTCAAAAGCAGCACGGGTGACATTTCAAATCGGTCTTCTATTCTCATCGGTATAAAAGTTTTCCGGCGTGACCCGGTTGTGCGATTTTCCGTCGTGGCCCGGAAACGGCGATGTTTCTGCACAACAACAACTGCCTTCTTCACATTATGCGCTATCTGGAAGCGAGCAAGGCAGGAGGTAGTTGCTGCTTTGTGCTACGTGCGGTTTGTCACAGGTTTTCGAGTGACAAAAAGCGCCGCGATTGATCGTTGCGGCAATTCCAGTCGCTGACAACGGCAATCATCGAATGACAACAACGAAAGTTTACGCCTTTACCGTCGCCACACCCGGGGCAAAGAAGCGATAGCAGTATCTGAAGTAGGCGTGCGGGTAGATGCCAATCATCGTCTTCACGTTTTCGTAGAATCTCTCGGAGTCGTACAGCCACCCAATGGCGATCGACTCAAAGATGGTCAACCACAAGAGTGAAATGCCGCTCGCCCCGTAAGTGTTCAGCAGCTCGAACAAGTAGATTCCTCCCTGATGATAAAGCGTAAACGATGGGCGTTGTGCGATCGCGGCGATTACGCAGCCCGAAAAACTGTCGCTCAGTCGACGATTGCCGGGATTAACTGAAGACGCGTAAGTTCAACGCGAGGATTTTCTGAAGTATATTGAATATAGAAACCGCGAGGCCTCGTAATCTTTTATGACGCTTAAAGACGTAATCGCTGTCAAGTAGAACATGTGACTTCACCGAAAACGAGTAGGAAGCGTGCTTGGGTGTGTTGCTGGAAAGATATCACACAACAGGCAATAGGCTAGGCGAAATCTTATTTGGTCATTTTCAAAACATAACGACGCAAAGTAATGGTTATGATTTCATAACAGACCTACACGTCACTTCATTCACGTGACCTTCACTTGCGTTTTCATGAACGAAACGAAATTCAATGGAAAAGGATTTTACCAATCACTGTGTGGTTTGAAAGGCACACAGAAGACGAGCGGCTTTCACTGACGGCTACCTCTCTACTAAGGTGAATGTTTGCCAAACACATACACATAGGAAAGTACAGGCTAGAACTCTCAAAGTGATCTCTTCTTTTGCATCCACGCAGCACGACTGAAGACAACAAAATGAAATTTCCACCAAGACTTACTGACGTATGCAGCAGGAAATTTTTTGGGGGTTTCAAAAACTTTCCACAAGCATTAGCATACTTGCTCGAAAATCACCGAACACAACATCATCAATTTTTTGACAACATCAAAATTGATTACATATGACAACTAGCGATCTCTTTTTCTCGAAGTTGTGGGTAGTGCAAAAACGGCAAAAAAGCTGTTATGACCTGTTTTTATAGAATTTCAAACTTGGAGAACGCCTTTGCTGACTGCTTTCAGCAACCGCACGATTTTTTCAAAGTAAAATTGCTCGTGACATTTCATTACTGCGTTGTGACAACAACGCGCAACCACTGACTTTATCAATTTCATGATGAAACGAAAGTAGAAAGTCGTACGTTGGTTATGAGTGGAATCCCGAGCAGCATGAGCACAACGATCACCATTGCTGCAAGCTTTTCCCGGCCGTGTTTTCCTTTGGCCAATGACGGTAGAAGGCCATCGACAGCCGTCGCTATCCCTTCAACGCTGGCAAACTGCAAAAGAGGGCGGAATGACGNGAAGTCAATAGTTGGGTCCAGAACAGGAAGCGAAAATAGGCCAAAAATGCAAACTTGGGCCAAGCAAGGAAACGAAATGATCGCTTGGGAGGTAAAAGTTGTTGCAAAAATTCACGAGATCAAAAGAATTCTTGCGACCGGGACTGCAAATGCACCACTTTAGAACCTTTATCGATCGTGACTTTGAGGACTGTTCTCAGCACACCTCTGCAATAGCTAATCTTGGCCAGGGCAGAAAAATTGCTGCAACTATGGCGCAAAGCCAAATACACAGATGCCTTCACAGCAACGTAACATCAACAGAAAAAAGTTAGCAATGCTAAGAAGCGTAAGCGCACACAAGTTTCAAGCAAACTTTTTCATAGCAATTTAGAGAGTGCTTTCTGATGAAGATACCAGTTTTCCAGACCAACCGTTTTTAAGATATGATCGAATCAGCCACTTTCCGTTGTTTGGAAGATGTGCACAGTCAATACGGATTGCAACAACCTAAAATTTTGGTTCCTACGTCATTCATTCCATACAAACGCCTCTTTAAAAATCAAAACATTGTTTTTCATCGCAGGCTGCAGTAGAAAGAGCTCCATTTAAAGGTATTTAGCGCTTTCTCTAACGCACTCATATCCTCTAACGCACTCAGATTCTTGCGGATATGAACACACTCGCCGCACAACAGACCGGTTGGGAGTCAGCGATTTTTGGCACAAGCGAAAGTGAATGGTACGGCGAGCTTCGATGTCTGCTTTGGTGAACTTGTTCTTTAAAAAAACACCTGATACACAACATGACCCGCTGTAGTGGATACCTATGTACTTTAGTGTTTCGTGCATTCTTGATGAGTGATTTGAGGCAATTTCTATTCGTGATTCGATGCAATGCACTTGTTTGCGAACAGCCTAACAGTTAACAAGGTAGCGTGCTGACACGTATCACGGTAAATGGTCGGAGACTTCCGGTCACACTGCTGAACGTTTTGCGCTGTTGTTTGCCGTTACTCTACTCTACACCGAACCACTTAACGTTTTCCTGACTTCATATTGAAATGTATTGAAGAGTTTGTTGCATATCTAAATATGATCAAGGGAAGAAACCAAACTTAAGAGGTGCTACTGGAGAGTTATTAACGGACAAAGCGACGAGAGCCTTCATTTGGCCTTGCTTTGGCAACGTCAAGACGTCAGGTCGCTCAGTTCGGAGACTGGCACAAGCCCCTGTAATACTGGATTGACCACTCAACTAGTAGGGGCCTTCGTTGAATCGTAAACTACAACGCTTTCCTCCCAACCTTCAAGTCAATACGTTGGCGTCCAGAAAAATTGGTTTCTGGTGCACGTTTCAAGAATACTCTCCAGTATTTGTTACGTGCATTGCTGCACAAGTGCAAATTGCTCGGATTAACTTCGCAAATCTGTTCGACGTGTCTTTGAGACAGCAGTGTTGTTTCGAAATTGAAGGATTACGGGATAATTACTATTCGGTCCTCGATTCTAAGTTCCATAAATGGAATCTCTGTGGAGCTTAGACTGTGCGTCACAGACACAGAGATCAAATCAGTTGTTTCTACTTGAAACTCAAGCCGAGATGTTCAACGACTACATGAGATCTTTTTGCGGTAAAATAAGCGGATTGACTGATGAACATATCCGGCATTTTTTTGCTGCCACTTGGATTGAACAATGGCTCTTACTTACGAACTGACAACGCATTCAGCGCCGCTACGAACACAAGTATTGGGTCAGATTGTTTTCGTTGATATAAATGCGTAGTTTTGCCACAATGTAGCGTATTGTTTCTGAATTGGCGACTTGCTTTCTTAGCTAGGCTGCTGATTGGCTTCCCGTGTATTGAGCTTTTTTCTGGTACCTATGCTGCGCCTGTTCCATGCTGCTCGGTGCTACAGATTAGATTAGGTTCCTATTTTACTAAAATTCACTTTTCCGATCTGATCATTCCGGATAAGCGTTACGTAAACTTACTGTTTTACGACAAACAGAGCTTTGACGTACAAACGCTTGTGTGTGCGGTTTCAGCGAGAGGTTTAGGCATCCCAGCCCTTGCTTCCCCATTTTGATTGCAGTAGTTCACTTACACGAGCACACTGCCACGACGCGCAGCTGAAGCTGCTTTTACGAATCGGGTTTTTAAAAGCGATCCATCACAGGGCACCACAGATTGTTTACCTCAGGAAAACCGTGTCGCTTTCCTGTCGTCTTTGCTTCGACTCTGTCTCATGCTCTTCTAATTATGGCTACCGCTGAACAACACTTGCTACCTTGTTGTACGCAGCGCATTGATGCGTGTCTCGCATAGATATCCGTAATTTCTGCTCTGCTGAATTCCTTGTTCGTGAGTGCTTTTCATTCATCTCGGTATCATCTCCACCCCAACGACGTTACACTAGCATCTACGCTGTGCGTAGACTGTGGACTGACACAACCAGTTAACATCACTGGCTGCTTTCCCTCATGCATATTGTACACCGAACCATTTAACATTTTTCTGACTTCATATCGAAATGTATGCTCTGCTTTTGTGACATCAGTTTCTTCAGCACACATTGCATTGATGCACTTCCGCCATGCCATCTCAAATCATCCAGTTTCATCAATTCTCTTTTGCTCGGTTTCGCCGGATCCTCCCAACCATTCGATAACTTTTCATCTTTTCCAACCCCGTTTCTTTTGGACTTTCACGATACCTTTTGATACCTGCTAACCACACGCAGTTACTGGTTTAACGACGGCCGCTTCGGCGTTTCAGCTACAATGTCACTTTCACGTGGCTTTCCCATGACTGTGGCGCCGGAACTCAAATTCCAGGCCAGACTCCAGGCATCTAAATTTTTTAGCTCCGGCTCCAACATCTCCAAGTTTTTGGCTCCGGCTCCGGAACGATTTGGTCCATTAAAAACGGAAAAACATTGTATTATTTGCACCATTGGCTAGTCCCACAAACTACGTCTGTGGTACGGGAACCCTAACTTCAGGCAGCGGTTCCACAGCTCTGGCCTTTTCGCACTCAGCCGCTCTGCACGGCACCACACACGAGGCCTTTCTGTGGCGTTTTGCATCGTATCTTGTTGTGGTCAGCGGCACAAGATGTTCCCACACTGTTGGGCGTGTCGGTGGGCATATTGCCTTTAAATCCATTCTTAAGTGTTGCCGCTGAACACATCCACTGCGCATTCTCCTCGCTTCATCAGTGACTGCTGTCTTTCAACACGCATTCTAACCCAGTTGGCCTGGCCTGTATGGAAAGCACGGTGACACAGGCAGGTTCTGTGCAGTTTGGTTCGAAGTTTGGTCTTTCGACGGCTCTTCGCTTCTCAGGATCAGACTCGCGGGCGAGTGCTTGTCCAATGTCCAGCTGTTCTCGGGAAACGTTGAGTGGATACATGTGTATTTCATTGTTCCGTGCAGGGCGTAACGAGGCTAGATCGCGCCCGGGGCAAGAAGCATGTTTGGCACTCCATGTTCTAAACTGAGGTCTTTCGGAAGCAAATGCATTGAAGTACTTGCGACGTTGTTGGGAATTTTTGGCGCCCCCCCCGCAGTGGTTCGGCGCCCGGGGAATTGTGCACCCGGAGAAATTGTGTTACGGCCCTGGTTTCGTGCATTCCTGATGCGTGCTTTGAGGCGATTTCTATTCGTGATTCGATGCAATGCACTTGTTTGCGAACAGTCTAACAGTTAACAAGGTAGCGTGCAAACACACATCACGTCAATTGGTCGCGGCTTCCGGTCGCACTGGCTGAACGTTATAAGGTCTGGTTCGCCGTTATTCTACACCGAACCATTTAACGTTTTTCTGACTTCCCATAGAAATGCATTGAATAGTTGGCTGTATATCTACATATAATCAAGTGAAACGATAACAACGTAATTCTCTTAACATTCAAACCAAAGTCTGGCGCTGCATTCAACCTTTTGACGCATCCGCGCTATGCGAGCGGCAGAAAGAGCATCTGTGTGTCAGGCCAATCAAATATGTCTATCTTCATCGCAAATTTTGAAAGAAAACAGACCAGACCGCATGTCACTATTTCGCATGAAGTCGAAAGTGAACAAACTACAAACAGGTGTTTTGTTCGCTTTTTTCATAACGTGCTGCCCACCAGAGTAAAAACACGTTGCGTGATTAGGCGCGGCGCGATTTGCGACATTCAAAAATTACGCCAACAATTACCTGGGTGTCGATTCCCACCATGAACAGGGTGGCGAAGAACATGACTGACCAGACCTTTGGCAGAGGAAGAAGAGAGAGGCCGACCGGGTAAACCATGAAAATTAGTCCCGGTCCTGCGAAACACAGGCGGCTGATCGCAGGCGTTTTAGCGCGGCAGAACACTTCACTTTAACGAATGAATAATTTAATAGCGGATTCTGCAGAAATGCAACACGTTGCGCCTGCTGTCGTCACTTACAGTATACCAGAGATGAGCTGACTGCCAGTTTTTTTCAATCCAGTCCTGAATTTTTAAAACTCAGTCCAAGTTCAACCACAGTCCAAAAAATTTAGAAAATGGGAAGACCAAGTCCCAATAAAGTCCAAAAAAATGACAAAAAAACAGTTTTTTCACAACAAAAATGCCCCAATTCTTTTCCATTAACGCAGTCCAAAATCCGGTCCTATCGTGAATTTTTTAAACGATCCACCGTCCAGATCCAATCCAAATCCCAAAAAAATCGTTATAATCCGGATCCAGCCCAATCCAATGCTCATCTCTGCAGCATAGAAGTAACGGCCGAGTTTCTCAAACCACAACGTCTCATTGGTGGAGGCAGCAGCAAAACGGTCACGTGACAAACTGTGGACAATAAAGCTCCCAAACGTGGCAGGATAAAAACGAAAGAGTTCTGAACTTGCAACCGACACCGGAGCTTGAGATGAGTGTTTGCGCACGACGAAAGGTTTCGCGCGGTGGCTCTGACAAAATTTCAGGACGGAGACAAGTTTGAAATCAACGGCGCTGAGTTTCTAGCGAATTTCGAAGACTTGGCGTCCGCGCAACGAACTGAACGCAAGCACATGGACAGCTTAGCGAAGGAGCGGGTTGGGTGCGTTGAACGATGTCAAACAATGCATGCTGACTTGGGACAAAAAAACAAACAGCTGCAGAATCACCGGCTAGCTGCAAAGGGCTGAAGCCAACATTTCACTATGGCGACACAAAGCTTCAGGGCAAGCAAGATGTACAGCGGATAAATCAGGATCGTAACACTTTGGCGGCGCCATCGTCTTTTCACAAAGCTGTGTTGACGCGTTTCCGCATCGGCCGCGTTTTATGACACCCAAATGACCGCGGAGCGCAACTAATAAAACTTTAAAATCTCTCCAGTCTGACCACAACCACCAACTAATTGCCCGAAAACCGCAACGCGCCAGACGTCGTTTTGCCTTTTACTCACCAACGAGCTGAAAAACACGCGAACAGCGATCGTATGGTGGTCATACAGTTATTGCCAGCTAACGGGTGCGTTTTTAAACGGCTCCAACCAAGCCATGCGAATAGGACCAACCATTTATGACAAGGAAGTTACCCCTGTGTGCTGGAAAAAGATGTCTAAGGAAGTGCTACACGGTTCCCACACATTTTCAAGAACTATTTTCCATATTTATTCAATACCTTGTCAATACTAAATGAAACAACTTTAATACCATCACTCATTTTCATTTTTGCAAAATTTTATTCCTGGCACACAAAGGAAAAAACATCTGCAGAACTGTCATCAGCGGTAAAGAATAAAATGTGAATAAACAACTGGCGAAATTTGGAATTTCCATTCTTTTTCAATACTTTATGTACATTTTGACCAAATTCAATACTTTTTCAAAGTATTGAAAATCGATTTCACTATTTCACACTTTTTCAATCCTTTCAATACTGCGTGGGAACCATGGTCCTAACGTGGAATGTAGCTTTAAAGCTATCTGGCTTAGCAATGGCAACCGTTCAACATCATTGCGTCACCAGTCTGGCTCACCAGACGTTATCTGTTTAATTCTTACTTTCAGATAGCTTGCAATTATCCTTCCAGATAATTGTACTTACAGGTACCATGCAATTATACTTTCAAGTGGCTTGCAATAATACTTTCAAGTGGCTTGCAATAATACTTTCAGGTAGCTTGCAAGTGCCGATTTCTTCGATTGATTATAACATGTAGTGCGAGGGAACGCGCGACCAAAACCGAGGAAAATAGCGAACATGTTCGAGATTACGCCTTTCTCCTTGCTTTTCGGCACTCGCTGGCACCGTATTTTATCGGATGATTAATAGTTGCACACAAGCGGCGCGCACACGGACAAGTTCTTGTAAATGCCCTTGCGACTATAAAAAAAAGAATCATCCAAAAATATGGTTTGAATCCGCATTTTGGATTCGGATACTTCAAAATCCAATTCCTTCGGATTCACTTTTTTGATCTGCCACTCCTGGCTATGAGCTTGGAATTTGTCGAAATGCGCGACGGAAACCAGGTTCGGTACATCGACCAGTTCGGTACATACGGTACATCGACACACACTGTGTATCGGACGTGTAACACACACGCAACAATTTTAAATGACTCTCTAACTTTCGGCCATTGCTCAAACACCAGCTTTCAAAGCTGATGCATCCGTCAGTTTGCCGATCCTGCTTCCGTTGATAACGTATTTTTTCGAAGTTCAAGCGTTGAGCAACGCCTTCGACGAAAAGTAGCGGGTATTCCGTAAAATACGCGCTACACAGAAGAGCACACCACACCTGTCCGGACTGCCGACTGTGGTATGAACCGAAAAAACGAATAAAACCCGCACACAATAAAGCTCACCTGCAGTCGCCACTTCGCTGATGTCCTTCGACTGAACATGAGCCATGTGTCCGAGGATGCTGAAGATGACCAAGGAAGCGAATACTGATGTCAAACTGCACGTGGTTGTTAACACGAGAGATTGCCTGAAAAACAGCAAATGTGTTCGTTGTTTTGTTGACAAGTCGGCAGTCCTCAATTAAATTTTTCCGAAAGAAGTGAAGTGTGATGGAACTGGCGAGACCGTACCCTCCGAGACCGAGAATTGGTCGAAAAGGCCGATACCTGAATGTTCAAGACCCTTAATATTAACCAGTTTTGCTATTGTTTGAACAAAACGTCACTAACACTGCCTAGCTGTCATTTGGTCAAAATTCTGGTATTTTTGCCAGCTTTTTTGGTTTTTCTTTCCAAGAACATACGCCTGACAGATAACAGGTTGAATTGCAAAAGGCTTACCAAGCTATATCAATAAAGTATTTAAAGCAGCTCCCGTCCTTTATTTTGAAACGACCCGAATATTAACCGTGAAGTACTGTATAAGCATAGCTCCGGTTACCCACCTCAGCAAAGCGAATTTTCCACCAAGACCAACACGCGCCAGCATTGTGATGTCACAATGACAATAGTTACAGTAGCGATTGGCTGCTCCAAGACTTCTCGCGACAGAAACAAAATTATGCAATACTCAGTTTTTTTTCAACGTTTAAGCTAGTGCTGACGGCCATGACATTTTGAGCGACCGCAACTATTTTATATAAATACCGAGATGGCCGTAAAGCAAGTTTTAGTGACTTTGACGGTAGCAGTAAAGTGAGTTTCTACTGTATTCTGAGAGACCCTTCGAAAAATTTGAGAGACCACAGCACCTTAAAAAAGCAATGAATACCCAGTATCAATATTTATGAATATTCTGCGAAAATGAATAATAATATTGCGGCGTCCCACCAAAATAAAAGGTGGCCCACTTTTGGGTTGCGAAGCACCGATTTAAAGCTTTGAGACAGAAAGGCGAGGCCTACCGAACTTAGAGACCGAGACGAGTCTCGAGGCCGAATTTCGAGACTCCATCAATGTTAACCACATCTTCGAACAATCCCAACAATAGTTACGTCGTTGATCAATAGCAACTCACACAGCTATGCTTTGTCTTAACATCAGGGCTTAACAAGACCTGAACCATAAAGTAGCGCGGGAGCGTGAGGGCAACAACAACTGAAACAAAGAACACCAACGAAACAAAAAAGAAACGAAATGACGGAGGAAAGTATGCAGGCACTTACACTGAAACAAGAAAAACCATGTCCGATTTTCTGCAACTACAGTATAACCCTAGTCATTGAGAGTTCGCTGAAGTTTTGGGCTAAAAACAGTGCTTTCACTAACTTTAAAATGCCATTTCTAAAGCGGGTGGACAATTTGTGAACAAGAAGCAGGATATTTTTAAAGGCAAGTGCAGTGTATCAGGTGAACTGAAGTGAATATCGGTACAGTGACTCACATTCAGGAGTACAATTGCCCTTTTCTCTACCTTATGGTGAAAGGAAATCAAACAGAACCTTTTGCGGTATGTGCGACACCGTTGACGCCAAACCTACCTTTCAAATCTAAAAACATTTATCTGAACAGCTGTAAGTCGAACACAATCGCGGAACGAAACTACAGTTACTCAGAAAATAAATTTTGGCTTTTGAAATCTGCCTCAGATGGGTTAGTACCCTTCATTGGTCTGAGATGCGATGAGGGAGACCTGTAGAAGCTGGCGGATTCATCCTAGCATCGACTAGAATCCAGATCCTCGAGGCGAAGCGACACAACGCTGGTACGTTTCTTATGGCGCGTTGCCGCCGCAAACACTGCAGCCAAAGCCTGTTGTTTATTTAGGAGGCCTTGCTGTAGTGTACAAGTTCCTGTCGGGAAAGTCCAACATTGGCGGGCACATTGAGCGGCTCGCAAAGCTCAAGCGACAACAGAAATCTGTGACAGGCTGATCTGATGACTCATCAACAATGAGCAGGCTTATTTCAAGCCTGAGTGGAAGCAGATATTTGAAAAAACGTGCAGTTAGCATATTCGCAATGCCGAAGTTGAATACCAAACAAAACGAAGACGTTGCTCGAATGCTCTGTTAAACACACTGTAACCGCGAGGACAAAATAAAAAGGGTATTGGTCGGATGTACTATAAAACGTACTGTCACCTTCTATCTCTCTCAGTTGTCCGTCGGTTCGACGGTGACGCTGCTCAACGCGTTTCCTTGTGTCGACGCATGTGGCTCCTCAGTCCAAAGGCCGAGGCGCAAACACGGCCACATACTGCACAGGCGGATCCCTGCCGCGTTGTCATTAAAGGTGGTTGGTTGCGCTGTTGGTGTCTGCGCGCACGCTTTGCTACTGCCACATCAATATGTTGCTGTGCAAGTGTTGCCAGCCCCTGGTCGCAAACTGCACGCCATTCTTCTCGGTCCCCGACCATTTCCTCAAGTCTGTCGAAAGGGATCCCGCATTTACTTAAAGACGACTTAATGTGATCCTTAAAATGCTTCTTTTGATCCCCCACCAAACGTCGGCCACAGGAGAGTTCACTATAAACTAGGCGGCGGGGAAGTCTGTTTCCAGGCATCCTTATCACATGGCCAAGCACCTCAGTTGTCTTCTGAGGAGTATCGTCTCGAGGGATGTTGTGCCTGCTCTGCGGCGAATCTCAACATGAGGTATTTTGTCACACCAGTGCACGTGCAGGATAGTTTGGAGACAGCGAATGTGAAAGGTCTCAAGAGGGCTCGGATGTGACGACGTTACGGTGTCCATCCCTCACATGCATAGAGTAGTGTCGAGACGCAGATAGCGTTGTAAGCGACCATCTTGGTGCGTGTGGAAAGGTCACGGTTCGTAAAAACTCGCTTGGACAGCCTCCGGAAGGAAGCGGACGCTAGGTTAACACGATGTTGAATCTCCGCAGTGAGATCACAATGTGGAGGTAATGATACTTCCCAGGTACGTGAACTGTTCAGTGAGGCCAAGCTGATCACCGCTGATGTAAAAAGTTGGGAGCGGCGACGAATCTGAGGGGCGGTAAAGGACTTCCGACTTTTTGGAGTTAACAACCAGTCCTGCGCGAGAGTATGCAGAAGAGATTGCATCCAGCTGTCGCTGCAAGCCGTCTTGGTGTGTGGCTGTGTAGGGCGGCGGCGTCTACGTATTGTAGATCGAAGACGGTGTCGTTTATTACTTTCGCCACTGCTTGCAAGCGGCGGATATTAAACAAGCTGCCATCGAACCTGTAATTGATGCGAACCCCTCCACGGTGTCACCTCCACGGTAAAGGCCAAACAAACGATATGCAGAATAAAAAAGGTAATTTCGACGATTCAACCAAGACCATAAAAGGTGTATACGGATAAGGCGCTGATATGAAGTCGTCTTAACTGACGTCACTCAAACCAGAGCACAGTGTAAATGGTGGCCTTCGCCAAAAGAAGCGGGGAGCGGAAAAGGGATCAGCGTAAACTGTGTAGCAATCTTTCGGTGAGCGTGAGATCACATATTGACAGTGCGGACAACGTGGGTCGTTCAGGAGGAAACGCTTTTTGGCCGCACGTCACGACTGGCAGAGGTCTTTGTAAAGCAACTCGCCGCTCGCCCCAACACGCAAGAACACCGAGTCGCTGCGCGCGAGCCAAGCTGCGTACACGGATCGGAGGATGGGGCAAAGTTTGCCGCCACAGGAAGTTACTGTGCTGATTTGTCGAAAACAACTACAACCGGTGCATCGAACATTTAACGCTTTACCACGTGAACAAAATACAGAAAGAAAAGCGTTGGTGGAGTGCTTTCTGCACTGACGAAATTTCTAAAACGACGCTATTTAGCCGAACTCTAACAACCCGACCAAATCATTGATTAATTTAGTTGCGAACCTCAAGACCAGTCTTCCCTTTAAGGTTAGCAAATGCGCAGCACCAACAGACAATTTGCGCAGTGCTGTCTCATTCTCGCGCGCTTTCAACATTCCAAATTTAATATCGTACATATATTTCGAATATCCCTTGTACCGCTTCACTAGTTGTGTGTATACATGACTATGTAATTGCATGCGCACTGAAACAAGCATCTGTTCAGTGCAAAAATTTTCTTAGAGAGAACACTGCAAGACTTCTTCACAAAAGTTGTTTCATACGAACGCTCAACACACCGTTTGTTCCCTTGGTTGCACCACGTGCATGCCGGCTGCGCGTTTCTTTGCAGGTTGAGGTACGCGCTTTATCAGTTACGAGAACGAAACTAAAAAGGCTGCTTTCATCATTTCAAAGAAATATTCCATTCTTCAACTCGTAGTGCCAGCACTGTCAGCGCAGCGAGCTTGAAATGTGACGTAATAATGGAAACAAATGGCCTTTCGTTTATGCAACAACGCGCGGCGTGAAACCAAGTGCATCGCACAAGCAATCGCTTCACAACGCCTTAGGCGGCAACATAAAGTCGACCAGTTGTAACGCCACGTTGCGCAACCCTCCTCATTGCAGCAGAAAAAAATAAACCATAATTTCAGCTGCGCGGGCCATTCACTAAGCTACACTTGTGCGAGCATGCTTCTTCTTTCACGGCATGAAATTGCTGTCTTATATACTTGGACAGCTGGCGCAGCAATCCAGATAGCATCCAGCAGTCCGTATATGGGGTAGAATCGTTCGTTTTACGCAAAGATTTTAGACATGACCACCGTTGGAGGCTGCGTACGTGGTCGTGATGTTGTAAACAAAACCCGTTTGATACAAAAAATCCACGAGGGTTAGCTTAACCGATAACGCTAAAACGGACACCTATGGTCAATACATTTGGTCGATAGAGGCAATCATCTGGTATGAAGACATGGCGTTGTGGGCACTGGTTTAAATTCTTTGATAAACAATATTTCCCTTCTGACTGGACTCTTTTTTCAACCCATTCGTACGACATATTTAAGTGCATGTGATAAATTTACCTTGCTTCGGCGAATGAATTAAAATGTGTGTGCGCTAAACGCCCTGTGCCCGGAAAAACGGCGCATGATATAACGGACGTTTTCCTTTGCAGCGTCCATTGAGCTGTACCGCAGCTCCAGCCACTGGCCTCAGACCAATATGATGTGCAAAAGTTTCCAGTGGCATGCGCATACTTCGATGTTGCTCACCAGCAAAAGGCTTCGCGTGAATTTGCAAAGACCCAGTGTTGGGCTGTTGCAAAGCCTGGGTTTCAGGCGCTGAAGCGATCATCGGGAATTGCCGGCAGTAAAATACAAACGATGTTAAAGTTGCCACACATGGGGAAGGTCGAAATGTGTGAATGCGTACAACACATTGGCATGTGTGAATGTGTATAACACACAGACGTGTGTGAATGCGAGCAACACATCGCACTTCGACCAGTTGTTGATTCATCATAACTGTTTACGTGGCCGGTGTCAGTTTTTAACCATACAACCCGTCTCCGAATAGTTACTGCACCTTCGCTCGGTGTAGGCCTCGGACGATTGCTTCCCAAACAACACGTTTTCTCGAGAGCCTTACTCAGATTTGAGGTTTTATGTGCAGACCTTTCGTGGCAATCGCTTGTGTTATAAATTTTTTGCGGGCAAACACGGGTGTTTACAGATTTTTGAGTAAACACTGGTGTCTTCTTTGGTGGAGTGCAAGACTATTGGCAATAACGAGTATTAAGAGATGCTTCGAAAATCACGCCTCTTCGCTCTGACATTTCGACATCAAAGTAAGGTGAAAAGATGCACCTGTAACAATCGTTCGAAAATCTGTTGTAGCTCCCAAAGGTGATGAGTACGGTGAAGCAAATGCCGTACGAAAAAAATATTTGGCCACCCGCATCGACCCACGTCTGTGAACGATAAAAGCGCAAGTTTTAAAAAACAACACGACAAGTTTCAGGCATGAGCTGAACAGCAAGTGCAATGATTTCTTTAAGTGCTCCAAGCACTAACGTGGCTGGCAGACCGACTGCTCGCTCGAACGAGCCATATTCTGTCAACATGATTGACAGGCCGCTGCGCCAAGCTCGTGCGGCGGTGTCATTACCGCGAAAGTTCATGCGCTCTTTTTCCCGTCTCTCATTCTTGCTTGATACCCAACAAGGTCAAGAAATAAACTTTTCATCGTGAACATCAAAAAAGCTGCACAGCAGTCACCATAAAATTTTGGCTACAGTCTAATCAAGTTAAAACTTAACGGTTGCGGCGGGGCGGACGCACAGGGGGTGTGCAGCAAAAAAAACAGGGGTGGAGATAAATTTTTCAGCTGCTGATGACGTCGCTTTCAACTTCCCATTTCTTAAGTTGAAAGCAACTTGCAGACAAAGTATAACGTCAGTTTAAGACATACGAGACAGCGGAAAAATTTAAAACAACGTCGCTTTTGAACGCTCTGGCGCTGGCCTTGATACGACCAGTGTTCCAGAATCTTCGTTACGTTCTTTCTCCCCCCAAATTGAATGCTTTTCAAGCAGTGGTCGTACAACAATTTCGAAAATGATCATGCAGCCATGGGCGTCGGCCTCCCTGGTTTTCGAAATTTAATATTTTCCTCTTCAGGAGGAAAGGTTGTTCTTTTTGTTTTGGATGAAATTTTACCACTGTTGCCTCCCCCCCCATGGAGAAAACCCACTATTGCCTGTCTGGAAAAAATCGCTCCGGCGCCCATGCATGCAGCAATTTCAAAAAGAAACTACGATACTAGATGCGTTTAAGAAACAAACGGAAGTATTGAGTGAAAACACCATTTACCAAAGAAATTGCATTGACTAGTGCAAGAGCCACGACAAGCTAGCAACACAGCTGGCCACACGAAGTTGTATCCGTACGCTATTAGGGCCACGTAAAAAACTATTGGGAATCACTACCCTCGTAAAGAGCTACTGTGCCTGCAGGAAAGGACTTCTTATATGATCACAAAAAGTTTTAGAATAATTCTAAACACCGCCGCCGCTTACCTGCGATTCAGCGAGTTTCGTGAAATTAGGTCGCAGCAAATACACGATTCCTTGCCCGGCCCCCTCCAGGGTCGCCCCGCGTATCAACAGCACGAAGAGCAGTATGTAAGGCAGGGTGGCAGTGACGTAGACGACCTGAAACGTGGACATCCGTTCAAAGGCGCGTACGCTCGCTGGCCTCGCGAGACGGGACGTTAAAACAAGACCACCCAGAGAAACACTATGTTTAGTTAGGTGGCCTTGGTTAAACTGTCCGAGATCGTGTTTTTTCACACAAAATCGAGAGCTGCATGTCGGGTACGCCCACCTAGAGACATTTTCGAGGAGGCAGGCTTCGTAGCAGTGTTTCTTGCGGTCATGAAACACGAATACGAAGCCTTGCGATCGTGCGCTTAAGCGGATTTTGGGTCAAAACGACGAGAGGTGGAAAATTTCCCGCATCACTGAAAAAGAATTCTCCCGGAGGGCAGAGAGATGTCCCGGTTATCAACAGCAGTTACGGGAGTTTCTTTTACAAATACACGCATTTCGTGCAATTTAGGGAACTACTGACGGAGGAAAACCAGCCCGTGGCCTCGTGGTCATTGCGTTCGCTTTGGGGCTGGCAGGTCTGGAGTTAAACTCCAGGGTTTCACCCAGACCTTATTAATTGGTACTGTAGCCTTCTGTACTTGTGCACGGTATAAGTCCGTTCGAAACTTGGGCACCTTGCGTACGAACTTGTGTGTTCGTATAAGTGTACTGTATCTTGTACTTGGGTTCGCGCTTAATTACATGTGCAATGAGTTCACTGCCGTCAAGGGACGGGATATGCGCCACAGCAGTCAGTTAAGTAGCGGCAAATGTTAGGAAGCGTTTTAACTTACAGTGAAATCGCCCGATATATGAAAAGCAAGATCTACAGCTAATTTGCGCACCCTTCATGACACACCATGCACAAGACACTAACAGAAACATCGAGAACATAACCAAACCACGTAACTAAATTCGTATTTCTAACTTGGATGGCTATTTTTTACGACAGCGACTAGCAATGACAGCCAGCGACACAGCATCGAATCGCACGCACCTTTCCGCTCGATTTGACGCCTTTGAAAATGCACAAGTAAATAACGATCCAGCACGCCAAAAAGCAGCCGGCCAAGAGCCAGCTGCTGATGTTTCCCATCTCGTGCAAGCCTGACGACTGGGCCAAGACTTCGCGTCTGAAACGTACAACGCAGTGCGCGTCAAAACGCCGCACAATTCAGCAGCAACCATGCAGGTAATGTCAAAGGTCATCACTGCAGGTAATGTCAAACGTCACCACTGCAATTCAATCCACACTTATGTCAGTCGCAACGAACCGGCAGCTTTACAAAGTTACAGGGATTCGCAATCCCTCGCTTAGATCTCGTTCCGCTTCAGCAAAAACTTTATCAGGAACACTGTTCGTTCGGCACTACTGCATACTTTACCTCGGACAGTCAGCTATAAATGTCACAGCAAGCAGCACTCTAACTCCACACATAGCTTCATGGACGAAAGCTACGCAGTGGAATTAGGGAAGAAAAACCGTTAAATTCTTTCCAGGAAGACAAGGACTTTGGACAAACAAGAAGGAAACTGGGCGCGTTTTCGCCCAGTATTCCATCATACCTCCAGAATTCAACTTCAGGTGTGGTTGTCCACAAAGTGTCGTTGCCATCCCAAAGCGAGGAATTAAACAACGTAACATTCGTCGCCTTAAACCCATCGATTTTCTCCGCAACACAGTGAGGAGAATTCCACTTATTATCTGCAACGATCGGTTTGTTGGCAAAAGTTGTCGGCACTATACGCAATCAGCGTTTCCGCTGACGAGCAGCGATCGGCGGGACGGGGAGTCTCAAGACGTCCGTTGTGAAAGATAGGCCGCGCGACCCGGCAGCAACATTCGCTGCCGAAAATTTTCCCGGTTCGACTTGTTGTAGAGAAAACTTGGAACAATTAATAGGGGTTCGTCAAAAAAGAATGCGTCGCAACGCATCAGGGATCGCCTTATTTCGGATTATTTCGGCCTTTTGTCGGATTCTTTCGGCCTCATCCCGGATTTGTTGCGCAGGAGTCGTGTATTAAGATGGGACAAATGTCGGAATATTTGGAATAAATCGTATGCAACTGAAAAATGCCTGAATTTATTTGCAGAAGCAAGCCTAATATTTACGAAATACTGCAGTGATCTAATACCGCGTATATTGCATTTGCGCGAATTGTCTTTTTCAATGCTGTCCCAATCAAAACGAGAAGCAACGATGATAAAAAATTCTTGAGTTTATTTCAGACAACACATACTTTTCTGTGACTCACTCTGCATTATCCAGTAATATTCGGTTGTGCCAAACAAAACTTTCAAGCCGGCACTTTGCGTGGATCAGCGCAATCTCCGGCGCCGCCGCACGTTCGGCTTACGTCATTCCGCTTCGTGCGAAAAGCTTCTGGAGCGTCAAGACATTCCTTTCCTGCTGCTAAGCCTACTCGGCTACAATTTTAATGGGGATCCCGAAGCTCCCTACATTCAGGTTGCGCGTCACTGGGCCGCTTATCAAGCCATCCATCAGTTGCGCGTGCCATTGCACAGCAGAGCTCAGCGCCGACTTTTGCACGAGACCAATGCGGGAGCAACGCGGAAAGCCTTTCACAAAATCGATCAGCGGAGCATGCTGCTACAAGCACGGAATGCCGTTTCGGCGCACAGGCATTCGGTACCGAAAGTCTTGGAGCAAACGGTTAGTCTTTCAACGAACAATGGTAATCTGGTTTCGAAGTTTCAAAGTCGACCGCTTTAAAACACTTCACTGAAATTGATTGGTGACTTCTAATTGCTTTGCCACAAACAAATCGTTTGTTTTTTTTGCTGC
>JGI24159J19872_10002542_pt1 | contig 21869 bp, 20 predicted proteins | sample Ectturendosymbi4_FD_19872 | JGI IMG/M metagenome (IMG submission 19872) | reverse complement strand
CAAGCGTATACTCTCTACTACCGCCATGTATGTATCCTCGTCTTCATGTATTTGCGTTTTCCATGTTACTGCGATGCATGCTTAAATTCAAGCGACTCGCGTGTGGGATTGAAGACGTTACTCAATACAACAATATCCAGTGTGACAGCATTTACCAGATTTAGGTCACAACCATCTGGCAACACTGGCGGTCAGCACGATATACTTGAGATTGCCATGTCACGATGCAAACTGGAGAAAGCATGCAGAGAGTAAAGCTGTAGTAACGCGGTTGCCTTACCTACACACTTTATGATTTAGCAGGTGTTGAGACGTTTTTTGAACTTAAGGGGCCCCGCGCTGTCGAAATGCTACAGGCCCCGCGCTACCTTAATCCGGCACTGTCTAGTTTACATCCATGTCCATATGTTTGAGTAATTTCCACTACAATTTGCAGTTTTGCTGTCTTTACTTGCTCATGTGCTGGCTGAGAAGTTTTCTTCGGTTTGGGCTTAAGTCTTGCTTGGCCTTGTACTGGAGCTGATTCCTGATGCTTCTCTGACTTTCATGGTTTGTGAAATTGCACACTTTGTGTACAATGGTGCTGCAGTTGGAAGGCTGATCCATCTGCAGTTTTTTGCACCCATACGAAAGTCTTGTATTCACTCCTGTACTTACCACCAGAATCAAAACAGCCTTTCCACTTCCCCGACTTTATTGTCGTATTTCTATCGCAGACCTGTCTGCCAGCCTTGAGCCTTGCTTGGTGCTTATAACACACACAGCGCACGCGTTTCCAGTGTGTACGCAAAAAATGTATTTCGAACTTCGCATCACGCAAATTTTAAAATAACATCAGAACGCGGACGTCGGTCTAAAAAGGCATTTATCACAAAAATTTTGCAAAAGTTTTGCCGAAAAAATGGAGTAGTAAATATTTTTCTACAGAGGAAACTGTTTAACAAAAGACTAAATGATTTTTTTAAGGCTAACCAACTTCAAAAAAGGCCAGTATTTTGAAATTTGGCCTGAAAAGGACAACCTGGCACCCCTGGTTGCTGGTTTGGAACGAAGCTCTTCTTTGTCGTTGTTAACACTGGAGCTCAGTTGATTTTTGCTGATTTGGTCAGTTGCACTGCGAACCGATGCCACCATGATGTCACCCTAGGCGGCCTTGCCGCAACGGCGTTACTTGCGCTTGCGGAGGGTTGAGGGCGTTCAAAGTTCACCTCGAGACCCACGAAGCCAGCGAAGCACTGGACCCGTGCAATCCTGATCGATGTCACGATTCTGCAGCAAGATCTTTCGCTTTGGCGGTTCATGCGCTACGGTTGCTTTTATTTCGACAGGCAGCCACCCACCCGCCCGCTGCTTACCAAAGTTGTACTTGAAAATTTTCGTTTTTTGTGTATTAAGTATTCGTTGTGATCATAGGTGTAGGAGCAGGCAAATTTTTGGGGGTGCAAAGAATTTTTGTCCAAACTTGCCCGAAAAAACTCCAAAAAAAATGACTTCCAAACAAAAACGACTGCATTGGATTTAATGTTGGGCGCATTTTTTCAAATAAAGGCACTTCAAACACCTCCAAAAAATGCACTTTCCCCCAAAAAATAACCTCTAAAAAAATGCGCTTTCATTATGGGCACCATTTTTGTAAATTCAAGCCACACACACAGTAATTTTGCGACACATATTTTGCCCCTTCTTCTACACCAGTGGTTGTGATGCGTGCTTCGGATTGAAATTTAATTTTCTCACGCGCAGCGCGATCATCACGATCATGAAAACCAACAGACGCCCGGAGAACAACGTGCGCGACCTGAGTATCGGTTACTTGCTGTCGGCGGCGACCTACCTCGTGGTTGGCGTCACATTCTACGGCAGTTTTCCTATGACGAAGCACTGCATCTCATCGGTGAGGACCGCTTTAAGTGCCGGGGGATCAGCATGAGTATTAGTTCTTTTGCGGAAGCAAGCACCGAATTAGCAGTGTGTATCGATCGCTTAATTGCCGCCTATGTATTATACCGTTACCACTTCCTGGCATCTCTTCCTGGCTGCTGATCAGGTTCTGATTAACCGTTAGTGTGAGTTTCACCTCGTTGCGCATTCCTTCGCTGCTGCTACCATCACTCATGTGGTGCGCTTTGCACGCGAGCATTGTTTTCCACAACGTGGACAAAGCATTCGGTGGTCACGTGACAGTTTGCGTTTTGTCAAGACATAAAAGTCTTTTGGCATTACAGCAGAATAAGACTGTAATATGTTTGTTAATATATCTTTCACGCAACTTTCTACGCGCGATTAAACTTTGAGAGATGCGTCTCAACTTATTTATGGAGTTCAAGACAACGCCAAAACCCGCACTGTGTATTCGTCTTGTTTCATTGGTCTACGCTGCGTACCTACTGATTTTTAAACTAGATATCTTTAAGGTTGTGCAAATTTGTAGTCGACTTGGTGCCAGGCACCACAAACGACATTAGGAGCAAAGGCGTGTATATAACAAGCCACCGCGTATTTGTGGCATAAAATGTTGACCGGTCCAGTTCTTCTACAGAACCTCCTCGACAACATATCATCGTCAGACATCTTCGCAGCGGCCGCTCGCATATTCTTCCTCTTCCAGATGATCGTCGTGTTCCCGTTGCTCGCTTACATGACCCGCCTCATCACTATGTACGCCATTTTTCAGCAGGCCTGGCCCGGGTGAGTCGCAACCACCGCAGTTTAAACTTTTTTTTCATTGCTTGCGAGCTCTTGTGTAGTGTCATTGACTAAAAAATGCAGTTTTGAACAAAGAATGTTAGACTGCAATTCACAATTAGGGCTTTATCAGAAACGTAAATCGGGTTTGATACAAATTAATCACGAATACTAAACAGGTCTATGTCTGAACACGACAAAACACTTGGGATTTCATATACACTACATATGCTATTGAAACAGGAGACCCTTTTTCACAGTCGTCCACATTATGTTATGAGAGGCTTCTTCTCTGACTCTGGAAAAAAATTATCATTTGCTAAAATTTGTGCTCTTTGTTGATAGGGTCTTTTCAGAACTTTTGGGAACAACTGTCTTTTGAAAGGCATTGCAGTTGGTTTAAAGCTTTTTATTATTTACACATAAGAGATGCTGGTGGGGGACCTATGAAAGCAGAGTACCTACACATTACAGTGGTGATTGGAGCTCATCTGAAAGCAGAGTATTCTTACACGTTACAGTTGCTGTTGAGGACCCCTTTGAAAGCAGAGTACCTCCTACACATTACAGTTGCTGTTGGTGGGGGCCCTTGATGAAAGCAAAGTACTTATACATTACATTTGCTTTTGGGCCCCTTTGAAACCAAGGTATTTACACATTACAGTTGCTGTTGGGGGCCCCTTTGAAAGCAAAGTACTTACGCATTACATTTGCTGTTAGGCCCTTTTGAAAGCAAGGTATTTACACATCGGATTTGCTATTGCGGGCCGCTTTGAAAGCGTAGTACGTCACATTACAGTTGCTGTTGTGAGCCCCTTCAAAAGCAGAGTACTAAAACATTACAGTGCGTTGTTGGGGGCCCCTTTGAAAGTAGAGTACCTGCACATTGCAGACGCTGTAGGGGGCACTTTTGAAAGCAGAGAACCTGTACATTTCAGTTGCTGTTGGGCCAGGGGCGTAACTAACTAGGTGTAGCGGACCTCGTTTCGCCCCGTAGCCTAGTCAAGGCGTTGACACATAAATGGTTCCCAGGCCGGGAATTGAACCCGGGCCGCCTGGGTGAGAGCCAGGAATCCTCGACTTCAAGTGATCAGCAGATTCCTGGTCTCTGAACTATTTATGTGGCGCAGGTTCTATATCTGAGCACCTCTGCAGGTTTTGGTTTCTTCTCGGTTTGACCGCAAGCACGTCGCCTTTGACTGGTGAAAACCACGGAGACGTAGCGTGATCGATATTGGTTTAATTCATGAACGGAAGGCAAACAAACAAGCTCGAGATACGTCGAAATGCACAAACGACGGATCAGACTCTCATTCGCTTCTCAAGCTGTCTCTTACGCGAAAGCAACATAAATGTCCGATTCCTGTCGCGTTCGTTGCCATTCGCTGTGAAGTTGCTTTCCTTCTTACTTTTTCTGTCTCTGCGCTCGGATCGAAAATGATTTTTTAAGAGGTACAAGTTGCGTTTGATAAATAATAATCAACGCCTTGACTAGGCTGCGGGGCGAAACGAGGTCCGCTACATAGGGGGGAGGCACAATTCCCCGGCGCCGAATCACTATGGGGGACGCCGAAAAGACCCAACAATATCACAAGTAATTTCTTCAATATAGTATATTTGGTTCCGAAAGACATCAGGTTCGAACAGGGGGCGCCAAACTTTTTGAAAGCAGAGTGCTAACACAATACAATTGCTGTTGGGGGCCCCTTTGAAGACAGAGTACATTATTATGATGTGCATCGGAAAATATTATATGAGCGGATAACAAGTTTTTCATTAAATGAGGAAAATTTGCGTGCGAAATGCCTCGAGGGGAGGCCCTAAAAAGGGTGCTGGGGGGGCGAGGCAAGTGCATCGCTCGCTCGCCTCCCCTTAAACACACCACTGTCTCTGTGCAATCCAAGCGTGCTTTCAAAATTTTGATATCGGGTATTTGAAAGCTGTCGTCGAATGCATTTCAGATTGCCTCACGTCATCATAACGAACATCGTAACCTTGACCATTTGCGTTCTGATCGCCATGTTTTACCCGCACATCGGTGACATCACAAGGTACGATCTCGCCGTTACTTTGACTTGGGCGATGCGCGCGATCGATTTAGGTCACGTGACCCGGTGAGGAACGGATCGTTTTTTTGTGAACTGATCCCGATTCTGTGCAGATACAGCGGAGCAACCTGCGGCGTGGTCTACGTTTTCTTCCTGCCGGTCGTGGTCCACATGATGGCAAGGAAGCGACAGGGCAAGCTTACACTGCCGAGCAAGATCGTCCACGGCGCCATTATCTTGCTCGGCATTTTGAACTTTGTCGCGCAATTCGTCATCAAGCCCTCGGTTTGACGTGACGCTGACACGGCCCCAGCCTTTCACGCTGATATTTCGCAAATCTTCCGCATCTTTCGTCCGTCCGCACTTGTCGCCGGTCTGTCCACCGCTGCATACCAACACGTGCCTGCCAAGCAGAGTCTGCTTTTTCATGTTTGCAAAGAAGGATGTCGCAAAGACGGCATCTTCTGCCGCTCGATGCTGACACGTGACTGCGAAAAGGATCGCGCGACTGTTCCAGTCGGCGCTATTTTCACGAGAGTTGTTATCTTTCGTGGGAGAACAAGATGCCGTGGTTTAACGATACTTCTCGTTCAGTCAGTTTTCGTTGCTCTTTTAAACCATAACACACGTCAGGTGCAACGCGCGCTGTTCGACTGTGCATCGTCAGTTATATATGAAGTGTCTGATTCAGATATTTGTGTGCTTAATCAAATACTTCCGAGTTGGCTTTCTTGCGTGCACAGGATATTTTTTTTGCCTTCGCACAAAAGTTCATTGACTGGTGATTTTTTTGGGTTGTTTCCACCAGATCACGATTTGCCGATGAAGTCCTTGCGCCGTCATTGGACTGGTATGTTTTGCTAAACTTGATGATGAGCTAGAGCTCCACGCCGCTTGTCAGTTATTTACATTGGAGGCCTTAAAAAGTTGTCTTAACTTCTATGCAGAGCTGTACCCGCTAAACTACAAGCACAAAACGCGCTGGTTTCGCGATTTCCTATTCTTACGTCATAGTCGACCCTGTGGTATGCGCGCGTCTCGCAAAGCAAATGCCTAACCATNCACATTCCCGTCCGTACCAGGTTCATTCGCTGTCTGTGTTCCCTGTCATTTTATCCAAGTTTCATTTGCTTTCATTTTCACCCGAATACTTNAAACCGGCAAATGTGCTCCGCTTTGGCGGCAAGGGGTTATGATCGGGGCCGGACGCTCACCATCGGCAGATATTGGTGTGGACTTTTTTCTCGTCTCAAGGCTACTGAAAAGCGGACGTTGAAGTTTAACGGACATGTGTTTTAATTTATTGTCATTTGTAGTGATAAAACGCAGCGTGAATTTGTTTGCTCGCACCTACCTCATTGCATAGCCAAGACCGCCATTTTTGATGCAACACAAGTTTTCATGAAATGCGCTGGTTGCGATGTGTCTACTGTTGTTTCTTTTCCCAGCTGACAATGTTTGTCGACGAAGCACTTTGATGCAAGAATAGCACTTTAGCTGGCATGGCATGTGTCGTTTTTGCAATATTTGTCTGCACCCCCTACTATCCTTCAGGCACCGCCGGTGACATGATGGATGTCTCTGCGACTTTGTAATGTGATTGGTCACGCTATCTTGCCATGCTCAGTTGTTCAGCAGCAGGTTGCTGCGTCCATTCTTTGAGGTGTTTGACCAAGATGTTTCTGGTCTTCCCCTGGGTCTGCTACTGTCTCTTGCTTACGGCTTTTGACAGAGCCACAGCGGGGTTGCAAGTCAATTATTATGTCGATGTTTGGTAAAAGATGTATCTGCCAAGGAACGTATTGCGTTGCTTGCCCAAGAACGGATCGGTTTGTTTCACACCGGACACACGTGATCCGGAAAAGTGTTCTGTGATACCCATCGTAGTTGTTGTTCGGGAGGGTCATGCTGCTGCAGCCCTAGTAAAGTGGCTTCATCACTTCAGTTAGATCGGTATCGAAGGTGTAACCAGGCCCGTAGCCAGGTTTTGAGGTTTGGAGGGGCAAAATACATGTTTAGGGGGGCACGATTTTTGTTTTNATTACATTTTTAAAACAAATTTTTCTGGGAACAAGAAAGTTTGGGAGGGATCTGCCCCGAAATGCCCCCCGTGGCTACGGACCTGGGTGTAAGTCGAAATGGCTTGCCACAGGCCTTCCTACCAAACGCAATCAAAAGCCTTCTTGAAATCAATGAAGACTTGTGATGAAAACTGCGCTGTTGCGGTTTTCGACCAGCGCTCTTATGATAAAAATATTGCTCTGCCTTTCTTCTTTTCGAACGAAAGCCCGTTTGTTCCATTGCTAAAATTCCTTATGTCTTCTTTTTGAGCCGGTTCAATAATTACTCTTTGCTTCGGTGGCTAATTAGGGTTTATGGTTCGATAAGTTTGACATTGTTTTTCGTTGGCCCTCATTCGGAAGTAGAACTAAATTGATTGCGTTCGTTTTTGAGCCATTCTTAGGTTCCCCATATCTTCTGACAGATGGTTGTCAATTTACCTGCGGTTCTGATGGTTTTGGAGTTATGCGGATTGTCAACTCCTGAAGCTTTGTTCCGTTTCAAGGTTCTCACCACCCCTCATAATCCTGGCATTTTGCTGTTATACCACTTTCCAAAAGTCCTGACGGGTTGGGTGGTTTAAGTTGCAGTAATATAACACCTTGCAGTGATGAACGTCTGTTCTTTTGGTAAGCAGTTTCCCTAGTCTTCAATGACATTGGATCTCCTTGCACTGGTCCGCTACGCACAGTTCTTTTGTCTTCAGCACATACTTGGTAATGGTTTTAATCACGTCCGCATTTCGGGATAGGATATCAGAACTGAAGTTTTTAAGCTTTTTTTCGTGACAAAAAACATAAAAAGTGGTTGAGCTGCTCATCGTCACGTGAGATGATGCTTTTCAAACGGAAAGCGATTCTTGCGCCACGTTCCGACCTTCCGCATACCGGACCAATTTATTGCTCTGCTTCCACCTTTTTCGCTTTGATTCGATAACGCGGGTGTGTGGTTAGTATTTTCAGCAGACTTGTCAAGGGTGTGGATGAATACGTTTACACAGGGGGGGATGTAGTGGGGCGGGAAAGCGTTCCCACACTTTTGCTCAAAGTAACCTGACTTGAAGATGTGTATTTGTACTCAGATTTCCTGTGTGTAGCTCCAGACGTCGCATAAATGAACAAATGACAAGCTGTCGCTTGCGTGTGTAATTATTGAAAATGATCAGTTTTTTGAGTGCATTCCCACACATCTTTTTCGCGCTCCCACGCTTCTGTTTTTAGCAATACACCCCTGCGTTTACACCTCAATTCTGAAAGAGGTGGTTTGAAGACTAAAAGTCTGCTTTGTGTCATCTTCCCGCTAGACTATTTGTCCAATATTTTAATGAACTACGGTTACGAGCAACTATACCCTCGGTTCTGGTGCTCACGCTACAGAGTTGTCGCCGAATTCGCGAATGTCGGTTTTCACTAGGACGCAGATTAGAGTTCTGGTCGCAAAAAGTATGCTCTATCTTCTAATGCTGGTTGTACTTGAACAGTTCATCTGGCAAGAACGTTGGGTCTATTCAAATTCATGTGCTTTGCATAGATTGAGCGACCTCAGAAAATCGTTTGCCTCAGTCTTTTTGTCGTGCTTGTTGCCAGTGTTGTAGATTTCGATGCATAGTGTTGCAATTTGTAAACTGTTTACCCTGTGTTACGCAGTTCGTCCGACCTGCTGCTGAAATAGAATGTCATGTGCTGTGTCGCATTTCAGAAGGTTTTTTTTCCTGAACATGCGCGTGAATTTGCGGAATGCAAGCCAGTCCCGTAACTAGGGGGATGCTGGAGGGCCAAATCCCCCCCTGAAAAAATTTTCTCCCCCCTCTGGAAAAATGTGTTGGACATGGTTTCAAAAATTTGGGCCCCTCAGAAAACTTTTCGACCCACCTGGTGTCCCAAGCTGGTTACGGGCCTGATGCAAAAGTGGGTCGTTGCTGCCTCTGCGTGCCAGCGGCAGTGCGGCTCCTTTGCGACGAAGTTCAGCAGGTTGATTGCCTGCGAGGAGAGGAAGCTTGTCTGCTGGTGCAGGACGCGGGAATCTAATCACAGTTCGCAAGGCGTCGTTGATGATAGGGTCAATGAGGCGGGTGTGAGCACTGCGGGGCCAGGCAGGAGCCCACTCTGGTGTTGAATGGACCAGGGTTAAGATGACTGTTCGATACGTTGTAGCCCGAGCCAGCAAGCCGCCTCAAGAGAGCGACGCGTGATGTCAGCTTCTTGTGTCGTGACACGTGAGCGACCTGTCCAACGTTGCTCCGAGCTCATAGGGCAGGGTTTCGTCGTTGAAGTTGATTGTGAGCTCACGTTTCGCTTGCTTGTTGAGATGGAAGATTGCCGACACCGTTTTTGTAGGGCTGTGCTCTACCTTCCACGTCGGGAGTATTTACCTGTAGTCGTCATGTCCTTTTTCAATACCCCTTCCACTGCCTGCAAGTCTCCATCAGCCTGCATGATTGCTAGATTGCCAGTGCATACTTTCTGGAGGAGGGAATTGGCAAGTCAGAGGTGTAGGTGCTGAAACAAGGAGTTGCGAGACGAATCCTTATGGGACGCCGTTCCTGAGGCTCCGTAACCTGCTCTATTTGTTGTTACCGGTGGTAAGGCTGAAGCTACGATTGCCAACCTGCTCCATTATCATGTGGACCATACGCCGGTCAAGCAGCAACCGCAATAGCTTGCAGGTGAGGCTGCGATGCCATACACTGTCACAGGCTGCTGCGAGATCGACAAACACAGCTCCGGCCTTCTTAGGCCAAAGGCTATGCTCACTGTCTGCGCAAGACCCGATCTGCAGTTGACCTCACGTGTCCAAAGCAGGCCAGTGCACCCCCAAATTGTGACTAGACAAATTTGTTCTAAACATATAATAAAAACAAAAATATTTCCACCCTAGAGATGTACTGTATTTTCTCCCTCAAACCTGGCTACGGGCCTGGTGAAAAGCCCGCTTGTTCGGGAGTAATGGGTCGATCATTGGTTCAACACAACGTAAATGAGTCTCTCGAAGATCTTGGCCGGGACACACAGGAGATATCTAGGGCAATAACCAAGCCCGTAGCCAGGTTTTAAGGTTTGGAGGAGCATATTTTAAGGGGCACTATTTCTGTTTTTATTACATGTTTACAACAAATTTTTCTGGGAACACCGAAATTTGGCTGGCACAAAAATTTAAGGGGCACTTCCCCCAATGCGGTTACTGGCGATAACTCTTTGGGTCCCCAATGACTTTTCCGGCTTGAAGGATCGCAACTACTAGTGCTCATCTCCAAATCATAGGAAATTTGAGTTGGAGGATGCAGGAAGTGAAGAAACCGCGTAAATACTATTTGATAGCTGAACCGGCGTGGAGTATAAATCCGGGAGAATAGACCCAAGACTACCTGTCTTGAGTTTTGTTATAATTAACGGCTCTTACAGATTTATTCTGCAATTTAATTAGAGGAGATACTCGTAAGTAGTTTTATTGGATCTTGCCCAATTGAATAAGTTGGGCTGGAGAGCAAAACAAAACAAATCTGAGCACTGAAACGTTGGCGTAGTGTTTTGTATTGAACAAAATTCCATATGATTTAGGAAGTTGTATTGCCGACGTTTCTGTTTGAATCTTCCAGTTAAGTTTTCTATCAAATACAATGCCAAAATATTTTACGTTTGGGAGCATTCACATATTACGTGAGAAATTTTTCACCTGTTTCAAACCCTCCCCCATCTGTAAGCACAAGTAAATCCTCTCCTCCCGTTACACATTTTCAGGCAGGATACCACCAAAAAAATGTCTTTTTAGAAGGGATTTTTTGTTTGTGCGTCGAAAACGTCATGCACGTGTTAGATACGTTTTATTTTTCAGATCAAGTCATGGTGTTGGAAGACTCATCACATATAAGGTACAGGTGGTCATATCTGGCCAAACAGATTTTGCACTTAAAATTGCATTGAAATGTTAACATAGAAAAGTGTCCAAAATTGTCTACACATCAGGTACCCCTGGGTAGTATAGTACCCATACATCTTATACAGTAGAACTCGTCTAATTCGCTTAATTCGTCACTTTTTCGTCGGTCCTGGCAGAATTCCTATCTTTTGTGTACATTTCTGTTCGTCAATTTGCTCAATTCGTCACCTCTTTCTATCCCTTAGAAGCGTTTTGTTCGGCTAATACGTCACTTGCAGTTTCACTTTTGATGTTTAAGCAGCTACAGTACGTGTGGGAATTCAAACAAATTAAAGATCTTTATCTGAGAATTGTCGCACCTCGCAATTACTTTGTCGAATTTATACACGAGGTGCGAAGCCCGACCCGACTCCCCATTGAGAGAACGCTGGAAGTCTTTGCAGCTTGTTAAAGATTTATAAGGTGCTAGATTAGATGGAGGAGTCCAGACAGAGTAGTAGAATTAATTGTTGTATTCAACCGTAACGTCATAAGCTTGTATTTTACTGCAAATAAGAGCACTATGTATGTATACGAGCTTCTATAATAGAGTTTTCACCTGTTTACACAATTCGTCACTTTTTTCTAATCCCCTTGAGATGACGAATTAAGCAAATTCTACCAGGCTTTCAGGAGCAGTTTTGGAAAATAACTCTGGCACTATTACATTTGACTCTGAAAAAATCATGGAAGCACAGGTTTCTAACATTCTCCTAAGTAAGTGAAATTAACAAAAGAAAATGCCTTTGGGCAGGGGACGACCCATGGTTGCTGAGTGCATACAGGAAATAGTAAAATTCCGATGACAGTTCATTGGCGGACACCACATGTTACAGGTAAGAAAGAAAATTGACGTCTGGTATTTTAGTACATTGAACCCTGTTGTCCAGGTAGGAAGCAAGGAATTGTGGGGGCGCTCTTCTTTTCCATAGTAAAACAATTTTTGAAGTAGAATATTATGACCAACAAAATCAAACGCTTTCTTCAGTCCAAGAACAATGTACATGCTATTAGTTTGTAATGTTTATTACAAATCATGACATCGTAGACGGCAGCAGTTGCTTTTTCAGGATGTTCAATGTGAAACTCAAAATTGCTGCGGACTTAGAATGGAATTCCTTGAAAAAAAATACAATTTGCATAAATCTATTTTTGAAATACTTTGGAGAGGATTGGAAGAATGGATATTGGTCCATAGTGATTTAGGAATGGTTATGGCTTGGTAAAGCTTGAACAGTTGAAACTGTTCAACCTATTCTAGGAAATAAAACACCAAAAAGTTGCTGGAATTTGAACCTCACAACTGCTGCTGACATTTTTGGTTGTTAGCGTTAAATTCTGCGAAAGTTTATCAAAATAACGGCGAAGATCTTCTCTTGTTTTGCCTCAGGCTTAATTGCCGGTCAAGCAATTCGCAGCTCTTGGTCTCGCTATTTTTTTGAAGTAGCATTTATCTCGAAATTTTGACTTGTTCTCGGCTGCATTACTGCAACACTGGAGTTGGCAATATTCATTTTTTCATATTCCAAGCCTATTTTTTCCTGCTGCGGGATCAGCGCGGTTCATTCTCACTGCTTTTCGCTACACGAGATTTTCGGCGCAGAGAGGTCACTGCTTTCGGATTCCGGATTATTTTCAGGAAAGCTTCGAAGATTTCACTTTGTCTGCCAGAACGTTTTCTATGATTGTGAGGTAAACAACTATAACCTACTTATCATGATCATTGTATTGTTTACCGTAGGAAATGGCTTTTAAAAATAATTTGAACAACTACTTTTGAAACACACATCAGAAAGCATATCCAGATTTATTGCTGGGAGATCGAAATAAATGTCATCAAGTCAAACCTCAAGAGTTTTAAAATGATCAATTTTCACTTGCCTTTAGGTACTACTGAGCGCGAAGTAAACCGTGTTTGGCAACTTAATATTTTGAACAGCTTATTTTTTTTCAGCTATGCCTCATTCGTAACTTTCAACTAAATATTTGGTTAAGAAAAGCACGAACAGCACAACATTCATTTGCACGTTGCCAAAGTATACGCGGTGCAGTGGAAACAACAACGGACTATGTCAAATTACAGGAGATAAGGCTCGTGAGTCCACGATGCAAACAAAACAAAAGCAACACGACACCGCCACCTGCTGGCGCATCATACCACGGGAACCAGGTTGTTCAAAGCTTTCATATAAGTTGACGTAACGTTAACTAACAAGCACCAATATTGATACAAAACAGCACATGTTCATGGCCGAAACAGGCCCCGTAGTAAGCTTCGTCTTCACCGACACGCGATACGTACGCTGATTTTTAAAGTAAGCCAGACAGGATTTTTGTGCGCTAGATTAACATCCAAGCATATGACGCTGAATTGCGATGTGAATTTCTGTGAATGATCGCTCAATAACTCGCCGAGAGCTTAAGAACTGTATGAGAATTGGCAGCAAAAATTTGCTGATTGATTCAAACTTCTTTGCCTTTTGTGGAGGCTAGTTACTTGAATAATTGACCGTCGCTGTCAAAAACCGTTTCTGATGGAATGTCCTTCGTTTCCAGCTTTGAAGAATGAAAAGTCTGCCAGTCTGCAGTTCGCACTACAGTTGTGAATACTCCAANAGAATCTTATGACCACAGCTGAATTGAATTTATCGTGGTTAAGATAAAAAATGCGNAGAAACTTACTCGACGAAGTACCTGAATTTTGATGAGCGATAACAGTTGCAAGGCTACCAGACAGGAGGAAAGTTCGAGAAGCGAATCTTCCAAGAGCCAAGGCATTTCCGCATAGAGTGTTTTTTGTTACTGTGTTGGACGTCACGTTGCACGCACGCCAGCTTGTTTTGACGTCATACCAAACGATATAACACGCTCTTGACAGCGATGGCATGTTTATCCCTTAATCTCAAGTGAATGGACCTGAAATATTTTAGGAGCAAAGCAAACGTCGCAAGCTTCAAGATCGCCGCCACCAAAAATTTATCTCGAGGCCGCCACCAGTGGCGCTGAAGCACTGCCAGGAACACTGTCGACGCCATTACGCGAAGACTGAACTTTGCATCATGCCATCGGTCGCTTGTCACAGCAACGCACGGATGTGGAAATGATTCAGCTGATGTCCAGGCGGTATGGGGACACAGCAAATGTGCCGTGCTACCGTGGGAAAGATAGTCTTTTTCCGTGTTTGAAAAGCGTTTCTTCCAAAAGTTTATTTCTTAGGTTTCTTCGTATTCAAAAAGTTTTGTCTACCAATTTTCATAAGTTAATGTTTTTCGTAGTTCTTTGCCACTCGGATTCAACGTGATCTGGTCATGAGATCAATATCCAGCATAAAATGTCATCTCGTCAAAAAATTGCAGCTGCGACAATGAATGAAATTGGATAAATTAATAGATCGCTTTAAATATCTTCGAATCAAGACATGATCTCTCGATACTCGAGCTGACTTTGCAGCATGGAAAGGAAAACTTTGTGCTTTCTTTTGTAGAAATCGTCCATTTCCGATTCGGGCATCACGCACTCCCCAGCGTGAGACATTACCCGCATCGCTTCCTGCAAAGACACGAAGGTCTCTATTTATAGCAAGCTCGTTGCAAAGACTCCTAACGGTGGGGAGCATTGTTAGGGGATGAAGAAAAAGCGACGTGGAAAACTGAAAACACGAAAATGCACGGCCAAGGCTGATAGAAAAAAAGATCAAATTAAATTAACGTAGATATTTTTCGACAATTCGCTACATATCGAAGTTTGAACAAAGCTTTTTGCCAGACAGCAATGAGCAGATATGAATCACATTTGAAAACAGTGATACTGTATTTCGAAATTGAAACAAAAAGCAAACAACGTTACGTCACTAAGCATAAAGTAATCTTAAGGCGAAAAAACGGAACCAACGCCGAGAATCGGAGAAGACATTCACGACAAAAGAGAATATATACATTAAGATGAGCAATGCCTCTTTTAGCACTTTTTTTGATAAGAGATATAACAACAAAAGTCCAATGCACACGTCANGACACAACTGACATATTTTGTTCAACCTGAGAGGACTTGATCGAAAGAAATATTAGTTAGTTTCCAATTTNCTGAAAACACGGACGCACTCGGGATAATTAGTATACGAGAACTTTAAACAACTTGTTTTGAACTACAGTTAGCTCATGTTACTGCAATCTTGATGGCCTTGTGCTATCAGCCTAATGGTCTTACAGCTTCAGTTAAAAGTGATTCGGGCACGCCATCGCAGTTTCAGTTGACTCCGTTTTAGCTCAAAGTTCTCTATCAACTGTCACCCCCACGGGTGACTAACTTTGCTGGCACGTCACTTGAAAGTTACATTGAAATCTTATGGATTCGTGCAACCACTTAACGAACCAACAAAAGGTCATACGTCCTGGATAGGATTTAATATTTGCATATGGAGTTCTATTTCCTCTCTGTGGATGAGGTAGCACAAACGTGACAACAACGTTCCCTGAAAACATAAAAGCTAAAGCATTGAACTTATAGTTGCGAGTCAAAAACATGGTTAATTTTGTGAAAAAAAGCTCATCGATTCAGCGAAAGCGTGGCATGTTGCAAACACACCACTTTATCTCCCTTTAACCAGAGGCGTCACAACCGATCGCGACATGTCGGCGGATGAATACCGAGTGCAACCCGCGAAACACAACGGCGTTGAGCCTGAACCTTAATGCTGATTCTTTCAAAAGCCTCAGTCGAGTTTGAAACGGAACTATGCGATGAGGTCGGTAGACTGCCAGCAAGTTCGGTATGCAACGGCCATTCAGCGGGATTCCAACGAAACACAGGCCACATCGATCNACACACNTCANCACAGGCCACATCGACCGACACATATCAGCACAGGCCACATCGACCGACACATATCAGCACAGGCCACATCGACCGACACGTATCAGCACAGGCCACATCGACACACATCAGCACAGGCCACATCGACACATATCAGCACAGGCCACATCGACCGACACATATCAGCACAGGCCACATCGAGACACATCAGCACAGGTCACATCGACCGACACACAACAGCACAGGCCAAATCGACACACAGCACAGGNCACATCNANACACATCAGCACAGGCCACATCGACCGACACATATCAGCACAGGCCACATCGACACACAGCTCAGGCCACATCGACATACATCAACACAGGCCACGTCGACACACATCAGCGCAGGCCACATTGAGACACATCGCCACAGGTCACATCGACCGACACATACCAGCACATGCCACATCGACATACATCAGCACAGGCCACATCGACACATATCAGCACAGGCCACATCGACCGACACGTATCAGCACAGGCCACATCGACACACATCAGCTACAGNCNAACNTCGAAAGCGTAACGTCAGCATTAGTTGTGAGGGAAACCTTGGGCCTTCGCTCGACGCTGACAAACAGATTTTCGTGCCGAATTAAGTACAAAACCTGGCGTTTGCTTCACATCTGCATCGATGTCGAGACGGAAATACGTAACGCACACTCACCGAGAGCGATGAAAATTGTTGCGACGCGTAGGCTCCGAGGATTCCGGCGCCGATAAGTACAGCCTCGCTCTCCTTGCCAAGTACAATCGGCCTCCCTACACACAGAAGATAGTTGGAACAGTCCGACGAAGCGGGAAGACGGACAGTCCTTTGCTCGTGTTTTCCTATGGATCTATGCACAGCCGAACCCACTGACGCAGGCTTTATGCAGAGGTCCGTGCTATCAGTTTCTGTACTTTGAGCTAACTTGATATACCTGTCTGCACAAATCGAAAAAATCAATACGAAAAACATTTTCTGGCGAGCTTCTCCCTCGGAGTGTAAATTCAAACAATTTTGAATAACTACTTCGAAAAAATGGAAGGACTGCGTCTTGTTTCAGGTTTTTCAAAGGAAACATTTTTTCATTTCGAGGAACAGCTTTCGTCATAAGCGAAATTGTCACCAAACATGGCAGAAGTTTCAAAGCACGCTTTCGTCCGGTATCACGTGAAGTTGATGATGCAACGTCATTCACAAATAACATATTATTGGAAACGCGTGGCTACGTTTGAAATAATTAATAAATGCGTTAAAACAACTTTCCCCTACATTGAGATAAGCAGATTAGTTTCCGAAACCTTTCCTTTTTTGGTACACGAAAAGCGGAAGTGCTGAACAGCCTTATAATGAAAATCACGGCCAAAGAAAACGATATAAACGACATTTTGCAGACGTTTCAGTAACTCCTGCTACCATCATCAGTGCATTTGCAATTACTGCAGCAAGATCGCTGCAAAATGTCGTTTTAATACCGTTTTCTTTGGCCGTGATTTTCATTACAAGGCTTTCCTTTTTTGCGCACGCATTCAAAACAAAGCGAAGAGCAATAAAGCCCTACACTCACCAAGCACATTGGCGTGAACTTGCACAAACAGTGGATTCTTGCTCAGGCCGCCGCACATAAAAACCACCTTAATCGAGTGACCCTCGCTTTCCATCGCGTCCAATATGTGGAGGGAACCGCTCTGTTGGCAAAGAGGGACAGTCAGTTAATGACAGAACTAACAGTTCATGCATGTGCATTTGTGAAACGCGAAAGTGTCTGAAAAAAGGCCAAGAAAAAAATACGCGCAAAACCAACAGGTAAGCGAAACTGTTTGAGATAAGCAATTCAGCGAGGAAAACGCGGCTGACAACTGACTGGATAATACTATCGTTTCGAAAGACTTTACAATTGAAGGGGTGCTTGGATGCAAGGTTGCGGAGGCGGTGTCGCAAGGGTTCGGAGGTTTTCGGGTGGAGTCGGACTCCGAAGAACACTAGGAGTCGGAGTCGGATTTTGCATCAGATTCCGGAAGTCCAATTGATCCATTTTTTACGTCGCACTCGTAAGTTAAGAATCCTAAGTTGTGCCTGCTGGAATGGTACAAATATTTCTTTTGTAACTTTTGTTGGAACAGATAATTCTTGCTCTGCACCACGATTTCCACTGATTACTAGTTGCTACAAAATTGCCGACAGCCAAACTTCATTCATGTTACGTTAAGGATTCGGGAGTCAGTGTCGGAAATTCTGGAAAGGTCGGAGTCGGACATTCTACCTCCGACTCCGCAACCCTGCTTGCAGGCGCGCACTCCAAGGCAGCGATCCGACGTGGTGAGAACATCCAGCAACAAGAGCAGAGCCTCGTACTGCCAGCGACTGGATGGTGGCGATGTAAAGCTGCGTCAAGCTGTCGAGAGAGTTGTCGAGCGTCAGACCGCATACGGCGCCACGAAGGTCCGGGTCGGCCAAAGGCGACCGGTTGCCATGGAAATCGGGACACATGTGCAAATCTTTCGCCAGGAAATCGGGACGTGACAGGCCGCGTGAGGTCGCCAGACTTCTAGCAAGTTCATTGAGGCAAATGTGCGGGTGCGTCTTCCTTCAAACAACAAAGTGTAGACAGATTGTCTATACACTAAAATGAAGTTGAAAAAACACAGAAATATAACTTACGTAAATAAATAAACTTGTGAAATAAAAACTTATTTAACAAATGTGAAATATTTTTGTCCCTGTGGCAATACGCCAACATCGCGATTTTTTAGAATACTTCAGCATCTTTGCAGAACGCATAAAAGCGATACCCTTCTCAAAGCGGAGCAACTGCGCGTCAACTGACGCAAATTCCTGAAAGTTTACCTGCGTTGAAATAATTAATGCAAAAATTACTGGCAACTGAATGGGCTTTGTCTCATACGAGACCAAACATCGCGTATGCTTTTCACGGCAGGCCGCGACCTCACCAGCTGCTGGAATTAGCATAAATCACAGGAAGTTGCATGCGTGGGATCCGGTCGCTGCATCGTGAGTTGAATCATTTACAGCCAGGTGGACTGACATTAGTAATCCCGTTACTGAGATAAAACAGTGGCGATCGCATAGTACCTCGAAACGGCACAGGTCGAACAAACTGTAGCAAGAAACAAATACAATCGATGAGCAACAGAGCGTTTCGGAACGTGTGAAAAAGCAGAGGGCAAGGGTTTGAAATAAGAGCAGGGTTTGAAATAAGCCGTTTCACGATAATTGACATTTTTATGCAGAACGTAAGAGGGAGGTTTTCCCAGAAGCGTTAGAATCGAAACATTCATTTCAAATTTTTTATTGCTATTTCTTATTTGAGCTCCAGGAATAGCGTTCTTCTCATTTATCATTGGTAATTTTGAATAAAGAGTAGAATTTCCTTGAAATTCAAATGACGCCGCACAGGCAAGCTACACTGGCTACGTTTTGCACTTACGACTGATTGTGGGTTGTCAATGGACTTAAAAAGTCGTAATGAGTTTCACTGTGGAGATGGCTAATTTGGGTGCACAAGAATGAGCAAGTGTCCACTGAAGCCGAGGCCTCAAGAAGCTCGAACGGTGTAACAAAATCACCCGGCCCTCCGAAATCGACTGTAGCAATTCTACCGCATCAGCTGACTCGCAATAGCACATACAGGTCTCTATAGTATCTACCTTTCAACCGACATCTTCAGCAGCTCTGGGTAAGCGGGATGCGACTCGACAATGTGGTCAATCTGACAAAAGAAACAAACAGTACTTTAAACAATGACACAGCCAAACAAGCTCCGGAGTCCCGCACATACTTACCACTTTGCCCGTCGCGCTCTGCCCACCTTCGTTTAGCCAGAGGTTTGGAATCATGGCGGAAAAATATGGCCCCCACACTCCGGGAACGAAGATTGCTTTTTTGCTGACCTGAAAACAAATCAACCAATGAGCAACCCCGAATTTTGAAGCAACGTATGTTTCAAGTTGTAAAAAAAGTAATAAATTTACAATTTTTTTGTCTTTTTAAATGGACAAAATGTCCAGCACAGAACCTTTCACTTCCTCCTCATCTCCCGCACGCTAATGACCGCGAAACCAGGGGGTGCAGCGAGACGCCAAAGACAAAAACCAATCGACTAAATTCTGTCACGACTGCTATGTCACAATGCAGTGTTAGGTTTAGCCGCCGTAGAGCTCCGCGGCGAAACAATATCGGCTTTATTCATTTGCGGCGGCGATGGGGTAGTTGGTTTATACGAAAAACTGTACAAGCCATGGATTTGTATCAAACGTTACAAAACAAGTGTTCGAAACCTAGTGATACAAAAGCAGGCGTCAGAAATTAAGCACATGAAAACAAGCGTCTGGCTGTCNCTGCAATCAACACGTTGTCAGGTGCGTAAAGTTTCGAAAAATCTTAAAGTGCGCAGNAATGACATGTTTTGCAGGAAGTCGTGCTTACGTCACGGCGTCACGTGATCCCTGGAAATTTCTTGATTAATATTTGCGCAGTCAGCAGGATGAGAATCATTAGCCTGTTGCACAGCAGACGGGCGCGGATGACGAGCAATGGAAGCAGACAGGAGACTGTTGGTGATGATTATAGTAGGGCTTCTAACAAGCAGAATCCAGGCCAGGCGGCGTTGGAGAAGTGTTTGGAAGTGGTCGTCTTGGCAAAAATGCGACGACCCTCTCGCATGTGACACCGAGCGACGCCTGTCTTGCAACAGGCGTCGAGGCAGGCCCTGCTCGTGGCTGCCGCGCGGGTCGCTCGTGTACCAGTCGCGGCTCGGATGCGGGACAACGTGCTCGCCCTGGGAAGACATCCTTGAAGTAGCTTGCGGGAGCGCAGGTGTGTGCGTTTGCAAGTGATCTCTGGCAGTTGAACTTTAAAGACGGTGGCTGTTAAACTAAGAGCAAGGAAAAAAGCTTGAATTGTTCCAAGCCCGTCGGATTCGCAACGCAGTTTTGGCACACTAAGCGCCAGAGCAGCATTTTAGAAAAGTAAACCTTTTTCGTTTTTTTCGAGCTGTCGTTTTTCAGGCAGCAAGCTTCCCGTGAAGGTAAACCGAAATTACTTCACGCAACGAAATTAAATTACTTCACGCAACGAAATTAAATTACTTCACGCAACGAAATTAAATTACTTCACGCAACGAAATTAAATTACTTCACGCAACGAAATACTTCACGCAACCCTAAACCCAAAATTACTTCACGCAACGAAACTTGTCAAGCTTGCTTTCGGACAGCCTTCACTGAGAACATGAGCACCGTAATCATGCAAATAGCAGCAGCTCTCCAGGTACTGCACAATACACGTACATCTACAAAAATAGGAATTTGCGTAACGCTCGCCCTTTCGCAGCTTGCGACGAGAAGTTCCTGAAACAAAGATGCAAAACCGACGTTCGATGCGTGCGCAAAAGTCACTACACATGCAAGCCCTGGAAGGACTCGACAACGGATTCTTGCACGGGTAAAGTCTGGGTTGGGGGCGTCACGCTGAAGCTTTCGATATCACTTCATGTTTTAGATTTTGCGACCAACCGGCCGTTGACTTTGAAGCAAACATGTTTGTAAAGAGGAGCGTTTAAACTCGCAGAAAAAATATGCAGTTTAAAATTTCGCAAAAGCAATAGGTTCGCGCGCAGATCCTTCATAAAGTAGTTAAAACGAAATCTGCGCCGTGCGAGTCATAAGTGATTCGCGTGGAACTTGTCTGTAAATGGTTCAGTCGTAACTATTTTCGAAGGACAAGCTATGGCAATTTTTGCGTTTACTTCAAATCCCTGCGGGGATCATTTCGTCCTTACGTTTCGCAAGTCAATGTTAAGCTTTCTAACCGCATGTCTGCAGTCGATTCGTCCTAAACACTGATATGAGCAACAACCGTATGCAGCAAAAAATGGACAAATCGAAACCACTGCCACGAAGAAAATAGTCAGCTAATAATTTATTGCGCAGGATCGTGGACAGCCTGGAAAGTGGTGCGAAAATGCAACTACTCCTGCTTTCCTGAGCAAGAAGTTTTTCAACGAACGTGCAGGAAGGTCAAACAGCCATCGACTAGTTTTTCAACCAGCCTGCCGTCGATTTCTTGTCGGGAAAATCCCGAACTCAGACACACGCAAGACATGACGAGGCAAGTGCTTTCTACCTTCAACCGACAATCGCAAGCTTAGTTTTTAAACACGACTGTCTCAGACAACGTACTACTTTAACATATACTTGTGCACACGGGCGTCGGAAGGATTTTTTCCAGGGGGGGGCCACTAGGGGAATTTTCGAAATTTTTTCCAGGGGGGGCCAAAAGTGGTGAATTTTTTTTTC
>JGI24159J19872_10002541_pt1 | contig 21871 bp, 9 predicted proteins | sample Ectturendosymbi4_FD_19872 | JGI IMG/M metagenome (IMG submission 19872) | reverse complement strand
AATCCGGCTCTGCGTGTAGTACTAATTTGTATGACATCAATCGCGAACNTTTCACAAGAGCCCCCTTTAAAACAGCCTAGGGCCCTGCAAACGATATNAAGTATTAGTATCAGGTTTGCTATTTTAGGGTATGTAGNTTGCAAATACAGTATTAGCAAGTAGGCTATAGTGTGAGGTGTTAAATTTAGACAACTCAAGTTNCATTGCCTGAACCACTTTCGGAGATAGCGCAAGTTGCCGTACGTAGCCTATAACGCTTTTTGGTTGATTTTGAAATGGTGGTTTTCAGAATGTGCCGTACGTTTTGTACTTTTAAAATGTACAATACAGGGTGGAACAAAAGTAGACGTGCTCTGGATTGCTTTATTACATTTATGGCTGAAAGTTTGGGAGGGTATTGACAAATACTGCATAGTTCCGGTAAGAAAATTATTCTACTTTCACCACAGGTCGTCAATTAGATGTTAGGTTTATTGTGCTAACAACAACAGCTGGAATGGTACGCCAAACCTCTGAACAGTGAGGCAGATGCTCAGAGTACTGAGCCAGGTGGCTTCTGACAATGTTCTTGCACAGCCTAGCATACTCTTTTCAGCTGGATGATTAAGAACCAAATTTCAAGTACCAAATTTTCTTTTTTCATGCCTGTGGTGACATGGTAGAGGAGAAGAGAAAGTACAAGCTACAGAAAATTTGTAAGGAGAAAGTTTTTCTCTAAAAACTTTTTCAGACAAATTTGGGAAAAATATTCTTTGCACCCCCAAAGAATTTCCTGCTCCTACACCTATGAGTAAAATGATATCAAATACTTTGGACATATTTGTTGTTGGCGAAACTGGTCTGTAATTACCAGCATCACTTATGTCAACTTTATTTTTTTTTGCAAATAGGTTCAAAACAGCTTTCATGCATTGTTGAAGAAATTTCCATGCGTTAAACACACGTTGAAAAGATTACTGAGGTATAAAACGCAGACCTGCTCCAGTGTAAAACGCAAACTCCAGCAAGAGTCCACTCTGAACTGCTGATCCGTGGTCATCTGTGATATATTCAACCACCAAAGAAAAGTGAGCCGCACCTTTCTAGCTTTTTCTGATGGATGCGAGATTCGACAAGATAGATTTGATCCACAAAACAACTCTGCAGTAGTTTTTTTAGAAAAAAAATAACAAACCATGAATTGTAATGTCTTCCATAAAACAAAACACAAAAATCTTAAATAATGAAGGGCAGAAAAGCACACCAATTCCGGCCAAACCGTGTTGCCTCAAAATTGTATTAGACAGCTGTCAGGTCATTGCTCATCAAAAATTTTTAACCTCTCTGTGTTCATGTATCTATGCTGATTAAAGCAATAAAATAATTGCTGGTTGTACTCATTTCAATTTGAAACGAACGCGACACCGTAATGTTAATCTTGCTTTGTCAGCACTGATGCATGAACTGTTTAAAATCGGCAACCATACCTTGTTGCTACAAACGGAAATAAGACAATTTTCCAGCCATCGTTCAACAAAAAAATGTTATACATGTGTATTTGTGTTTTCATCAGGGCCATCGCCAGCAGGGGGGGCCAGTGGTGCCGGCCCCCCATTTGAAATCGGTACCCCCATTTCATGATTGCCCCACCGGTTGCTGCATACATCCAATACTGCATTTTAAAAATGTGGCCCTCCTTTTGGATTTTGGCCCCTCCTTCTGGCTTTTGGCCCCCCTGCTACTAAATCCTGGCGACGGGCCTGGTTTTCGTATAGATGAAAGTTACCAAAGTATTTCGGGTTGCACTCATTCCAAATTGACACGCGAAATCGAAACGGTGACCTTGATTTATCACCACTGATATACGCGAAAACATGTCTAAAAGCGCAACAATTGCTCGTTGCTTCAAAAGTATGTAAAAGGTGACAAAAAAAAACAGTCATCACCAAAAATCGAATAACTTCCAAAATTTCATTTAGATTGACACAAAACTTCAGCTGCATTGCAATCAAAAGTGGTTTAATACTTCAATTCAGCAGCATTTTTAATACTGCCATAGCAATGAGTACCACTATAAAAAATAATGTCACAAAGAATAACTTATACTGCCAAATGAAAAGCTAGTTCAAATAAAAGAAGAAAAAAGAACGCTTAACAAAGTAACACCTCAAACTTTCAAATGAAATATCAGTACAACTTCATAACATGGAACAACAGTTGCAATCATAAAACATTCACAATAAGAAAGACAAGTCAGATTTTGGATTTCTCTTTAGGCCTATAGTTTTTAATCTGCTTTCTTTGCTTTTCTAAATATTTTTCAAGTTTCTTTCTTCGATTTTTTTAATGTACTTTTGTCCTTTCAACTGCAGATTTCGCCATTTTGGTAGTGCTATCTAAAACAATCAATGTGGTCCAACTACAGGCTCGCGGGCCGCATGTGGCCCCGCCACAGTGTTTTCAGTGGCCCTCGGAAACATTCAGAAAAATCTTCAAATCTGATATTTGTTGAAAAGTGTGTGAGGTCGTCACATTTGGNTAAAGTTCATTTTCACAAGAGCAATACCCTTTCTGTGTACCATTTTGTTTTATGCATTTATTTTGTGATCAAATCAGAAGGTTNACGGTCCTCCACTAATCCCCTGACCAGATAACCTCTGTGTTTATGGGCGTTCCTTGTCATAAGGAGTACATGTGGCCCAATGAACTCAGTACTGCCAAATAAAGCTGTCTACATATCTGCTGAATGTGGCTTTCTCAAAGTTGCCCTCGAACCAAATTAATTGCTTATCCCTGTAATAGGCAATTTTTATTAGAACAAGCATTTTACTAAAAATGTAAAATACTAAAGGTGTTGGAGACTGCAAAGAGCTTCTGGAATTTAGTCACCAAAGAAAGACTTCTCAAACTGAAAGATTTCGCACTAAAATGCTCTCAATTTGGAAACACATGGATATGAGGGTACATTTTCTACAATGAAGCAAGCCAAATCTAAAAACAGAAATCTAATGGCAGATGAGAGACTGGGTGATAGTCACTGAGTTGCACCACTAACACTGGTATTGGTGAAGGAACGATAGTGTCAGAAAAGCTTCGACCTGAGGTTTCCTACTGATAGTGATTTGTAATAATTTGCTATCTGCTATTGTGTAATAATTTCAATGACACACTTAATGATCTTCCCGTTTTTAGTTTTAAATGCTGCAAATCTGTTGTTCATACATAATTTTTTTAGAAGTGGCCCACGAGTTGTCAGATTTTTGTAAAATGGCCCGTAGGTTAAGAGAAGTTGGACCACACTCTTCTGAAACAAACAAGCAAGCCAGCTAACTCTAAACAGAAAGATGCACAATTAAGTCAATTATATGCTAACGTAAACAAAACAACATTAAATTGCTAAAGTGTTAATTAAAAAAATTATTGTCATATATTGCTAAAAGGTGCATTAATTTTAACAAGAGGCCTCTGGCATGAACTGCTACTTCAGCAACAACCACATGTCTTCAAAGGTGGGTAGTAGGGTAATAAAGCATAGTGTAAGGGACAAATGTAGGTACGATGGGTTAACATAAAGTACAGTAAGTGAGAGAAATATATATGTATATATAGTACAGATAACCTTTTAAATCCATTTTTCTCTACTCAACACCATCACAGACACCAATATTTGTAAAAAGAAACTAGCTTGTCCTTTACACAAATGAATAACTTTGTGTTTCATTTCTAGAACATTATTTTTAACAAAACATATTGTGGGGACATGCTGTGACTAACGGGACAAAATCTTTTTCGTTATAAACAAAGAAAATATCTGGTTTAAATACAAAGTACACACTAAATTATTAATTAATCTGAGGAATTGTGTAGGAAGCCTTTCTGGGTTTTACAGGAAAAAACTTTTAACAAAAAATGTGACTAACGGGACATCTCTTTTAATTTTGTTCAGATGCTAAAATTCCCAGTGATGAAACTTTTTACAAGTAATTTTACTATGGAAATTATTACTTTACCAATGCTTCTAATGAAAAAATTACTTGACCAGAGAAACAAACAATTTCAGCTCATTTTAATGCACCCAAAAACACATCTGCAAATTTAAACAATTTTTTTTCGTGTTAGGTACATGTGTTTGCATTTAAAAAAATATACGTTTTTGGCATCTGTTGTTTTTGTAAACAGTGTTTTCATAAAGACTGATGTATGAAAAGTTATTTAACACTTTGTTTGCTTCAATTTTTTGGTTTTACTTTTTTCAACCCTGGAGTACCTTCATCATGGAATTGCCCCCTGATTTCAAAACAAAGTCAACAAACATGACATTTATGGTTGGTGTTTCGGAATTAGCTCAAGCATAGTTTGCTTCACAATAATATTGAACAGTATTGCTCTTATACTGTTTGTTCAGATAAAGTTGGAAGACCTCAAAGTTATGCATATATATAATTTATCTTCTTCCACTTGTGTGAGCATAAAACAGACAAACTGTAATTAAACAACAGTTGCTGCAGATGTCAAATTTTCAAAAAATTTGTTTTTTGTGACCAGGAGGTAAAGTTCTACAAACTTGCCAGACTTTATCTAAATCTGCGAGAGTGGGTTGCATTCTGGATTGAACGTGAAATGGAGTGAGTGACTGAAATATGACCATTATCCATATATTAGTTGCAGTTGCCACTACTTCAGCAGTAAATTCTGGCGGGGCATAAGTTAGAAAGTTTCCATTGAATGTACAGTTAGCTTCTTTGTGTTCAGCTAAAGGCAAAATAGCTCCAGCAGCGCTTTTGACTTGTGAGGTAAAATGGACACTGCCAATTGTTTTTAGTAATTTAATATTTGTTGTTTTTATACTTTTTTGGGGGAAAAAACATGCACATGCAGGAAGTTGAGACAGTTGTATAGTGTGTTTTTAGAAAATTTTTGTGTGTTTGCCTCCAAGATTTGTTTATTGTACATTGGTAAATTCATAATCTTCCTTTGGTTTTAATTACAGTAGAGATGGTCTAACAAAAGAGGATCTTAAACTTACTTTGTGACTTTTGTTAGATCCAGATCAGTCTTAACAACAGTCTTATTTAAGCAGCTAATTCTGAACACTGCGATCTTCTTGATCAGCTATGAGTAGGCTTTTGGAAACAAGCAAGGAGATGCTGAAGAAGGATCATTTGGAATTGAATTCAAATTACTGCAATGCTTCACAAATGAAACAAACACAATCTGTGTCATCAAGCTGCTTGATTCCAGACATAGGCAAAATGAATGATCAGGAATGCTGTTTAAAAGTAGAAAGAGTTATTGAACGTCTTGTGCAAGGAATGTTAGAACAAATACACATGCAAAATCAGAAGTTAGTATTGAGTGTAGAACCATCTTACAAGCCTCGTAGTAGTGCAGAAGACATGCCAGGCAATTCAGACCAAACTGTGCATTTGCATAAAAGCACTGTTTCTCAGATTTACGCTGTGAATGTAGATAAATCAGCAATATCTCTATTTGAACCTACTGTAGATAAAAGAAATTGGTTGCATTTGCCAGAGATTGATATGTTCAGCTGTATAAGCAATACTAAGATTAACTGTATTTTTGATGATGAAAGCAGCAGAATAATTAAAAATGTGAATGATGATGCAAGCTCATCTACATGTTGTAAAACTATTTCAAATGTTACTGCAGCACTATTGAGGAAACCTTGCAGGAGACATGCCGTCTATGCTGTAGCTAACTTGGAAGAAGAACATGCATCAAAGTTGCCAAGTAAAGTACCAAGTGCTTTCAACATAATTGATGAACTGTGTGACGATTCTGAAACCAAGAAACATATTACATATTTATGCAATAAAGACATCTTCAGTAAAACTAGCATTGAAGCTCTTTTATGTAAAAAAGAAGTCTGTGTAAAGCAATCATACACAAATTCGCATACTGTAAAGTTCAGTTCAAAACTTCCTTTTAATTTCATGTTGGAGGGCTCTTCTTGTGGTTGCTGCTTAAAGGAGGGCAGTGCTTCGACATCATCCAGCCATTCTGACCAAGGGCAAGTAATGGGTAGGAAGTGTAACAGTTTGAATTCTGATGTAAAAGTTGGTATTCTTCAAGGATCTAATTACTCAAGTTGTGAAGAGATGAAAGATGTCTCTTTAATTCCATGCAATATTGGCTATGAGAATGTTAGTTATAACCATGAAGAATCATTAAATTTGTGTTCTGAACACAATGTTTCAATCACACATTGCTCAGGTGCCAACTTAAACTGCAACAGTCTCAAATCTAATCTTATTGTTCTACGTGACATCCATGGAGAAAATGTCTTGATGCCACAATTTTCACTAGCAAAAGACCACACCTTCAGTCCAGGCAGAGATATGTTTAAAGAAACTATTTCCTTAAATGGTAAAATAGAAGCAGTGTTCTCTATGCTTTCAGTGAATTTAACTTCGGGCCAGTTAATATCAAGGTTAGTGTGGTTTGCATGAATGATCTTTGTCCAAAGTATGTAGTGTTTGTATGCTAAACCTATTGATATTTAGGTCTGTTGCTTCATTTTTTTTAATTGTTTGAAATGGATCACAACCAATACACTGAATGTGTTTTATTTGTTGTTAGCTATGCCTTCAGAGGTAATTACTACCGTATATACCCATGAATAAGTCGCACCGGTGGATAGGTTGCACCCCTAGTTTGTGACTGTCAAAGTGGGTATTTGTGGTTAACCCGTGTATAGGTCGCACCCCTAGTTTGTGATTGTCAAAGTAGGTATTTGTGGTTGATCTCTGTATAGATGACAGTGAAGCAGAACAGCTAAAATATAGATAGGTTATTGGCTCCTTTTTCAGCGTGATAAATGAGGGGAGTGAAGAGAAGAACAGTGATGAATATATTTGGTGTTAGCATGCAACCGGTACTGGAAATAATAACATTTTAATTTCAAATTAATCAGATCAGCGAGACAATCAAATCTTTTTGTGAACCAGATTTGATTTGGACTGATTCTATGGACATCCTTTAACAAGAGGACTGGTGTTTGTATTTACGTCAAGTGTATAGGTCGCACCTAAGTTTTTGGCTCAATTTTGTGGTAAAAAAGTGTGACCTACACGTGAGTATATACGGTATACTATGAAATTTAAAGAAAGCTGTTTGCTCACAACTTTGCAGTAAACTTCAATAAAAGGTTTAGCATCAAATTCATACATCTGTGCTGAAAATTCCATGGCAGTGACAAATATTAGGATAAATATAGGGGAGGCAATATTACTGATTTTACTGCATCCTAACACATCGGGAGCCCTTGTACAATATACTCATACTTTGAAATCCTGTGTGGGCCACATTTTTCATGTCACTTTGCACCTCCATAACTTGCCAACAGATTGAGTTAGAGAGCTGTTCAAACCTCAAAGATGCCACAAGTCTTCTAGTTGAGATTTTAAAAAATTGGACAGGTTTAGATTTTAAGTTTTTGTGGATGATGTCATAAGCGCTTGGGGCACAGGGCCCAATGATCATGGCCAAAAATGCTTAAACCTACCCACTTATGATGTCACCCACAAAAAAAACAAATCCAAAACTTTACAAATTTTTTAAATCCAAACCACAATACTTTCCGCATCTTTACAGCATTTGAACAGCTCTCCAGCTCAATCAGCTAGCAAATTATGGTGGTGCAAAGTGACCCCAAAAAAGTGTCTCACACCACGCAGGTTTTAAGGCTAAATCCAACTGGCTCCGTACATGTTAACTGAAGAAATGAGAAAGAAAATCTGCCATGTACCAAATATTGGCAGATAATAAACATGCCCTTTGCAAATATATATGTTTGTGGTTAACAAACTGTTTTTTATTTAACAACATGAAGCATTGAATAAGAATAGAAATATGCTTTAGGTGTCTACAGTTCTTGAGAAATCAATTCTTAATGTAATGAATATTGGTCATTCTTGTAGGTTTGCAACTTCCATTGTGTGGTGTGTATTGTATAAACCAGTGTTTCCCAAACTGTGTGCCGCAGCACACTGGTGTGCCACTAAGGAGGCTGAAGTGTGTCGAGAAAGTTTTATGTTTTGACAAAACCTTATGCTGCAAATCTTGTGAAAAGTAGGTTTTCGATTTCATAAGGTATGTGTGCCGCAGCCAAATTCAGAATGTATTAGTGTGCCGTAACATAAAAAAGTTTGAAAAGCGCTGGTATAAACTATTGATAAAATTTGGTAGAATAACTAAACTTTGCTTACAAGTAGCAGGAATACTTTATACTGTTCATTTAAAAAAGCAAATATAAGTAAAATATCACCCTGCTGAGTAATCTCATTTTTGCCAATCACTTTTCACATAGCACCTATAGTTGTAGAGGAATTTCTGACATGCTAAAATGCCATGTGCGAGGTAAGGATGTGCATTATGGAACATTTAGAGGTTCTGGAATATTCCGGAATCTTTATTTCAAATCCAGAATATTGAATCCTATCCCAAACTAACTTCTTAGCAGCATAATGAGCTGACCGCACACAGGTTTAGATCACCGATAAGGGATCCCGTGACCTGTTAATTAGCTTGTTACGTCACTACGCAGTGCCGTGAGCTTGTTAAGTCTTTCTTTCTCTTACACAGGAGCGCAAAGAGTGCCACTGCAAAATTTAGTGAAATTATTTGTTTTGCCAAATTTGCAATTTTTCTCATTTGTTCAAGTACAATTAATTTGAATCTAAATATTTGAAACAACTTTGGATTTTAATGCGAATGCAGAAGGATTCAAATCCTTTGGATTTGATATTCTATTATATGCATCCCTAGTGTCAAGATGCCAATGCATGTTAGTTTAAATTCTAATCAGACAGCTGTCTCCAATGTTGTTCAACTGTACATTGAAGGTTGTTATACAACAGGGGTGTCAAACGTACGGCCCGCGAGCCAAAAACGGCCCGTTGCATGGTTGAATCCGGCCTGCGGGATGATTTTGTAAAGTAAAATCTTCTTTGTTTGCTTTAGAAGTTCATGCAGTTATACTTCCACAACTGGTGACTACTTTTCAATTACTTGAAACCTGAACGCACTTGCTTACATTTTATTGTTTTTCTCATGTAAAAATTTCCCGTTTTCTGCATATTATCTTTTGCATGTTCACACCAGTTTGAACTTTCAAACAGGTATGAATATGCAAAAGTTCAACTACTGTTGGTAAAGTTTAACACGAGAACTCCGGGGAAAAATATACCTTGAGTTCCAGCAATGTCGATTTCGAAACCTTCAGAGTTCTATGTACAACTCTAAATGAAATTTGCTACGTAAAGTTTGAGATGTCTAAGTCGAGATGCTGTGCTAAAGCATTTTTTTTTAATTTACGTGATGAAATTGAAAACTTACGAAGAAAAAGGCAAGCCCGTTTTAGAATTTCAATCTTCAGAATGGATGCAAGACCTTGACTTTCTGGTGGATAGTACACAGCACTTGAATAATCTGAACAAAATGTTGCAAGGCCGCAAAAGACTTGTCACACAGTATTACGACATCATACCATATGTGCATTCAAGTTGAAGTTGTCCTTGTGGGAGACACGACACAACTTTCTAGTGATGATACTGCTAATTTCCTTTGTGTAAAAAGTGTGCATGCCATGGGACTGAACAGTGACTTGAGTCAATACAAAGATAAGATAATAGAGTTATTGCTGGAGTTCAAGCAACGATTTCAGATTTTTGGCAAACTTAAGATGGACTTGAAGTCTTTTGCTCACCATTCACAGTAAACTCCTCTGTTGACTTGCAACTTCAAATATAATTGACTTGCAGTGTGATTCAGATTTCAAGACCAAGTTTGCCTTGGCGAGCTTGGACACATTCTATCAGTATCTTTTTCCCAGGCTACCCAAAGTGGCATCCCTTGCTACAAAAGTTTTGTGCATGTTTGGGACGACATATCTTTGTGAACAAGTGTTTTCTGTGATGAACATCAATAAAACAAAGCTGCGCTCAAGGCTCACACATGCTAACTAAAATGACATCCTGAAAGTGGCTGCTACACTGGATTTGACACCTGATATTGATGCACTAGGAAAAGCTAGAAGGTGCCAAGTTTCAGGCGTAGGCCTAAATCGCTAATGTATATAATGTGAACTGCTTCTTTGCGCCCTGAAATATAGTTCTGCAGCAATGAGTGGTTACTGTGGAAATATTTCAAGGCACTGAACGCTTGCAACAGTGAGTGAATGTAATGTTAGTCAGCAGCTTCATCACAAACATGTTTCGTTTGATGGAACCATACTGTTCGTACATTGTCACAAGCAGTGACGTAACTAGAGGTTTGAACTAGGAGGCGCAAAGCTTAGCTGAAGGGGGCCCATCGTTCACCATAAGGGGCCCACTAGCTAAAACTCAGAAAAAAGTTAAGAAATGATAATGAATCTCTGGATATCATGGATGTCTATACTAGCTAATAAAAACAAAGCACGCCGAAAAATGCTAAAAACAACAACCCAAACAATATTAAATATCAACTAAAGAAGGCCCAGTTTTTACATTTAGCTTGCCAGGGGGGGCGGCTCACCCTGTTGCTCCCCTGTCAGTTACACCACTAGCCACAGGCTGTATGTTTTGCGTAAAAATGTATGTATTTCCAAGGTAGAAGGAACATTCAAGTTTCCACTAGTTTGCACAGTGTGGTGCCAGTTCGGGTGTTTTGGATTACTGCACCTAGCTGTAGACGACTAGAGGTGTTCGAAACGGAAATTTGACCGAAACCATTTCGGTTGTTCCGAAATAGGCTATTTCATTTCGGTTGATTATTTAGACATGTTTTCGTTTCGGTTGGTTTCAAAGTCATTGTTGTAAAATTGAAGACTTTTCTCAGGAAACGTCATGTTGTTGCAGACATTCGTAAAGGTTGCTCCTTAAATGTGCTAGTAATTATTTTCAGATAAGCTTGTAATTTTTGCATTAAAGTCAAGAAAACAGCTGGAAACTTATCAGTGGTGTACGCAGAAAATTTTCATGGGGTAGGGTTTCATTGAGTGGCACATGGTGGTCATTTGTATTTGGAGTGCGCTGTTTGTGATGTTACAATTTGGCNTTGTATTCNTGTTTCCAAACCAACGTTTTGATGAAGTTTGTTGACACAATATGCATATTCTTCTACATGCACTCTCCTTATTTCATATGCCATTGCACTGAATATAAACTATTAGTGCTCCAAGTTAGGATATCAGTAGAAAAGACACTCATCACTTTGACACAGCAGTTCATACGTGCAAAAATATCATACTGTGTGTGAAAGCATGGGAGTAAAACACACTCATCACTATGTCAGAGCAATTTACTACTGCAAAATGATGCTGTGCTAATGTCTCGTCGCATACGAGCAGTAAAGCATGCGTGCACGGTTGGACTGGCTGGCGCACACCCCGGTTTGCAAGATCGAATCTTGCTAAACTACACAAGAATTGAGAATGTGCATAAAGTACGCAAGTAAACATTTGATTTTTGTATAGAAGTCCAGCAAACTTTTAGTTTTCCTTTTTCCTTGCTGAAATACTGTCAAATGCCTGAATGCTTCTATGTTAAGAACTACTGTTTTCGAACTCGTGCAACAGTTCCATCATGTTGCAGAAATTGGTATAACGTAGGCAGTGTGGTCGCGGTCAGCGCATGCGCTGGTCTACCATAGCAGACAAAATAAAGACAATTGTTTTGGATAAACTGAACTATTGCAGAACACAATCTTAAACATGTGTAATGAACGAAAGGTCTGCAAAAAGTGGTGAGATGGTCTCTGGATGCAGACGATAACCCAGATTCCCACCAAAACCTAATTATTACTTTTTGGCCCATTTACAATGTTCCTTAAATTGCATACAGATTCATTCCATGGTATTTGCATTAAGGTGACAAATTAACAAGCAAAAAGTATGCGAAAACAATTAATCTCCTTTGTGCAGGTAATGAAGTTTTTTGTAACATATCAAACTCAAGGGGGGGTTAACCCCAAAACACCCTTGCGTACGCCCTTGGGATAAAAGGTTTGTAAAAAGTGGTGAGATGGTTTCTGGACGCAGAAGATAACCCAGATTCCTGCCAAAACCTAATTATTACTTTGTGGCTCATTTACGAGGTTCCTTGAAATTTGCATGCAACATCATTCCATAATGCTTGCAATTAAGTCCACAAATCAACAAGCAAAAATTATGTGAAAACAATTAATCTCCTTGGCATAGGTAATGAAGTATGGCAAAATATGAAACTCAAGGGGGTTTTAACCCAAAAACCCCCTTTCCATACGCCCTTGGCTGTGATTACTTATAACTAGGGTGTTATGCAATGATTACATTGGTCCGGCCTGCTTGAGATTAAATATGCTTGAAGTGGCCCCAGAACGGAAACAAGTTTGACACCCCTGTTATATAGTAAATGCCTTTTCTAAGATTTTTTTTTTTAAGATAAAAAGATTTTACTGTGGACAAACTCTGATTAACACCACTTTTAAATTAAGTGTAACTGAGTCAAGTACTTTCAGCCGCTGTAGCTAGCTGATGCCATACTTTTGAGTAACTTAATTTTCTGCTAGCAACAGTGAGCGGTTATTGCCTTAAGAAAAAATATTATTTGTTCTAAAAACTACTTTGCACTAAGTAAACTTATTATTGGTCTCATACTGGCTTTGGTATTTCAATTTATGAAAGGTCTGTTAGATTTTTACTCCATAGTGCAAAACCAACTCAATGAATCGACATGTTTACATTATAAAATAATATGCCGTGTTATTTGCTCTAATGTGTAAATAGATTGTTTATGCCAAAGTGCAACTGTGACAGTATATATGTCATGTGATGCTATGATGGCAGTCTAACCCTGTATTTTTTTAAGTGACAAGACAGCTTCAAAAGAGAGATGTAGAGCCATTAATTGGAAACCATGGAGTTGGAGCAGTATCAACAAAGGTATCATATGCAGTCCTTGTAATAGCAGTGGTACAAGAATAGAGCTTGACCAATATAACTTTTGGGCCAACACCAACATATTTGTCATTGTCAAGAATTCATGCCAGACACTGGTGTGTCTGCATTATTCTAATAACATTTAAGACATTTCAAGTCATATTAAACCAAGTCACAAGAATATGGGAATAGCTCAAAATTGAAGAAATGTATAGACATATTTCCATTTTTGATGCATAGTGTACTGCACAAGCATTTCTGTATGTTGATGTTCGTTTAACTGATATGATAAGCACTTATTGTATGGGACAAACAAGTAAATAAATGTAAAAATAAACGACTTCGCGATGTAGACCTGTGATCTTATCAACTGACTTCAGCTACAACATTGGTAGCACTTAGATTTTGAACAAAACAAACATACCTGCTTTGCCACATTTTTAATTTCATTCATTGACAAAGATTAAGCTTGTTTTGCAATTGTGTGTGCAAGATGTGCCATCTTTGCTTTTGGCTATTGTTTTAAATGACTTTAAACTCAATGAAGTGCTGAAATATAACACTGGTATTTAAATCTGCACAGTAGTTTGTATCAGGGTATGTAGAAGTGCATTGTCCATTGTATCAGGCATGTGGTTAAAATCGTAACCTCCGAAATGTGGTTCGTGGTTGAAAGTTTGAAACTGAGACTTTGTCAAAAAAGCCAAGGCGCGCATGTTTAAGATTGAGATGTGATTCCTGAAATTTTGTCAGTTGCGCTGCAAATTTGTGAATTTTTCAAAAAAATATCACGAACACTTCCAGCTGCATGTTGGCCACCTTTTTTGGTTTTTCATTTCCCAAAGATAACGACAGACAGTGAACAAGTTAAATTGCAGAAGCTATATCAATAAAGCATTTGAGTCTTAAGACATCAGGTTCAAGACAGAGACTCACAAGAATAGGTCTCAAGACCCGTCTGGAGGCTCAGACCAAGTTTCAAGGCTCCATCACTATGTATTCCCAATTCTTTCCACAAATATATTAAGCAGTTGAAATTATATTTAACTCATAATGCAAGGAAAGTGGTTTGGCTTTAAAACAATATTGGGAAACATTTGCATCAACGAAGTTACCGGTACTATTTTTATGTTAAGTTTCCACTAAACATTAAATAAAGAGTTTTGAAATCTGTCACTTGTACATGTCTAAGAAATAAGTGCAATGTTTATTCTTCTGCTTATGAGCTTAACTTTGTTTTGTTTTATTAATATACTATGTCGATTCCCAAGGTATCACTAATAATATTTCGAACAAGAATGACTTATCGCTGTCCACAAATGCTACAAGGTTTTTGAAATAAGCCAATGTCTTCAAAGATCCAACCCCACACAGTACTCACTCAGCAATCTCATGTTGAATGAACGCTGATGTTCTTGAATGAAACACTTCATGATGATGTAATTTTCTTTTTGATGGAGCAATAAAGTCTTCAGTGTTGCCATGTTTATCTTAACAGTTATCACCATGTCTGTAACCAGCTTGGGTCACCAGGGGTGGCGAAGAGTTTTCTGAGAGGGGCCCAATTTTTTAAAACCATGTTAAATGTTTTTCAACTATCCCCAACATATGTTTTCAGGGGGTCAAAATATTTTCGAGGCACCTCCCTGGTTACGGCCCTGGCTATCACCGCCAGTTAGCTGAACTGTTTCAACAACTAACTCCTTTTTTATCAGCCTTCTCTTGGAATTTCTTTCCTTTCATTCAATGCTCGTTCTTGCGTGTCGCCTCCAAATAACTGAGCTTACGCTTCAAACCGCAAGTAAAATTTGCAACTGTCGTTATAAACCAATAAAGTATTGCAATAGGCGAAGTGACGTTATAGTCAATCTAGAATGCATGTAAAAGATAGGAATGCCACTGGGACTGACAAAAAAGTGTCATTGTAGTCAAACTGTCATTATAGCTGAAGTCGTTGTAGGCGAATTCTATTGTAGTAGCTATACTAGTGCATTAGCCTATTGCCATGTTTTCTATATTTTCATGACTAATGTGGACCCAGTAGAGATTATCCAAATTTGACAATATTTTACAGAAAGTGTTTTTACAAGAGGCAGGACATTTCTGATATATGGCCAAGTCAGTTTTTTAATATAGGGGGTTTGATGCACCCTACCACACAATTCCTATGGAATTGGTAATACTGCTGTTTGCTGTGCTCATTATGAAAGAATAACTTTGTTTAAAAAATATTCAGCTGCTCCTGTGCAAAATGGGGATNGCAGTGGATTTGACTACAATGAGAAAAAAGACAGATTGACTGAGCAGGAAGTTCCGGAAATTCCGCTCACTGATCACACTGAAGCATTTCCTGTCGTTACCAGCAACCATCACTTTAGAAACATGTGCCTTAGCACTGTTGGAAGATGCTGTCCTGATATGAACTTGTGCCGCTCAGATAAATGGATAAGGGAGGGAGATGCTGATGATGATCAGTTAAGTGGTGAAGATTCTATGCAAACAAAACATTGTGAAGAAATTTGTGATGTGCCAAATTCCTGCCACCAGTCTTTTGGTACAACTCGTTGTGATAACCCTCATGAATTGAATGCCAAACCGGTACTTAGTATGGAATCTGACTGGGTTAACTGCTTCAAGCCAGATAAGTTTGAGTGCCGTACGGAAACAGATGTTGCTAATTCATTTGCGAAGAACCACCAGTGGAACTCAGCAAATGCCTTTGATAGTGATGTTATGAGTAAATATTCCTCTGATCATTTCAACTTGGAGGTTACGTCAAAAGATGTTGACCAGGAAGTTCCATCTGACACAGTTGACTTTTCACAGTCAAATGCGTTGTTCAACTTGTACCCTGAAAACGAAGATGTAAATACCATTAATTCTAGTTCCTCTTCTTGTGGTTCGTTGACTGAATTGAACGAAAGTGCTTCTGGCAAGTAAGTCACCCTTACATTCTGACTGATGTGTGCGCTTATTCAACTATTACTTCAGACATTCGTGTATCTGCTTCATTTCCGACTGTCATCTGCGCATTGAATTCATTAGTCACACTAGGCAGTCATTTTATTACGACTGCGAAGACTTTTATCTTCACTTCGAGCTATGATAAAATGTTGTTCCTCGTTTCTAAAATCAATAGGCTTGTAGCGAAGGTGGAATAAAACGTACTGCCACAATGCTTTGTTNATATTTCCACATGTTTTTGATCAGCGGATCGCATAAATTGAACTTTGTGGAACTNTTTTTCAGTCATAGACCGATTTTTTTAAATGACCGAAAAAATTTAAATCAGTTCGGTCATAATGTCCGAAAAGGTAGGCTAGTGCATACTGTACGGCGAGTTTCATTACGAGACGAATGGTCCAAATGTCTCGGCGAAACAAAACTCCATTTGTGAAAAATGCTGTCTGGCAGTATGCTAACGATAACGATGGTAAAATTTGTTAGGCTAATGTCAAACTTTCAAGGCCATGATTTACCATTGTAACGTAAGCAACTTCATGAAAATAAGTAGTGAAATAAAAAAATATTTCTGAAACGCATTACGCATTCATACTTCTAAATGTTTTGTACATAGTTCATGTTTAATTGTGCTTCAACTTGACATGTGCTTCCTTTCTCCTGTTGGCTAAAGTTATAATCCTATAGTGTCAGTTACGGCGAATTTATTTGGTCTTGCTTTGAAAAACGTGACCATGGCATCATGTTTTATTGCCGAACACGTTGACTCTCATCGATTTCATTGCTGGGCATTTGAAAAACGAGTTGACACGTTTTGCAACACAAAAGTTGCCTTGCGTGCTAATGAAAACATATATCGAATTTTTGGATATTTTTCTGTGTTGTAAGCGTAGTGATTGAATGATGCTATCCACACTTAAATGCCTATTTTCGACATCGTCTTGCTTAGTCCCTGTCATGTGACTGTCAAATAGTGAATTTCTTGAAACGAATCCTGTCAGTGACACCTTTGTTAAAACTTGTTTGTATGCGATAAAAGAGGTCTTAATATTTTTCACGGAGTTCCGGTTGTTATGCCGATACATTTTTGTTGTTTTGGCCCTGTCAACAGGCAATCAAAATATTCATGCCGTTTACTTTCCACAATGAGAAAAAAGGTTTTCATTCGAATGCTCAACAAAGTGTTGCACACTTGCAGGGGTGCTGTATATATAGTTCTTTGATTCTGGGGCTTCGAATTGCACTCGATAAAAAATTGTGGTTTGAAGCCTCATCGAGACAAACATGGAACGTTTGTTTGGGGCCACGAAAACTTCATATTGTAAACGTCGTAACGAGACCCTGTTTACTACGCAATTTGCGGTCACTCTGGGTGTATTGGCAAACATTGTTGCGATCGGAAAACCCGAGCGGCAAGTGCGAAAAGCATCACACTGTGGCAGCAAGCACAATAGAGATCACTCTAGTATTGCAAGTTCGCGCCACATATATATATCGGTGTTATTCTTTGCGCACATCTCGTTCGTGGTGAATCACACATTCAACGCCACCTAACCGTGAGGTTGCAACAATATCAAGGTTGTGATAATGCGTTGTGACAGGTGGATTGAACCTAAGGATGTATTGGAAGGGAAACCGTGGCTTTGTTCTACAACACGTAAGTNAAGCGTTTATGTGCCTGAATCAAAGCGTTTATAATATTGTCACTGTTATATTTCTGACGGTACGTTGTTTATTATGGNCTTAGTGTTCCGAAATGGTGCTTCCTGCATTCGCATTTTAGTAGTTTCATCATCTTGATGATGTTTAACGCTTTCTCTTTCATGTTAAAACTTTTCCAGCTATTTAGCGTGGCAGGATTTTGAGTCACCCTGCCATGGTCGTGGGACATTCTGCTGAATAACGCTTTTTCCGAATACCACTCCCTCCACAAAATTTATTGCAGACTTTTGATAAGACAACCCGGGCCACAACCAAGCTGGCGAAACTTAGTATAGAGGTTGCAACTCTTGTCGCACGCATTGGAGTGAAATTTACAAACTTAGTAAAGCATTATGTTGGGTGACATTTTCAGACTCGTCACTATTAGTACTGGCCAAATATGCATTGTTCCCAGCTACAGTGACACAGTTCTACAAAGGCCAGGAATACTACGTTGAAAGTAAAGTGCGCACCTCACAAGTTCAACAAAATGAAGAGTAATTTTCCATGTTGCACTGGGTAAAGAAAACAAATTTAGACTGGTCTAAGCAAGAACGCTTGAATTGTGACGGTAAACTTGTTTTCAGAAAAACAACGAACTTTTGTAAATGCACGACAGATGTAGATATGGGCGCAATTCAAAAATAGTCACAGATAGCTTTCCTCCAGATCCCAATCTGATGGAATCTTAACGCCAATAAGGGGTGTCATCATACCAAATTTAATATCGAATATACATCGCATAGCCCTTTTACCGCTTAAAACGCTTCACTGGTTGTGCACCTGCATCGTGGCACAACTTCATGCTCATCAAAAAAATTTGCTCAGTATAAAAGTATCTTCGAGGGAACACTGGTCGCGGCCCGAAAGTGGGTCGCCGTTTGATTTTTTGCAATCCACCGTAGTATTATTATTCATTTGCGCAGAAATATCATGCGGTCATTGATACTGAGTGCGCTATTGCATAGCATCATTGATAACGCGAGAGTTGTAGCTGCCAATTGCTACTATAACTACTATCATTGTGACATGCAATGCTTGCACGCAGTGGTGGAATTCAAACTGTTTAAGAACAGGTTCTCTCACTTCAGGACTCACAAACAACAGGTTCTCTCATTATCAGTCTCCAGAGGCAAACCATGACAACAACCGGTTCTCGGGATTAAAGAAATTCCAAGAACAGGTTCTGGCGAACCGGTCGAATCCCATCACTGCGTGCATGTGTTATTCTTGGCCAGCAGNGTAGTAACAAACTGGCAAAATTTTNCGATCCNAGGTTTCGACCTTGAAATAAAATATTTGGACCACAAATTTGAAAGGTGGTTTGGTAAGGTAGGTCGCCGAAGGTACACTATGTTTTTCTTTTAGGCATAGTGTTTGGTTGGGTCTTTGCAATGAACGACTGAGAAGCACTGTCATAAACGCATACATACGTTAGCCTTGTAAAAGGAATGAACGTAACTTACGATTGCGGTATTACATAACATGTTAAGCAGATCTAGTTAAAGCGGCATGTACGTCCTGTTAAAATCGCTTGATTTTAACACACTGGTCTTTTTTGGGAAAGATCTGTGTCTCTTGCATTCTAACTGCGTTCACAGCTCATGCTCAGGGGTTCCGCGGAGCTTGAAAACGGTGGATCCACGTTTTTCTAGACATTGGTAAATGATTGTTGTTTAAATATTTCTAGTAGAATCATTAGATGTTATTCTCTAGGCGACAAAAGTGCCTAAGATAGTTTGGAGTACCATATTTATTCGATTGTAAGCCGCGGCTTATGAAGCTTTTTTTCCACCATTTCATGCGGCTTATATTCAAGGGCGACTTACATTTTTTTATTTCTTTACCTTATCGAAAGGTATAGATGACGCTCAGTCTTCCCTTGGCTACGTTTTGTGTACCAAACTCTCTTTTCATATTCTATTCTCTTCAGCATCACATGCGCATCCGTCACAGCAGGGATTATGATGAACAGAAGGCAGTTGCAATGGTGTAAGCATCATTACCAGGGTTACCAATTAAACGCGAAACGTGTTAGTACGCGAATGTATCTCAGAGGCTTAGGTAACCTTTGTTCAAGTGCGGCTTACATTAATTTTTAAACACCATTTTGTGCGGCTTGTAATCAAGGGCGGCTGACAATCGATAAATACGGCGTATTGACTGATATGGATGCACCACTACTTAAGCACATAATTCTTGAATAGAATTGTTGACCACAGGCTTGCATCGTTAAACATGATTAATAGAATCAGATTTATTACGCGATTTTGTCGCACCAAGCAAAATTCTGTAGGGCTAATCAATGCGGTGAGAAAGATGACCTTGAATAAGGGAAAAAAATGCCACCGGTTTTTTTCGAAATATACACCGAAGGGCACACCAAACCGTGATCGTCTAAAATGAGATGTGAAGGTCGGCTAGCATTTTAAAAGTCAACTAAAACTGGGCACAAAAAGTAATAAATCCGCATCGAAACGCGCTTATCCTGCGGCCTGACGTAAGATCACAATGTGTAGTTGTGTAAATCGGTTGTTACAGTACGTTTGCCGTGTTTGAAAAATGCACTTCAACTTGGGGCGACTAACGATTGATTTTGCGACCAAAACTTGTGATTTCAACCTTTGAAGATAAGCCATAACCGAAAATTGCGTATAACAAAAGCTTAAACGGTTTCGAAATCTGNAGCAGTCATGAAAAGCGGTGTGTGTTGCACAACTAAGAAATCTTACAATTCCTTCTACTCGTGAGGATCAGAAGCATCGTTTGGTCCATGCCTGCACTGGTCAACTTTAGCTACAATTCACATCTAGAGCATGACATGAATTTACAATGCAGACATTCCTTCGTCATGTGCTAGTGACGCAAACAGTATGCTTAATTGCATGTCTAAGATCATTGCGTTTTCGATCTTATTCCACAGGTGTGGAGCGATTGGAGCGGCTTATGCCTCTGCAAACTTGTCGACGTCGACGAAGGCTTGGACTCTCCCGAAAGCAAAAAGTTCCACCGCTTCATCCTCGCCCGCATCCCTACGCTTTGTCAAGTGGCAGTTAACCAGCGTGCTTCGTTATTACTACGTTGTTTTCTTATTTGACATTTTATCTGAATCGTTTTGTGTTTATAGACGCATGTATCTAAGTGTTTATTGTTATTTTTTCTCTTGATTTGTGTTCTTCGAAAAAAAACTTTTTCTTTTTGTCGCCATTTGGGTTCGTTTTTTTTTTTAATAAAAGTCTAATCGACTGAGGATAACGTGGAGTTCTTATGTATAGGTTTCTCCCAAGCAGTCGCGTCGCCACGGGAGGGTTTTGGTGGGTAAGACCTCCGAAACAAATTTCTAAGCCCTCAAATTGATGTATGAAACACTGAATCAGTGGAGTTTTTGTCAATTTTTTTAAATGTCAAGCCCTATATTGAAGACATTCTGGCGACGGTTGTGCTCCCAAGAGCGGACGTCTGGGACAAATCAACGTTGGCGTCGGCAGACTTTTTTCGCTGAGAACAGAGGCGCAGCCAGAATGAGGCCGAAGGGGCCATGGCCCCCCTCCCGATAAAACTTTTAAGATTTTTCGCTGGTGTTATATATCAATCTCAACTGTTCGAAAACAAACGGAAGGAACAGTCGCACTCATGTAGTGCCGTGTTCTCTCACTGACCTAGGTTTAACGTGACTTTGCGATTGGATGCAAAACTATACGACTAAGTATGCAACTTTGTTAGCAAAGTTGCCAATTAATGCGGACACCACGAGTTGAGGTCTAGCCTGAATGAAATGCAAGGCCGCAGCTTTCTTGCAAAGGAGTACAAATTCAGATTAGACATTTTTGAGAGGATTATTTGCATGAATTATTGCCGAACCACATAGAAACATATTTGGTCAAGACGTGATCAACCCCAAGCGCACCACGCAATTGACTGTTATGCAACAACGCAATGTTTCTCACAGCACGGTTGGCATTGTGGCTAGTGGGTATGCGAAGCGAGGTAGAAGGGACTCAATTTTTAAATGTACAGCAAGTCACTGTCAGCGCAGCACACAAACTTTGTTAATATCACATTTCTTACAGTTTCAGAGAACAAATATAAAAAATTATTAGCAGGTGTTGAGTTCGCGTTGCATCCTCAACATGAAACGTCTTGTGACTCTGAAATACAAACAAGGAAAGACTTCAAAAACAAGTTCAGAAAACAACTTGGAAGTTCGCCGACAACCTCTTTAAATAGTGAAGGCAAAGAAGAAACATTAGAATGTCTAAAGTCATAACTAAACCCAAGAAGAATGAAGACGGACACTGGATTTGCAAACAC